>SKER01002383.1_pt1 | contig 12486 bp, 8 predicted proteins | sample 4826961 | NCBI WGS metagenome assembly SKER01 (sample SAMN11008804, study PRJNA524170) | human gut metagenome | biome: Human fecal sample; material: Feces; isolation source: fecal sample from pouch patient p47 | host: Homo sapiens | place: Israel: Tel-Aviv | collected 2016-11-16
GTTACCATAGTTACGACAAATTATGATTTATTTAATGAGTACTCATTGGAAAATAATAGAATTGTTTATTCAACAGGCTTTGAAAATAATTTACATAGAAAATTTGATGTAAATTTATTTAGAAGTAGAGTAGTAGATGATACTAATAGATATAAAGATGTTTGGCAACCTACATCTAAAGAAGCTAACTTGTTAAAAATACATGGTTCCATTAACTGGACTTCAGATGAAGAAGGACAATTAATACAAAAGGATAATATTGACAAGACTGATGGAGAAATTGTTATTTATCCAACAATGCTAAAACATAAGCAAACTGCACAAGCACCATATTCAGAATTATTTAGAGAGTTTGCTAATATACTTCAGGTACCGAATACAACACTAATTGTGATGGGATATGGCTTTCCTGATGAGCATATTAATAATATTATTTCTCAAAACTTAAAAAATCAAGATTTTAATTTGATTGTTTTTGGTGATAAAACAGAGAAAAAAATGGGTGAATTTTTCGAAGATTTTAAAAAGGTGACAGGATTTCATTTGATTGGTGGAAATACTTCTATCGAAAATGTAAAAGCACATTATTTTAATTATATTGTAAATGAAATAATAAATTATTCTTCAAAGGATGAATCAGATCAAGAAGGAGATGATTCAAATGAATAGTATTGGGCGTGTAGTAGCAGTCTCGTATGATAGATTAATTTTTGAAGTTAGCGACTTTGAAAAATTGATTTATAACTATAATGGAGAGATTTATATAGCACAGGGGGTTATAGACTACGTAACAATTGTGAGCCAGTTTGGAGAAAAGTTTATATATCAGGTTATTAGGGTTGAAGATAAAGAAATACAAATTGTTAAAGATGAAAAGTCAAAATTTGATTATATTGGGAGATTTGAATGCGTTCCTATAGGTATAATCGAAAATGAAAAAATAAATTTTAATCTAAAAAAATATCCATTTTTACAAGATAAAGTCTATTTATCAAGTGATTCTGAATTACGAACCGTTTTTTCTATAGAAAAAAGTGGATCATCTATTTCCATAGGAACTATCCAGAATAAATATGAAGCACAAATTAATCTTAATAAATTGTTAACTCATCATTCTGCTATTATAGGTAATACTGGTTCAGGAAAATCTACTACAGTCAGAAAAATCATTAAAGAAATATCAACTAAAGAAACGAGTAATTTGTATTTAAATGTTTTTGATATTCATAATGAGTATTCGCAGATAGAGGGTGTGAATAATATTGATGTATTGGAAGACTTATCGATAAAAATAGAGTCATTAGAACTGCAAGATTGGTTGAATTTAATTAAACCATCAGAACTAGTACAGTTACCTGTGGTTCAAACAGCACTGAAGTTAGCTAATTGTCTATTAGAAAGCAAATTAGATAGAGAAAAATTAAGTTGTTTTATAGCCTATAACTTATATCATAATCAACAATCTGATGCTGTAGCTAAACGAGCTAAAATTATTGGAATCCTACAGAATACAAGTATTGATACAACAAAGTATGACGCTCGATTTGGTAACTTCAGTGACAGTAAAGATGAAACAATATTCAAATCTAAATTAAAGAACAGAATGTATGTAAGTCATTCGGAAATAACTAAAGAAATTGAGAATGCTAGTTATATAATAAAAAGTTTTGAAGACTTGTTTGAAGCTTTAAATTTTGTATTTCTCCTAGAAGAGTGTCAAGGGAATACTCAAGCAAGAGGGTATTCAGGAACCCTTGAAACTAGAATTAAACACATTCAATTAAGATATGGTAGCTTATTTAAAGCAAAAATAGATGAGAGTGGTGAAGACGCTAAGCAATCAAAAATTACGGTATATAATGTTTCTGGTTTAGATGATGATTTATTATTATTTTTCACTACTTATATGTTAAAAAAAGAGTTCAAAAAGAGTTCTGAAAAAGATATAAACGATAGGAACGTTAATTTATTTATTTTTGAAGAAGCACATAGATATATATCAAAATTAAACGAAAATAGTCTATTTGGTGAAGTTGAAGTCTTTAAGAAGATAGCTCGTGAGGGTAGGAAATTTGGTTGTTTCTTGATGTTATCTAGCCAGCGTCCTAGCGAGTTATCTTCAACTGTTCTTTCTCAATGCAACAATTATTTAATTCATCGAATCAAAAATAATGTTGACTTAGAATATCTTCTGAAAACTATTCCTTATATAAATAAAAATCAGTTAACAAGGTTTTCTTATTTACCGACAGGGACAGCATTTATAGTAGGTGAGTTATACCCTATACCTGTTGAAGTGGATGTTGATGGAGAAGGTGAAATAGATATAACAGTTACTCCACAAGTAAAATTTAAGGGTAAATCTAAAGCATTAAAAGAGTCAGAAAGAAGTGACGATGAAAAATCAGAATAGAAAAATTCCTAAAATTAGATTCAATAATTCTAAAATTGATTGGCAACAAGTAAAATTTAAAAATTTGCTTAACTCAGAAGAGGGAATCAGACGTGGTCCATTTGGTAGTGCTTTAAAAAAAGAATTATTTGTTCAAAATAGCGAGTATGTGGTCTATGAACAGCAAAATGCGATTTATGATCACTTTAATACTAGATATAGAATCTCAGAAGAAAAGTATCATGAACTAAAGAAATTTATATTGTTACCTGGTGACTTTATTATGAGTGGTGCTGGTACTATTGGAAAAATTTCACTAGTACCTGAGGAAATTGAGAAAGGTGTGTTTAATCAAGCTCTAATCAGATTAAGGGTTAATAAAAACACTGATAAAGAATTCTTTTTACAATGGATGAGATCGTCAGAAATGCAAAACAAGCTAACGAAAGCTAACCCAGCATCAGCAATGGTAAATTTGGTACCGATGTCTGAGGTGAAAGAATGGGATGTAATTGTTCCATCTCTAGACGAACAATCCGCCATTGGCTATCTTTTCCGTACTCTCGACGACCTTCTGGCTAGCTACAAGGACAATCTTGCTAACTATCGATCTCTCAAGACGACCATGCTCTCCAAGATGTTTCCAAAAGCTGGACAGACAGTATCTGAGATTCGTTCGGATGGATTTGAAGGTGAGTGGGAGCTTCTTGAAATTAATGATTTAGCTGATGACTTTCAAAGTGGAGGTACTCCAAAAACAAATGTTCAGGAATATTGGGATGGGGATATTCCTTGGATTCAATCATCTGACTTAGAGACAAATTGTCTATTTGAAATTAAAGTTCAAAAAAGTATTTCTGAGAAAGGTTTAAAAAATTCATCAGCCAAAATAATACCAAAGGATTCAATTGCGGTTGTTACGAGAGTTGGAGTTGGGAAGTTAGTAGTGATGCGCCATGAATACGCAACAAGTCAGGATTTTTTATCACTCTCAAATCTTAAATCAAATATAGAATTCACAGCATATTTACTTTATAGATTACTTCAAAAGGAGGTTACTCAACTACAAGGGACATCAATAAAGGGTATTACTAAAGTGGAATTACTATCGAAAAAAGTACTTATCCCTTCTCTTCTTGAACAACAAGCCATCGGTTCTTATTTCTCAAACCTTGACCAGCTTATCACTTCTTATCAAGAGAAAATTACTCAGCTTGAAACTCTGAAAAAGAAACTCTTGCAAGATATGTTTATCTAAGGAGAAGGTGAAATATGGAACATGAATTCATTAAGTTAGAGCACATTGATACCACAGTTGCAGCAAAAAACTTTTCTGTATTACTCAATGATAATAAAACATATTTTCTGAATGGTAGTTGGGGATCAGGTAAGACTGAATTTTTAAATGAGGTGAAGAAAAATTCCCCCAAGAAACTAATTACCATTGATTTTTGGAGACTAACAGATACTAGGTCAACAATTGAGATTGCATTTTCAAAATTACATCAATTATTATACTGGGCTATAAGAGTAGGTGTTGTTCTTCTAGTGGCTGTATCTATACTGATGACTAATGTTGTTGATATTGGGTTGGGTAATTATTTTGGTGGCTCAAAACCTTTGATTGTGAAACTAGGAGGAGTAGTAGCATTAATAGTTGCTGTATGGCAAGTTTTTAAGAAAAAATCGGATGAATTTTATTGTTTCTTATTAAGTAAATTACCAAAATTTTCGAAAGTCCTGATTATTGATGACTTTGATAGAATGTCTGAAAAGCAACAAGAAGAAAGTTATAAACTTTTCAGTTTGATAAATGGAAAGTTGCCTATTGTTTTTGTTGGTGATATTACAAAGGTTCATAAAAGTGACGATAATTATTTATCAAAAATAATTGATAGACAAGTTGAACTACCATTTGATTTGCATCCAACTAAAATATGGAATAACTATTTTAGTGTTTTAGAGGATAAATTTAATATAGGGCTTTCTAATGATTTTAAAAAAAGAGTAGGTTCGGATCAGAGGAATTTACGAGATAGAGACCACTTTAATGATTATGTCAATCAAGAGTTTTTTACAAGAGGAAAGTTGGACCATGTTCAGGTTGAACAGCAATTATTAGTGATTTATGCTTATTTATTTTATCCGGATTTATATATGAATCTGCTTAAAGGTGAACCTATTAGGGTGGAGGAATCAGAAGAGTCAGAGATTCAGGACATAATAAGTATAGGTCATACGATAAAAGAACAATTATCTGAAATTCAGAGTTCAGAAAATTCAGCTTATCCATTATGTTTCAAAAAGAATAAGTTAGAATATTTATTATATGAACAAACGAGTAACCGAACAAAAATTGAGTTAGATTCGCTGTTTACTAGTAACTCAGAGGAATTAATATCAGAGATTATTGAGTCAGATCAATCATCTGATTTTTACAAATACTTATTGAGTCAATTTCTTACATTTCCTAAAAATGTAAGAAAACAACCTCTGACTATGGTGATAAAAGAGTCTATGAAATTTAAGAATAGTCCTTCAATGAATTTTATCGTTCAAGAAAGCTTGAATGAAGTTATACCTTTATATGAAAGGAATACACCTCTGACTAAAGATGTTATTACCAAGATTATAAATATGTGGGAGCCTATCCTTAGAAATGAAAAGTTGGATCAGTCTGAAATCATATATTTTCTCAATAAACACGATTTACTTAGTTTTCACGAACTAGGACTATATTATTCTGATTTAAGAATAGATACTGAGACTTTTTCAAACTTACGTAGAAAGGATTTTTTTCTGTTAACTTATTTAAGTAGTAAGGATTTGTTTGAAAAGTTCAAGTATTGGGATAATACTATTTGGGAGGCTATAGAATTATTTGATGACAGAGAATTCCTATCATTTTGGATTTTTCAATCAATTATTACGAATGAATTAGGCTATGAAGGGTTTGATATTATTCCTGAGGACAAGAGATATACTATTTGGACTCGTAGATATGAGTATAAATCTCTCCCTAAGTATATTGATTACAGGGAATCTGTCATTGCTAAGATTAAACCAAGACTTGAAAAGATGGCGAAGGAAGGTTTCACATTTACTGAGAGGGAAGACCTAAAAATTTAGATTTAATGTAAAGTATTTTCAAAGGAGACCAACATGGTATCAGTGACACAACGTATTAAACAGATTAAGCAGCCCCGTGGTGGTTTTCTGCCTGTTAAGTCGTTTACAGTGACGACGCTTGATGATGGCCAGGTTCTTAATCCTGAGGAGTCTATTGCGGCTAGTTTGGTTGGGACTGCTGTGGACTATCTCAGTCGTTTTATGGATGGAACATCCGTTGAGGAGGCTTTTGAGATTTCCTTGCTTGGTGCTCGTGCCATGAGGATGGAGGCTAAGGCTTTTGGTCTTCTGGATGATGTTAAGGGGTTGGACGATTTGTCGATTACTAAGGCTTGTCAGTTGGCAGGTTTTGATAGTGCCTTTCGTGCTGGTCCTCTGGCTTATCGTCCAGTGGAGAAGATTGTTCCAGATAAGGCGACTATTGCTAATATTCGTACCATGGTTGAGCGTAGTTTGAGCTTTTTCAAGGCCTTTGGTCCTGTAACTGCGGATGGTTTTACCATGGAAGGGGCTTATACAGCTACCATAACGACTGGTGATGGGGATTTCCTGACCAAAGATACCCTTTGGGACTTTAAAGTCACCACCAGCAAGCCTAATAAGGACCATACCTTGCAGCTACTGATTTACTATCTCATGGGTAGGCGTTCGATTCATCCAGAGTTTCAAATCATTGAAAATCTAGGCATTTTCAATCCACGTCAAAATACTATTTACCAACTTCCTCTTTCTGAGATTTCAGATGAGGTCATCAAGGAAGTGGAAACAGTCGTGATTGGCTATTAGAACTAATAGGATAACATTCAAAAATACAAAGAAAGAAACATTATGTCAGAAACAACACAAACCTCCCAGTCGCTTTATCAAGCCCTGTGGAACTCAGCGGATGTGCTCCGCTCCAAGATGGATGCTAACGACTACAAGTCTTATCTCTTGGGCATGGTCTTTTACAAGTATTTGTCGGACAAGATGCTCTTTTTCGTGGCAGAGACCATGGAGGAAGAGACCGAAAGTTTGGAAGAGGCACTGGCAGTCTATCGTAAATACTACGAGGATGAGGAGACTCACGAGGACCTCTTGGCAGTTATCACTGATGAGATGAGCTATGCCATTCATCCTGACTTGACCTTTACGGCTTTAGTGGAGCGAGTGAACGATGGAAGCTTTCAGTTAGAGGACTTGGCTCAGGGATTCCGTGATATTGAGCAGAGTGACGAGCTTTATGAAAACCTTTTCGAAGACATCGACCTCTACTCTAAGAAACTCGGAGCGACTCCTCAAAAGCAAAACCAAACGGTTGCGGCTGTGATGAAGGAGTTGGCTGTCTTAGATGTGGCTGGTCATGCTGGTGATATGCTTGGTGATGCTTACGAGTACTTGATTGGTCAGTTTGCGACGGATTCGGGTAAGAAAGCTGGTGAGTTCTATACACCGCAACCTGTAGCCAAGCTTATGACCCAGATTGCCTTTTTAGGTCGTGAGGACAAGCAAGGCTTTACCCTCTACGATGCGACTATGGGGTCAGGCTCGCTCTTGCTTAATGCCAAACGTTATTCACGTCAACCACAGACAGTGGTTTACTTTGGTCAAGAGTTGAATACCTCAACATATAACCTGGCACGTATGAACATGATTCTACATGGTGTGCCGATTGAAAATCAGTTTTTACACAACGCTGATACCTTGGATGAGGATTGGCCAACCCAAGAGCCGACTAACTTTGACGGTGTTCTTATGAACCCACCTTATTCAGCCAAGTGGTCAGCCAGCTCAGGATTCATGGATGATCCTCGATTCTCACCATTTGGGAAACTAGCTCCTAAGTCTAAGGCCGATTTTGCCTTCCTCTTGCATGGTTACTATCACTTGAAACAAGACAATGGTGTCCTGGCCATCGTCCTACCTCATGGGGTGCTCTTCCGTGGTAATGCCGAAGGGACCATTCGTAAAGCTTTGTTAGAAGAAGGTGCCATTGATACGGTTATCGGTCTGCCTGCTAATATCTTCTTTAACACCAGTATTCCGACGACGGTTATCATTCTCAAAAAGAACCGCACCAATCGTGATGTTTACTTTATCGATGCCTCTAAGGAGTTTGATAAAGGGAAAAATCAGAACATCATGACAGATGCCCATATTGAGAAGATTCTCAATGCCTATAAGAGTCGTGAAGATATGGACAAGTTCGCCCATCTGGCTAGCTTTGAAGAGATTGTGGAAAATGACTACAACCTTAATATTCCTCGTTATGTGGATACCTTTGAGGAAGAAGAAGTGGAGCCCTTGACCGAGATTGTGGCTAAGATTAATGAGACTAATGCGACGATTGAAAGTCAGACAGCGTCCCTTCTTGACATGCTTGGCCAGCTTCATGGAACAACACCAGAAGTAGACGAAGAACTTAAGGCTTTTGTGGAAGCATTTAAGGGGTAGTTTATTAGTTAAATGATAAAAGAAGGATCAGTCAAATGAAGTTTTGACTGGTCTTTTTTCTATGAATTTGATAATATTAAATTACCAAAAAGGTAATTTAAATCGAGCAGAAAGGAATTTATGAAGCTTATCTATACAAATAAAACTGTTGAGAAACAGTGCACTGAGTTGAGGCGAGCGAAAAAGGATTTTTCGGATAAGGTTGCATTAAAGTTGCACCAGTTGATTAACCTTTTGGAAGTATCGGATTCTTTGGCTAGTGTGACGGCTTTTCCTAAGTATCATTTTCACCAATTAAAGGGAAAGAGAAATGGACAGTTTGCTTTAGATATAGATGGTCGAAGGAGTTCCTATCGTTTGATTGTAGGATTTCGTGAGGAAGATTTTGAGAAGGTGTTTTCTAGTCCGGTAGAAATCGAAATCTTGAAAATAGAGGAGGTTAGCAATCATTATGAGTAAAAAAGTGGTTGAGTACAAAGACCTGGTTGCTTTTCATCCAGGTCAGTATGTTGAAGACTTAATTGAGGACTATAACGTAACTCAGAAAGAATTTGCGGAGCGTTTGGGAGTCTCTGCCAAGACTGTCAGCAAGCTAGTTAATGCTGAGGAGTCTATTAGTAAGGAGACAGCTCATAAGTTAGCCAAGTTAAGTGGTGTTTCTATGCAGACTTGGCTCAACCTTCAAAACATTTATGATGTGAAAGTGGCTGAAATTGTAGAACAAAGAGAGCTTGATCAGGGTCGCGAGAAGGAAATCTGTGATATGATTGACTTTAAGTATTTTAAACAAAAAGGCTACGTTCCAGAGAAGCGCTATAGTATCGGTGAAAAGATTACAGAGCTTCGGAAAATTCTGGAGGTATCGAGTTTAGAATATCTCGTGACTTTTAACCATTTAGTGAGTTATCGTAATACACGTGACTTTACCGAAAAGAGTATCGTTAATTCCAATATCATGTTAGAGTTAGCATCTAAAAAAGCTCGTAATAAAACGACCACGAAGCTTAATCGCAGAAAGTTAGAGAAAAGCTTATCAACTTTAAGAGACTTGACAAGACAAGATCCAAAGGATTTTGCTCAAGAGTTGACCGATATCTTGCTAGAGTGTGGGGTTGTCCTAGTGGGCCTTCCTGCTTTAGCAAATGCCAATTTAAATGGTGCAACAAAGAAATTTGGAAACGGTAGTGTCTTGTTGTTATTAACAGATCGTAATAAAGCATCGGATATTTTTTGGTTTTCACTTTTCCATGAGATTGGACATATTCTGCAGAATGACTTTTCATCTGATGACGGAGGTAGTGACTCTTATCGACGTTCTGAGGAGCTAGCAGACCAGTTTGCGAAAGATTTACTAATTGACCCTCAAGACTATCAAAGATTTATAGATGAAGCTTGCTTTGATAAACAAGCGATTAAGAAATTTGCTGATGAGATTGGTATTCATCCAAGCATTGTTTTAGGTCGCTTGCAGAATGATGAGTATTTGGGTTATGATCAATTTAGAGACTTGAAAGTGAACTATTATTTAGTTTCTTAATGGATCTTATAGTGCAATCAAAGGCTTTTTCCGAATAATAGAAGTAGAGGGGCCAACCCTCTATTTTTGACTAAGGAGAAGTAGATGGAAAAAAGACACAAGCATGTCTCACCGACCTTGGATATTATGGCTAAGAAGATTTTCAGCCTGCCTGAGGTGACGGTGGCATTTATTCGAGATATTTTGGATTTGGATGTTGTGGATGCTCAGATTTTGGAGGGGACACAGCTTCATAAAAAGGACTTTGACGAGGATGAGCTCTTTTCAACCTCGGTGGATGTTCGAGCCAAGTTGAATGATGGAACCGAGGTTATCATTGAGATTCAGGTGCGTAAGCAGCATTATTTTCTCAATCGTTTTCATTATTATTTGGCTAGCCAGCTAGTAGAAAATGTGCAGCAATTACGCCAACAAGGACAGACACACAAGATGTATGAGCAGATGGAGCCGGTCTATGGTATAGCTATCTTGGAGAAGACCTTGTTGCCAGATGAGGAGTCCCCGATTAATACTTATTGGATTGCCAATAGTCGGACGGGTAGGCCTTTGAATGTCTACTATAAGGACGGAAAACGTCAGAATCTTCTTCAGATTGCCTTTTTAGAGTTGGATAAGTATAATAAAGGTAAGCATATTACGGATGAAGGGCGGCAGTGGCTAGAGTTCTTTGGGAATCTTCCATTTTCCAAGGCACCTAGTCAAGCGGTCACGCATGCCGATTCATTACTGGATTCATCCAGCTGGACACAGGAGGAAAAGGCGATGATTGATGAACGCATACGTATTCAAGAAAATTATGATATGACCATGGAAACAGCAATTGATGAAGCACGTGAAGAAGGCTTGGAACGAGGTCGTCATGAGGAGCGCTTAGAGTTGATTCGTAAGATGCTCTCAAAAGGTCTATCTCTAGAAGTAGTATCAGATGTGACTGGTCTGTCGCTTGAAGAACTAGAGGCAATGTTATCGTAAAATCTAGTTAGGTTAGTTATTTTTTTGAAAAATCAGAGACAGATTATTGTCTCTTTTTTTATTTTTGGGTGTTTAACATTTGTAATACTAAAACATTCGGAAAATAATACTTTGAAGCGTAAAATTAAAAAAGACTGTCAAACGTTTGACAGAAATCTGAGAAAACAGATTTAAAACATTTTGATTGTTTTGGCTGATAACTCTTGCTAAATAAGCCTTTATGGAAATTCATAGTTTTTTCTTTCTTACACGTGAAAGAAATCACCTTTTTGTGCGACATTTTTAGACTATAATTTAGAGATGAATGACTGAACTTTCTAATATGACAATTTTGTTAAGGCCTTGTTAAAATGGATAGCCTAGCCTTTTTTTTTACTTTTTCATCCCTTATAATTTACTTTGGTTTGTTTTTAATAAGAAAAACAACAGCATTATTAACAATCTTTAATATGAGGGAAACTTTATTTTCTTTCAAAGGACGGCTTGGTCCTAAAATAGAGAGATTGTGAAAAAAGTATCAGGAGAATAGACTTGTTTAAAGAAAGAAAAACGAAACCAAAGTACAGCATCCGTAAATATTCTATTGGGGCAGCGTCAGCCTTGATTGGCTTTATGGCTCTTGCCAATGGGCAAGCAGCTCAGGCTGATGAGGCACAATCGATTAGTGATTTGACTGATGCCTCAAATCAGGCACAGACACCTCAAACAGCCTCAACGGCACAATTGGCGACTTCCGAACCAGCATCAGTTGAGCCAGTACAAGCGTCACAGCCTGCCAATATTATGCCAGCTCAGCCACAGGTTACCACTGTTCAAGCAGCTGAACAGACTCCGACCATTGATCGATTGGTTGAGACAAGCAACCCTCAAACTCAAGAAATTTCAGCAAATGTCTTAACCAATGCGACTGAGGACCAAGGTCAAGTCAAGGAGTACAGCACAGATGGTTACGGTGCAAAAATGCCTTATACGACTCATGAGGCAGAAAATGCAAGTGTTGAAAATGGTGCTACAATCCAGCAGTCAACGGACATGGAATCTACGGCTGTGGAAGCGACTAACCAAACTTATGTTGAGCTTCCTAAAAAGGATGCGGCAGTTACTTTCAATGTCACTGAGCCAGCCAATGCTTTGAATGTGCGTTATACAATACCTGATGGTGCATCAGGTCAGTTGGATGTGCAGGTCAATGGTTCAAGCGTTGGTAATCTTGATTTGTCATCTCACTCAGCATGGCAGTACCTTAAAGGGGACCATGAGTATGATCAAGCCATTGATGGTTCAAGTGCACGTTTTCGTTTTGATGAGACACGTCTTCTCCTCAAGGATATCCAATTGAAATCTGGAGATAGGATTTCTCTAGTTAAGAAGAAAGATGACAATGTCCCTTACGGTATTGACTTTATTGAGCTTGAACAGGCTCCAGCGCCTGTTGCCCAAGGTGAAAATAGTATCAGTATCGTGGATAAGGGTGCATCTGCCAATGATGATAGTGATGACACTGCTGCCCTACTTGCGGCTGTGGAAGAAGCTAAAGCCAGCGGAAAATCTGTCTATATTCCAGAAGGACGTTTCAATTTTGATAAACAAGTTAATATCGAAGCTGATAATCTAAAAATCTCAGGTGCCGGTGTTTGGCATACGCAACTACACTTTACAAGTGACAAACGCTATGGTGGTGGTATTGTCTTCGGTCATAATAGTAATGGCATTGAGTTGAGCAATCTTTACATGGATTCCAACTTAACGTCTCGTTATAACGAGGATGCACAGTACAAGGCTATTTCGGGAACACTTGGTAAGGATTCGAAAATTCACGACATCTGGGTTCAGCATTTTGAAGTCGGTATGTGGATTGGAGACTACGACCAGACGGGTAATATGAAGTATACGGATGGTCTTGTCGTTGAAAATGCTCGTATCCGTAATAACTTGGCTGATGGTATTAACTTTGCTCAAGGGACCAAGAATTCAACAGTTAAAAACTCTAATATCCGTGGGAATGGTGATGATGGTTTAGCTA
>SKER01002384.1_pt1 | contig 12478 bp, 9 predicted proteins | sample 4826961 | NCBI WGS metagenome assembly SKER01 (sample SAMN11008804, study PRJNA524170) | human gut metagenome | biome: Human fecal sample; material: Feces; isolation source: fecal sample from pouch patient p47 | host: Homo sapiens | place: Israel: Tel-Aviv | collected 2016-11-16
GTTCTCTGTCTGTCCACGGACAACCTTTTCGGCAAGGTCGGCAGAGTAGTATTCTGCATAGCCCTCCAGAACCGATTCCAGAATGATACCCTCTGGCCCCTCGGAGATGATCTCGGTGGCAGACATGAGCTTGACACCATTCTTCTTCAACTGGGTCTTGTACCGGGCACTGTCGTAGCGGTTCCGGGCAAAACGGTCAAGCTTCCAGACCAGCACAATGTCAAACAGCTTTTTGTCGCTGTCTTTTATCATCTGCTGAAACTCCGGGCGGTTGTCCGTTTTGGCAGAGATGGCACGGTCAATGTAGTGCTTGACGATGGTGATGCCGTTTTTCTCGGCATAAGCCGTGCATTCCCGGATCTGGCCTTCGATGGATTCTTCGCGCTGGTTGTCCGAGGAATAGCGAGCATAGATCACGGCGGTCATGGCGGGCACCTCCATTTTATACGTCATTGAACGGTAATACGTTCATCAAAGCAATGTTTCGTATAATGTATATACCACAGTTCTGCCCTGATTGCAAGCCCAATGATTTATTTTCATGATTCCAACAGACAAATTGTCTTAAGATTATATTCCGAGCAAAATGTGAAGTCCAAGCCCGGCCACGCCGCACAGGCACATGGTCAGGATGGGATTCCACTTGAGCTTCCGTAGGACAAAAAATGCCGATGCAAAACTGCCGATGCCGATCCAGTCTACGTTGGCGAGCGTCTTTGCACTCTCTCCGAACACCACCATAGACAGTATAGAAAGACCTGCACCAAAGATAAGCGCTACAATGACCGGACGCAGGCAGGCCAGAACACTTTGCAGCAGAGAAATATCCTTGTATTTACGATAGATGTAGGATAGAAGTGAAACAAAGAACAGCGCCGGTGTAATGCAACCTAGTGTTGCAATGATGGCTCCGGGTACCTGCGCGATACGCAAACCAACAAAAGTTGCCGAGTTGACCGCAATGGGACCAGGGGTCATTTCTGCAATCGTGATGAGGTCAGTAAACTCCTGCATCGTCAGCCAGCCATGTTGTTCCACCACTTGGCTCTGGATCAGCGGCATGGCCGCATAGCCGCCGCCTACGCTGAACATACCCACCTGCAAAAAGCTGAGAAAAAGCTGTAAGTAGATCATTTTGCACCACCTTTTTTCCACTGGACCAGAGCCAGCACCACGCCGAATACTGCAGCGGCAAGGATGACCACCACCACATTGACATCAAACACCGTATTTGCGACAAACGCTGCGACCATCAGGGCAATATACACCCATGAGCGGGTCTTCAGCACCTTGCCGCCGAGGTCGAATACAACATCCAGAATGACCGCCGCCACACCAGCCTGCATTCCCTTGAGTAACAACGCGATATAGCGATTGGTGGCAAAAGCATTGTAGAACACAGAAATGACTGAAAGAATGACCATAGGTGGGATGATGGTGCCCAACACTGCCACGATCATTCCAATCAAGCCTTCTACCTGCCAGCCTACCAGAATTGCAGCATTGACCGCGATTGCGCCCGGAGAGGACTGCGCCAACGCTGTCATATCCAGCATTTCCTGTTCATCGATCCAGTGCAGCTCATCTACAAATTTTTTCTTCATAAAGGTCACGATGACAAAGCCGCCGCCGAAGGTAAAGCTGCTAATGTACAGCGTACTCAAAAACAGCTTCCAAAGCCGTGCTAACCGTGTACCGTATGTTTTATTTTCATCCATACAAGTTTTCTTCTCCTTTTTTTGATTTTCGGACAACTATATTCGTTTTCTTACTATTTCAAACAGCTTTTAACTGTTACTGCTTGCGAAAGCCCGTATTTTCCGGTATCCTTGTTTTAAGAACTGCGAAGCACGGAGGGAATCTCTATGAAACATAATACATTTCTCGTCAAGCCAGCGTCCAGCCTGTGCAATCTGCGTTGCCGGTACTGCTTTTATGACGATGTTTCCAACAGCCGAGCCTGCAAAAATATGGGACTGCTTTCCCATGAAATGGCAGGAGAACTGGTTGAAAAGGCTTTTGCAGCCACAGAGGAAGGCGGCAGCGTCCATTTTCTGTTTCAGGGCGGCGAACCGACTCTTGCCGGGTTGGATTTCTTCCGGTTCTTTCTGGAAACGGAGCGTTCCATGCAGCGCAATATCTCTGTGTTCCACAGCATCCAGACCAATGGCATTTGTCTGGATGAAGAGTGGGCTTCCTTTTTCAAAGCCAACTCTTTCCTCGTAGGCCTCTCTCTGGACGGCACACAGGAGAACCATGATCTCTATCGGCTGGACGCAGCTGGGCAGGGCACATGGGATAAAGTAACTCATGCGCTTGCGCTGCTGGATGCCTACAGGGTCGAAACGAATCTGCTCTGTGTTGTGACCGGACAGCTGGCCAGAAAGCCGCAGCGAGCCTTCAAAAGCCTCTGCGAGTTGGGACAGCACAATCTGCAATTCATCCCATGTCTTGACCCACTTGATACGATTGGAGGGCAGGCATATTCTCTAACGCCGGAACTTTATGGTCGTTTTCTGTGCGGCGTCTTTGATACTTGGTATCAGCAGCTGCAACGAGGCAATTATATCAGCGTTCGCAATTTTGAGGACTATCTGCGTATCCTGCTGGGAATGCCGCCTACCTCCTGCGCTTCCTCCGGTTCCTGTGGACATTATCTTACCGTAGAAGGTGACGGAAGCCTTTATCCCTGTGACTTTTATGTTCTGGATGAGTGGAAGCTGGGAAATCTGAGCCACTGTACCGTTGAAGATGCGCTTGATTCTCCCACAAGCCAGACATTTCTGGCACAGGGCCGCAAACGCCCGGCGGAATGCGCAGCATGTGCTTATCAGCTGCTCTGCCGGGGCGGATGCAAGCGAGATTGGGATGCCTCTGGAAGCAACCGCTTTTGCGCAGCGTATAAGCAGTTCTTTGCCTATGTGCTTCCGCGCCTGCATACTGCTGCACATTTTCTGGCACAACAAAACCGATAAAGAGATTCTCCCGGAGAGCAGTACTGCCTCCGGGAGAATCTTTATTTTACCTTTTTGATCTTCCGGATGGAATGGCCATCGTAGAGGATGGGCTTCATGACATAAGTGTAGTTCCGGTCATCGCATTCGCCGGTGGAAATCATCTCCATAAGCCGCAGCGCAAGCTGACGTCCCATCTCGAAGCCTTGCTCCACGGAGCAGGTAACATCCTCCTGCCGATAAGTTTCTTCGGAATAATCAAAACAGACCAGCGAATAATCTTCGGGTACAGTCTTCCCCATTTTCTGCAGAGTTTTCATGACCAGTCGATAGATGATGTAGTTGCAGCAGACGATAGCGGTGCATTTAGGGATGCTCTTCAGAAATCTTTCAATGGAACGGACATAGCTTTCGTTGTGGGCTTCGTCCGAAATACACCACTTGATGTAATCATCGTTCAGTTCCAAACCACGATTTCGCATCGCTTCCGCCATGCCTTGAAACTTTTCTACGCTCTGGTAGTTGTCGTACACGAAGATGCCTGCAATGTGGCTGTGTCCGGCATCCATCAGGCGTTCTATCAGCTGATGGGCACATTCGATGTCATTGATCGTTACGCGGGGGCAGCGCAAGTTCCGATAGAAGTTGTTGTAGAATATCACCGGGATCTTACGTCGGTAAAGCTCCTTGTAGCAGTCAAGATTTGGGCTGAGGATGCTCGATTTGACACCATCCACGATGAAACCGTGAAAATTCTGATGTACCACAGTCTCCAGACAGCGGCGTTCGTTGCAGAATTTGTTATCGGTCAGAAATACATGGAGGTCAACCTGCTCCTGCGTCAGAACACTGCGAACCCCTTCGATTAATCCCGAATTGGCACTTGTATCCTGTCCCTGCAGGACAAGGCCGATTTTATAAAGGGCATCATCTGTGTTCAAATCCCGCGTCATTACTTTTTCCCGGTGGAAATAAGTCCCACTTCCCTTGAGCTTGTACACGAGTCCTTCTGCTACCAACTGGTCGATGGCCACTCGTATCGTTTCTCGGCTGACACCCAGCTTCCGGCAGAGCGCATTTTCCGAAGGCAAACGCTGGTTCCCGGAAAATTTGTTTTCGTCGATATAAGCCAGAAGCCAACGATATACCTGAGCAGATTTTTTCTCAGCAGCCGAGAGCATGGGCAAACGCTCCTTTTCAGTCGGTGATGGTGGGGCGGGTGCCTTCTGCGTGCTGAATCCAGTTCAGCAGACGTTCACGAAGCTCCGCTTTGACGTCGGCGTATGCAGGATCTGCGACAACATTGTTCAGCTGCCACGGGTCTTTCTGCATATCATAGAGGAAGTCGTCCGCATACACATCAGATGCCGCAGCCTCGCCGCCATTGACACCGGGGGCATAGACAGAGTACATATAATCTGCCGTGCGGATGCAGCGGCCGCAGCGGCTCTCCGAGATTTGGGCGTAGACCTCATTAGCTCTATTATGATTTTTCTTTTCCACAACGTCAAGCAGATTTTCGCCGATCATCTTGTCGCCGACATCCACGCCTGCCAAAGCCAACAGAGTTTTGGGGATGCTCTCGGTGCTGACCAGCTCGGTGACTTCCTTGCCGCCCTTGAACGGGCCGCCGCAGATGACCAGCGGCACATGCAGGCAGCCGTCGTGGCACGAGCGCTTATAGTCATCGTATCCGTTCAGATGGGCGTCGCGGTTGCGGGTCTTGAAATGAGAGCCATGGTCGGAAGCGTAAAGGATAACAGTATTCTCATACAGACCCTTTTCTTTCAGTTTTTCCACCAGCTTGCCGAGGTTCTCGTCGAGGCTTGCGCACTGTCCCAGATAATCCGGATACTCTTCTGCTGCATTGCCGCCCAGAGCCTTCAAGTCTTCGGGGAGGACAAAATCCGCAAATCGCTGCTTCGAGCCGTTGGGGCCTTCGTAGTGGTTGTGGTCATTCTGATGGTGCGGCTCAATTTGGGATACGGTCATGAAGAAGGGCTTTTCGCCGGTGTACTGGTCGAGGTAGTCCAGCGCGAACTGGTTGATGCAGTCAGCACGGTAGCCCTTAAAATCGATGCGGTTGTTGTTCTCGTCGAACACATAGCCGTCGTAGCCGTGGGAGGTAAATTCCAGCACATCGGCTGCACGCCAGTAGCCGGTGTAGCCGCCGCGCAACTCCAACGGAACGGCTGTAATGGTATGGTCAATGGTCGGCTTCTTTTCCAGCTCGCCATCCGAGGCCAGATGCCACTTGCCGACATAGGCAGTTTCGTAGCCGGCATCTTTTTCCATATACTCGCCCAGAGTCTTGATATTCGAGGGCAGCATCAGGTTATTGCGGAAACAGCCTGTCTCAGTGGGGTATTTTCCGGTCTGGAACAGGGCGCGGCAAGGGCCGCACACCGGCTGGGGAGAGAAAGCATTGTCAAATTTTACGCCCTCCTCTGCCAGCTTGTCCAGATTGGGTGTGACGTTGAGCGGCTGGCCGAAGCAGCCGCAGGTATCCCAGCGCTGCTGGTCACTGAAGTAGAAAATAATGTTATATGCCACGGTCTTTACCTCCTTTTACTGTTCCACTTTCGCGTTCTTCGTTTCCTTCATCTTGCCGCGCAGGATGCCGATGATAACCACCACGATTAGCGCGATAAAAATCCAGCAATACACACTGCTGAAGAAGATTTTGGGACTTCCATCCGAGATGAGCAGGGCGCGGCGGAAGTTCGTCTCGGTCATATTGCCCAGCACCATGCCCAGCAGCACAGGGACAGCGGGCAGCTCCAGCTTGCGCATGAACCACGCCATCACGCCGAACACCAGCGCAACGCTCAAATCAAAATAGCTGCTGTTCACCGAGTAAGCACCGGCGAAACAGAAAATCACGATGATGGGGGTCAAGATCTGCTGAGGGATGGAGACGACCTTTGCAAACAGGCTAGTCAGGTATTTGCCCTGCAGGAACATGAAGATGTTCACGAGGATAAGGCCCAGCATGATGGCATACATGATAGCGCCGTCGGTGGTGAACAGCGAGAGACCGGGGTTCAGGCCATTTATCATCAGGGCCGACAACATGATGGCCACGCAGCCGTCGCCGGGGATGCCCAGCGTCAGCAAGGGAATCAGGGTCGCGCCACAGACGGCATTGTTGGCAGACTCAGCAGCCGCAACGCCCTCCACAGAACCGTGGCCGAATTCCTCGGGATGCTTGGACAGGTTCTTCGCAGTATTGTAGGAGAACCACGAGGCCTCCGACGCACCCGTGCCAGGTACGATACCAACACAGGAACCGATGATAGAACCCATCAGCACTGGTCGGAACATCCGCTTGTATTCATCTTTTGTGATTTTGCCGTCATCATTGCCGATTTTTCCGGCGTGAAGGTTCAACTCATTCCGCTTCAGCTCTGCCTTGCCAATGATTTCCACCAGTGCGAACAAACCGATGAGGGTAACGGCAAGGTCAAGACCCAGATACAGACGGGGAATACCAAATGTAAAGCGGTCATAGCTGGTCATGGGGTCTGCGCCCACACAGGAAATAAGCAAACCAAGGCAGGCGGCGATGATGCCCTTGACAAGGCTCTTACCAGAAACGCCTGCAATAATCGTCATGCCGAACAGGCAGACCATAAAGTACTCCGCCGTGCCGAGCTGTGCCGAAATTTTTGCGACCTGAGGGCCGAGGAAGAGCAGCACCAACGCAGAGAAGATACCGCCAAAGGTAGATGCATAAAGTGCAATTTTCAACGCCGCCTTAGTGCGGCCCATTTTGGACAGCGGATAGCCGTCCAGCATAGTAGCCGCCGCGTGGGGCGTACCCGGCGTGTTGATAAGGATAGCCGATACCGAGCCACCATAGCCACCTGCGCAGTAAATGCCCAACAGGAACATCATGCCGGGAATCGCACGCATGGTATAAGTGACAGGCAGGAATAGGATGATGCAGAGGATAACACTTAATCCCGGGATGGCCGCGAACACGCAGCCAATAAAGACGCCGAGGTTTATCCAGATGATATTTTCGAGGGTGAAAAGCAGCCCGGAGGCCGGGCCGATAAAGTCAAACAAACCCATATTCTGCCTCCTCAGAAACTAACATTCAGCACAAAGTGGAATACGACCCAAATCAACACAGCCATTGAAACTGTGATGGCATAGTAAAGGGGTTTCTTGCAGCGGAAAAAGACCAGAAATGCCAGTGCGCAGAATACAGCGCCCACAACAAACAGATCCGTGACCTCTGCCAGCAGATAAGTGACCACCAGAATGAGGACGATGACGAGTGCTTTTGTTTCCACCAAAAGATTCAGCGTTTTAGTTTTGGTCGGGCGGTGCATCACCATGTTGTATGCCTCGCGGCCCACCAGAAGGGCGCTCATGGCCAGCATGAGCCAAATCAGCATCGTCGGGAAAGCGCGGCCATTCACAACGTCTTTTTCCGAGATCTGCACCTGCTGCGGCATGATGAGCAGCAGCACGATGCCAATGACCAGAAACAGAATGCCGCAAATCAGGTCTACCGGGTACTCGATGTTCTTCTGTTCGAGCTTTGCGCCCCATTCATCCAGTTTTGCTTCGGCACGTTCTATCAGATTTTTCACTTGTTTCAACTCCTTTTGAAAACATAAAAGCAGGGAGAAGGGGATGTCCCCGTTCCCCCTGCTTCAGCTTTTTGTCGCTATGAGGGCTTTTTATCAGCCTGCCACGATGTCCTTATACTGCTCGACGATGCTCTTGACGTTCTCAATATGAGCTTTGACGTCATCTTCGCTCATCGTATCAACTTCCAGCAGCATGGTATCGTTCAGCCACTCGACCATCTCATCATCGGCGAGGATCTTATCATACAGCTCTTTCAGCTCGGCAACCTTTGCGGCGTCAGTACCTTTGCGAGCCATGACGAAGCAGCGGTTGCGGAAATAGGGGTAGCCCTTGGAGCCAACGCCCTCAACGCCTGCGAAGGGGCCGTTTTCGATAGCCTTGTCATCGAATGCGCAAACCACATCAACGCCGCCCTGCTGGTAGGTCTCAAGAATCTGAGACTGGTGAGAGACCGCGAAGTTCGTTTCACCCTTAGCTACAGCCTGTGCAGCCTCCGCAGCGGACTGGTACGGAGTCAGTTTCAGCTGGTCTCCGGCACCCATAGAGCCGAACAGAGCCGCTGCCAGGAAAGCCTCGGAGCCGGTAGCGCCGTTAACGGCCACGGATACGGGGTTGCCTGCCTTGACATAGGACTCCAGATCGTCCAGATTCTTGAGGTTCAGTGAAGAATCAGCGGACAGGACGAAGACGGAGGAGTACAAGTTCTCCACGAACTCGAAATCGTCGTAGCTGAACTGCAGCTTGGCCGGATCCAGAGTCTCGGTAATGGCGAACAGACCCTCACCGGCGAAGACCAGTTCCTTATCATTTGCCTTAGTACTGGACACCCAAGTGTTGACAGTAGCAGCATCGCCCTTGACGGCTTCAGCAACCAGTGTGATTTTATTATCAGAATAATCAGGGGACTTGGCAGCAGCCTTTTGGCTGACCATCGCTGCTACACCAGACGGTGCCCACGGGCAGGTAACTTTCCAGCTCTCCTGTTTGCTTCCGCAGCCGGTAAGCATCGACAAAGCAAGGACACCGGCGGTGACCAACGCCGCAATACGCTTTTTCATCATTTTACTCTCCTTTTTTGTTTTGCCTTTTCGTGTGGTAGCAAGCACTTCACCGTGCTTTTGTTACCAACAAGATAACATTTCAAGCAATTTCAAGTCAACAAATTTTTTTATTTTACAAAAAAAGTTGTCTGGTAAAAGAGCTAAATGACCACATCTGTATTTTGCTGTAGAAAACTTATTGTGCATATTGCACATCCGCTTGAATCATCTTTGTGCAGCTTAAATTCTTTCATGATGTAAAGTGTATCATATTCATAATAGAAGTCTTACTATTGTCTCCATTCATAAATAATTTCTTCGGAATCATCTTGACGTACCCTACGAACCATGATATTCTCTATCACAAATCCCACTGAACTTGTAGATTGATTGCAAATCTTCTGCAAAAGTGGTTGGTTATCACCGTGAGACCCACCACTTCAGTGAGGGAAAGTCCGCAAAAGAATTTACCGCCCCGCAACACACCCGATTCATTTTGCCGCTGTTTCACCCGACAAAATCCATCGCTATGCTGCATGGGCGGTATTTTTCTTTTACGGGAAACGCACCTTGAAAATCTCATGAGCCGTCCGAACGTGATACCGACTTTCCGTCAACGCCGCTGCACAAACAGGGGTAGGAACTTCGTTCGGAGCAAACGGTGACCCCATTACATGAGCAGCACAACCTTTACTTGTTTTTTTGCGTCTTAACAATTCGGAAACAATTACCCAGAAACGGTTTTGAGCGCAGCGGTAGAGGGCAAGAACCGTCCCGTGGCCACAAATTTTCAATTCTTGAAAATGTTCTGTCCATTCGGGACTTCACTTCTGCAATGCGTCTGCATTTCCGAAGTGCTTCTTGTTGGGGCGTGCCTGCCCCAAACCCTGCCGAGTAACAATAAAGTTCATAATTGTTCCATGGACTGAGTATAACACATCCTTCGACGATACACTACTCCTCTTTTTGCAAAAATCCAATTATCTTCGGTGACCTGTCGTGAGATGCAATTATTTCATGTCGTTTCACCAATCACTTGACTTGGTTTGAAAAAACACAGAGCATATGATACAATATAACAAATAATGTTGTCTACCGAGAAAGGAAGTGTCTTTCCATGAAAAAAATCCATAAGTTCTTTTCTAAAGATTTGCTCCATATTCTTGGTGCTGTTGGGATTTTTGTTGCTTTTCTGATTTCTATCGCCTATAAGCAAGTTGGAATCGGGGCACTCATAGCTGCGTGGCTTATTGCTATGGCAATTATCGGGGTAGCATGGATTACAGACATCCGCAAAGCAGACCTGCTGAAAAACGGAAAGATTGTTTCCGGAAAAGTTAATGCAGTAAAAAGGGTTCACATAAAATTCCACATGAGTACCTATCACCTTGCTGATGAAGATGTAATTTATCCTTGGGTGATTCGGTACCAATACAAGATTGGAAAAGACACTTATTATGGACAGTCCCATTGGTTTTGGTTCAACCCTCTCGTGAGCAAGGGAACACCTATAAAGGTGACTATTGACCCTCAAAACCCAGAAAGAAGCATTGTTGCTGCATGGGAAAGTTAATAGATTGTTTCTTTCCTCTATGATGACGGAAATTTCAAAGGAGCGTAATCTCCTTTGGCACACGACTTTGGAACAAAGTCTAGTGTGTTACACCTCGATAGAGGTGTGCCGCTCCCAGACACAAAAAGTCCCATGGCCAACACCTCGGCGGTGTGGTCATGGGACTTAATGCTTTTTAGGCCTAGCGGAGTGAACAGTAACCAATCCTGACATCCAGTTGCCGTGTCATTTGTTGAATACTGTTTTACGAACAGTCTGCGGACGTGAAGACCCACCATTATATCATCAGCTTCGACCCGAAGGACGCAGTAGAGAACGGCCTGACCATGGAGCGGGCGCAAGCCCTTGGCTTGCAGTTCTGCAAGGACAACTTCCCCGGTCATCCTGCCATCGTCTGCACTCACCCGGATGGGCATAACCGTTCGGGAAACATCCACGTCCACATCGTGATTGGCAGCATCCGAACACGAGAGGTGGAACGCAAGCCCTATATGCAGAAGCCTCGCGACTGGCGCGAGGGTATGAAGCACTCCAGCACCGCCCAGACCATGCGGCACTTGCGTGTTGAGGTCATGGAGCTGTGTGAGGGTGCTGGTCTGTACCAGATCGACCTGCTCAACGGCTCGAAAGAGCGCGTGAGCGAAGCCGAGTATTGGGCAAGACGGCGTGGGCAGCAGAAGCTCGACCTTGCAAACGCAGCCCTTGCCGCAGCTGGACAACAGCCCAAGCAGAAGAAGTTTGAAACCGTAAAAGATACCCTGCGGAAACAGATTTCTTCGGTGCTGTACCGTGCTACCAGCTTTGAAGATTTTTCTGACAAGCTCATGCAGCAGTACGGCATTGCCGTCAAGGAAAGCCGTGGGCGGCTCAGCTATCTGCCTGCTGGAAGGACAAAGTTCATCCGGGCGCGCAGCATCGGTGACAAGTTCGAGAAAGAACTTGTGCTTGCCGCTCTGAAAGCCAATACCGAACGCAAGCGCACTATCCAGTCCAAGTCTGACCGCATCGGGAAACTGATCGATATTCAGGCGAAGCTGAAGCAGGGTAAGGGCATCGGCTACGAGCGTTGGGCGAAAAAACACAACCTCAAAGCTATGGCACAGACCTTGATCCTCTTGCAGGAAAATGGTCTGCTCAACGAGGACGCACTCGACCAGAGAATTACAGAGCTTGATACCAAGTTCCACGATTCGCTGGCAGTGGTGAAAGATCTCGAAGGTCGCATGAAAGCCAACAAAGAGCTGCGCTATCATGTCGCAGCCTACGCCAGCACCAAGAGCGTCGCACAGCAGTTAAAAGCTGCAAAACGACCCGCAGCCTTTGAAGAACAGCACCGTGCAGAGCTGACAGCGCACCGGGCGGCAGCAGCCTATTTCAAGGCAAATGATATCACCAAGCTGCCCAGCCCGAAGAAACTGGAAGCCGAGTATGCGCAGCTGGCATCCGAAAAGGCACAGTTCTACGAGCAGTACAAGGAAGCCAAGAACGAGCTGCTCAAGCTGAAAACCGCAAAGCAGAATGTTGCGTCCTTTTTCCGGGAGGAAGAACCGGCGCAGCAGGAGAGATAAAGGAGTGTGCGTATGATCAACCTGAAAATCGACCCGGAGTTCCAGTCTCAGATTCCTCCTCTGACCGATGATGAATTTAAGCAGCTTGAAGAAAACATCCTCAAGGAAGGCAAGCTGCTCTCTCCTTTGATCGTTTGGAACAATACCCTTGTTGACGGCCACAACCGTTATGCCATTCTCCAGAAGCATCCTGAGATTTATTTTTCCACTACGCCGCTCCAATTTGAGAACCGCGAAGAAACCATTGCGTGGATTTGCCGGAATCAGTTGGGACGACGAAACCTGAGCCCCGAACAGAAACGCTATCTGCTTGGGAAACAGTATGAAGCTGAAAAGAAAGCTGCAAAAATCTTTCGGGGTAATCAGTACACTTTAGCAAAGAAAAGTGGTGGTGATCACGGTGATAACCACCACTCTGGAAAGAAAACCTGTGACCGGATCGCAGAGGAAAACGGTGTCAGCCGCGCCTCCGTTCTCCGCGCCAGCCACTATACACGAGGCATCGACATCGCAGATAATCTCTCTCCCGGCATCAAGCAGAAAGTCTTTTCCGGCGAAGTGAAGTTCACCAACGAAGAAATGTCCAAGCTTGTGCAGGCAAGTGTCGAGCATCGTTCAGATGTCCTTGCTCAAATCCTGCATCCAGAGGCATTGGAAGTGTTGGAATCTGCCAGCGCAGAATTTGAACCTGAAAAAGCGGAACCCGTTCCCATGCCCACACCACAAACAGAAGAATTT
>SKER01002387.1_pt1 | contig 12452 bp, 8 predicted proteins | sample 4826961 | NCBI WGS metagenome assembly SKER01 (sample SAMN11008804, study PRJNA524170) | human gut metagenome | biome: Human fecal sample; material: Feces; isolation source: fecal sample from pouch patient p47 | host: Homo sapiens | place: Israel: Tel-Aviv | collected 2016-11-16
CATCGTTTTCTATTTGTATGGGACAAGGAAATAGTGATTTAAAGAGATTAAGTGATTTTGTGACAACTTCTATTGATGAAGATGGTATTTATTATGCATGTAAAGAATTAGGTTATATCCAATAAGATATAACCTAATTTTTCATATAAAAAAGAACAATGCTTTAGTATTACTACATTGTTCTTTTTAATTTTATCTTAATTTTGTAATATCAATTAATGATGGTACACCATGTTTACGTTTTTCAAGTGAATCAATTAATGCTTTTGCTGTATCAAGTGAAGTATAGATTGGGATACCTGCTTCTACAGCAAAACGTCTAATTAAGAATCCATCTTTTAAGTTATCATTTCTTGTTGGAATATCGATAACTAAATCAACTGTATCTGTAAACATTAAATCAAAGATTGTATTTGTTTTTTCACTAATACGATTAACAAAGTGTACTGGTACATCATGTTCTTTTAAGAATTTATATGTTCCTTCTGTTGCATATAAGTCATAACCAAACATGTAATATTGTTTAGCAATTGGTAAGAATTCTTCTTTAGAAGAATCTTTAATTGTACAAATGATATTCTTTTTCTTAGGTAATTGAATACCTGTTCCCATGAATGCTTTATAAATAGCTTCATCTAAGTTTTTAGAAATACCTAAGACTTCTCCTGTTGATTTCATTTCAGGTCCTAAAGAAATTTCAGCACCTTTGATTTTTTCAAATGAGAACACTGGCATTTTAACTGCAATTGTTTCTTTTTCTGGAACAATACCATAAGAATATCCTTGTTCTTCAATTGTATGTCCCATGATTGCTTTTGTCGCAATAGCAACAATTGGGATATCTGTAACTTTTGAAATATAAGGAATTGTTCTTGAAGATCTTGGGTTAACTTCAATAACATACACTTGATCTTCATAAACAATGAATTGAATATTGATTAATCCAACAACATGTAATGCTTTTGCAAGACGTTTTGTATAATCAACGATAATATCTTTAATTTCTTGTTTGATTTTTTGTGGTGGATAAACTGAAATACTATCTCCTGAGTGAACCCCAGCACGTTCAACGTGTTCCATAATACCTGGAATTAAGATACCATGTCCATCACAAACTGCATCAACTTCGACTTCTTTACCTGATAAGTATTTATCAATTAAGATTGGATGTTCTTGATATTGTCTATTAATGATTTTCATGAATTTTTTAATATCACCATCATTTAAAGCAATTTCCATACCAGCTCCACCTAATACATAAGATGGTCTTACTAAGACTGGATATCCTAATTTATTAGCTACTTCAATAGCTTCTTCTGTTGTAAAGACTGTTGAACCTCTTGGACGGTCAATATGACATTTTTCAAGAATTTCATCAAATCTTTCTCTATCTTCTGCTGCATCTACATCATCAGCATCTGTTCCTAAGATTCTAACACCCATATCTGTTAAAGCTTTTGTAAGTTTAATAGCTGTTTGTCCACCAAATTGAACAATTGCTCCATCTGGTTTTTCAATATCCACGATACTTTCTACATCTTCAGCAGTAAGTGGTTCAAAGTATAAACGATCAGCAATATCGAAATCAGTAGATACTGTTTCAGGGTTGTTATTAACAATGATTGTATCGTATCCTGCTGCTTTTAAAGCCCATACACAATGTACTGAACAGTAATCGAATTCAATACCTTGTCCAATACGAATTGGTCCTGATCCTAAAACCATGATTTTTTTCTTTTCTCTTTGTGGTTCTACTTCATTGACACCACCTTGAATTGAATAGTAATAAGGTGTTTGTGCATCAAATTCAGCAGCACATGTATCAACGACTTTATAAGCTGCAACGATATTATTATCTTTTCTCATTTGATGAATTTCTTGTTCTGCTTTTCCAGTTAATTCAGCAATCACTCTATCTGGGAATTGTAATCTTTTTGCTTGTTTTAATAAATCAACAGTTAATTCTTCTGTTTTGATTCTTTCTTCCATTTCTACTAAATGTTTGATTTTATCAATGAACCAAACATCAATTTTAGTAATTTCATGGATTTCTTGTTCAGTAATTCCTTTTCTTAATGATTCAGCAACTGCAAAGATACGTTGATCATCAACATCTTTTAATTTTTGTTTTAATTCATCATGTGTTAATTTTGTAAAGGCATCTAAATGTAAGTAGAAAACATTTTGTTCAAGAGAACGTAAAGCTTTCATTAAAGCTCCTTCAAAGTTATTACAGATTGACATAACTTCTCCAGTTGCTTTCATTTGTGTTCCTAATTTTCTTGAAGCATCAACGAATTTATCAAATGGCCATTTAGGAATTTTACATACAACATAGTCTAATGTTGGTTCATATGAAGCATATGTTTTACCTGTAACGGCATTTTTGATTTCATCTAATGTATATCCTAAAGCAATTTTAGCTGCTAATTTAGCGATTGGATAACCTGTTGCTTTAGAAGCTAAAGCTGATGAACGAGAAACACGTGGGTTTACTTCGATAACACAATATTCAAAGCTATTTGGATTTAATGCATATTGAACGTTACATCCACCTTCAATATTTAATGCTGTAATGATATTTAAAGCTGATGAACGTAACATTTGATATTCTTTATCTGATAAAGTTTGGCTTGGTGCCACAACAATACTATCTCCTGTATGAACTCCAACAGGATCTAAGTTTTCCATGTTACATACGGTAATACAGTTACCTGCACTATCTCTCATAACTTCATATTCGATTTCTTTCCATCCAGCAATACATCTTTCAATTAAACATTGACTTACTCTTGATAAACGTAAACCGTTTGAACAAATATCATGAAGTTCTTTTTCATTATTAGCGATACCTCCACCAGTACCACCTAAAGTATAAGCAGGTCTTACAACAACTGGATAACCAATTTTTTCTGCGAATTCTAAAGCATCATTAACATGGTTAACAACGATAGAAGCAGCACATGGTTCACCAATTCTTTCCATTAAGTTTTTAAATTCTAAACGGTCTTCAGCAAGTTTGATTGTATCTGTGTTTGTTCCAATTGTACGAACATTATGTTCTTCTAAGAAACCTTCATCCGCTAAAGCCATTGCGATATTTAATGCATTTTGACCACCTAATGTTGGTAAAATACTGTCTGGTTTTTCTTCCATGATTAATTTTTTAACAACTGGTACAGTTAATGGTTCGATATAAACTTTATCAGCGATATCACCATCTGTCATGATTGTTGCTGGGTTTGAGTTAATTAAAACAACTTCAACCCCTTCTTCTCTTAAAGCACGACATGCTTGTGTTCCAGCATAATCAAATTCTGCTGCTTGACCAATGATGATAGGTCCTGAACCGATAACTAATACTTTTTTTATACTTAAATCTCTTGCCATCTTATTTACCCTCCATCATTTTTTCAAATTCATCAAATAAAGCATCTGTATCTAATGGACCAGCACATGCTTCTGGATGAAATTGTACTGTTTTAATATTTTTACCAATATATTCAACCCCTTCGATTGTTTGGTCATTTACATTAATAAACCAAGGTTTTGCGATATTTCGATCAATAGAATCATCACAAATTACATAGTTATGATTTTGTGTAGAAATATAAACACGACCTGTATTTAAATCTTTAACAGGATGATTTGCACCATGGTGTCCATATTTTAATTTTTCAGTTTTAAATCCATGAGCTAAAGCCATCAATTGATGTCCTAAACAGATTGCAAAGATTGGTAAACCACTTTCAGATAGTTTTTTAACTTCTTTAATGATTTCAACATTTTCGCTTGGATCTCCAGGACCATTTGATAACATCACTCCATCATAGTTTCCTTCAATGATTGTGCTTGCTGGAGTAGATGCTGGATAAACTGTGACTTCTATATTTCTATTTGCTAATGATTTAGCAATATTCTTCTTAGCACCAAAATCTAATAAAGCAACTTTTCGATCTCCACTACCTACTGTATAAGGTTTGTCACATGTTGTTTTTTCAACGACACCAGTTACTTTAAAGTTATGTATTTTTTCCATCACTTCACTTAAATCATCATATTTAGTTGTTGTAATCATTCCATTCATACAACCTTTATTTCTAATGATTTTAGTTAAATGTCTTGTATCGATTCCTTGAATACAAGGAATGTCATGTTCAATTAAATAGTCTTTTAAATCAATATTTTTTCTAAAATTACTTCCAAGTCTAGCAAGTTCATTCACTACAAATCCTTCAACATAAGGTTTTGATGATTCTTGATCTTCTAAACATACTCCATAGTTTCCAATTAATGGATATGTCATGACAACAGATTGTCCTGCATAGGAAGGATCTGTTAATACTTCTACATACCCTGTCATTGAAGTATTAAATACAAACTCACTTACAACTTCTTTGTTAGCCCCTACGCTTTCACCTTCAAATACGTTTCCATCCTCTAAGATTAAATAGGCTTTCATATATTGTCCTCCTTTTTTTGTTATAAAAAAACATATCAATTAAAAATGATATGTTAGAAACAATGAGAATATAAAAATGAGGCACTCGTATTCAATTGTAAGCAATCATATTTGACACTTTGTTGTAACATAGCCCTCATCTCCTTTTGTTCTTGAATAGTATAGTAGATTTGATAACATTTTTCAACACTATTTTATAATTTTTTATTATTATGTAATTTTATTTTATTAACAATTTTTTAGTATAAGAAAAAAAGAGATTTTACTCTCTTTCTATGATTGAAAATACTTTTCTATTTCTTTTACTTCCTTTTCAGGTATTTCTAATAAGTTAATTGCTTCTTTAAATGACATTTGTAATCCTATCATTAGTTTTTTACATGCGCCATATTCTTTTCTTTACGCTCTATTTGTTTGCCTTCATTTCTTGCTTCTAAGGCAATGCTTTCACCTAAATCACACATATCTTTAACCTCACTTTCTATTTTCTTTGTATTCAATCCATATTCTTCTATAATTCTTTGCTTTCCCTTATAATCTAATACATTATTTAGAAGGACCATCAATGGTGTCAATAATTCATCATGTTCTTCATACTTTTTATTTAAGTCATGTTCTTTGTTTAAGTATATCGCAAGAATTACTCCCTTGTCATAAATTTCTTTTTCTTCTACTGTCGTTCCACAAATAATCCTTTCATTTGTTTCATAGACATTCATATGCCCATCTTTTCTTTTTGGTGCCTTTGGCATGATTCATAATGAATAGACCTTCTTCATCCCATCATAGTTTTTATCATCATATTCGCTTCCCCATTGCTCTGATACTATTCTTGAAACATAAGCATATCCTCTGGTAATAATAGAATATCCTGGATAAGGATTATTTTGTATTTCTACATATAAATAAACCCGTATATTCTTTCCATCTTCTTGTGGTACATCAATATAACATAAAATATCATAATAAACCATACCTTCATCTTTGATGAAGCCCTTTTTATCTACAAGATGAAAATGTGAATTAACTATTAGATCACCTATATGTACTCCTTTTATTAGTCTTCTAATTTCTTCAACATTTAAATGATTTGCTTCATCTACAGCTGCCTTTATGATTCTTCTTCATTTCCTATGATCATCTTACATAAATGATCATACATTGTTGTTTGTTTACTCGTTGTTATTTTATTGATTGTTTACATAAGTAGTCCTCCTACTTATTTATTCGCTCTTTTTTTATTTTTTCTTCTTTTTTGTAAAAATAAAAAAATTGTTAGGAAATCTTATGACTTCCTAACAATCATTCATATTAATCTTTAATTGCTTTATGATATTCTTGAAGTGATTTTACTTCATGTGTTCCATGAATTTCAGCTTCTAAGATACCTTCTACAGCTGCATTTGCAGCAGCAATGTTTGTCATGTATGGAATTTTCATTTTAATAGCTGTTTTTCTAATATAACTATCATCATGTGCAGATTCTTTACCATGTGGCGTATTGATTACCATATCAAGTTCACCATTTGTAAGAGCATCTGCAATATTTGGACGACCTTCTTTGATCTTTTTAATTTTGATAGCTGGAATGTTATTGCTATTGATTAATTCAAATGTTTTACCTGTAGCCACAATTTCAAATCCTGCATCATAATATTTTCTAGCAAGAGCAACAACATCTTTTTTATCTCTATCAGAGACAGAAATTAAAACACGACCAGATGTTGGTAATTTTGTTTGAGTAGCTTCTTCAGCTTTAAAGATAGCAGCTCCATAAGAATTAGCTAAACCTAATACTTCTCCTGTTGATCTCATTTCAGGCCCTAGAATTGGATCAACTTCAGGGAACATATTGAATGGGAAAACAGCTTGTTTTACACCAATATGAGGAATCTTTCTATCTTTTAAATCTTTAACAGGTGATGGTCTACCTGTAAGTTCACGCGTAACGATATCTGTTGCAAGTTTTACCATGTTGATGTTACATACTTTAGATACTAAAGGTACTGTTCTTGAAGCACGTGGATTTGCTTCTAAAACATAAACTTTATCATCAGCAATCGCATATTGCATATTCATTAAACCACGTACATTCATTTCTCTAGCAATTTTCTTAGTATATTCTTTTATTGTTTGTACATGTCTTACTGGAATATGTTTAGATGGTAAAATACATGCTGAGTCCCCTGAGTGAATACCAGCAAGTTCAATATGTTCCATAACAGCAGGCACAAAAACATTTTCTCCATCAGAAATAGCATCTGCTTCACATTCCATCGCATCATTTAAGAAACGGTCAATTAAGATAGGACGATCAGGTGTTACCCCAACAGCAGCTGCCATATATTGTTTTAATGAATCATCATCGTAAACAACTTCCATACCTCTACCACCTAATACGTAAGATGGTCTTACCATTAATGGATAACCAATTCTTTGAGCGATTTCTAAAGCATCATCGATTGTTACAGCCATTCCTGATTCAGGCATTGGAATTTCTAATTTTTCCATCATTTCATTAAATAAGTCACGATCTTCTGCCATATCAATTGTTTCAGGTGTTGTTCCTAAGATATTTACACCATTTTCTTTTAATTGACTTGCAAGATTTAATGGTGTTTGTCCACCAAATTGAGCAATGACTCCTAATGGTTTTTCTTTTTCATGAATACTTAAAACATCTTCTAATGTTAATGGTTCAAAATAAAGTTTATCAGATGTATCATAATCTGTTGAAACTGTTTCTGGGTTACAGTTAACAATGATTGTTTCAAATCCTAATTTCTTTAAGGCAAGAGAAGCATGAACACAGCAATAGTCAAATTCAATACCTTGACCAATTCTGTTAGGTCCTCCACCTAAGATCATGATTTTTTTATTATTTGATACTTCATCTTGATCTTTTCCATTATATGTAGAGTAATAATAAGAACTATCTTTTGTACTTGATACATGAACTGGTTCCCAGACTTGATGCATACCCATAGCAAGTCTTTGATTTCTAATTTCTTTTTCTTCAACATCTAATAACTTAGAAATATATTTATCAGCAAATCCATCTTTCTTTGCTTGTTTTAAAACGTCATCTGGTAATTGATTTCCTTTATAAGAAGCAATTTTTTCTTCTTCTTCAACGAGTTCTTTCATTTGTTCAATGAAATAATGTTTAATTTTTGTAAGTTCAAATAATTCATTAACAGTAGCTCCTTTTCTTAAAGCTTCATACATAATGAATTGTCTTTCACTTGTTGGATTAATTAATAATTTTAATAATTCATCTTTAGATAAATCATTAAAGTTCTTTGCATATCCTAAACCATAACGTCCAATTTCTAATGAACGAATTGCCTTTTGGAAAGCTTCTTTATAAGTTTTACCAATACTCATAACTTCCCCTACAGCTTTCATTTGTGTACCAAGTTTATCTTCTGCTCCTTTGAATTTTTCAAAAGCCCAACGTGCAAACTTAATAACAACATAATCTCCATCAGGATAATATTTATCTAATGTTCCATATTTACCACATGGAATTTCATCTAATGTAAGTCCAGCCGCTAACATTGCTGAAATTAAAGCAATTGGGAAACCTGTTGCTTTAGAAGCTAAAGCAGATGAACGAGATGTTCTTGGATTGATTTCAATAACAACAATACGATCAGTTACTGGATCATGAGCAAATTGAACATTTGTTCCACCAATAACACCAATTGATTCAACAATACGATAAGCTTGTTCTTGTAAACGATTTTGTACTTCTTTTGAAATTGTAAGCATTGGTGCACTACAGAAAGAATCTCCAGTATGTACTCCTAATGGATCAATATTTTCAATAAAACAAATTGTAATCATGTTATTTTTAGCATCTCTTACAACTTCTAACTCTAATTCTTCCCATCCTAAAATAGATTCTTCAATTAAGCATTGGTGTACTAAACTTGCTTGCAAACCTCTATTTACAACTGTTTTTAATTCATCAACATTGTAAACAAGTCCTCCACCTGCTCCACCCATTGTATAGGCTGGTCTTACAACTACTGGATATCCTAATTTATCAGCAATAGCTAAAGCTTCATCAACAGTGTTTGCAATTTCACTTCTTGCCATTTCAATACCAAGTTCATTCATGGCTTTTTTGAATTCTAAACGGTCTTCTCCACGTTCAATGGCATCAACTTTTACTCCTAATACTTGAACGTTATATTTGTCTAAAACGCCGGCATTACTTAATTCAGAACATAGATTTAAAGCTGATTGTCCACCTAAGTTAGGAAGTAAAGCATCTGGTCTTTCTTTTTCAATGATTTGTGTTAATCTTTCTACATTCAATGGTTCAATATATGTCACATCTGCAGTTTCTGGATCTGTCATAATTGTAGCTGGGTTAGAATTGACTAAAACAATTTTATACCCTAATCCTCTTAATGCTTTACAAGCTTGTGTTCCTGAATAATCAAATTCACATGCTTGACCAATAATAATTGGTCCTGAACCAATGACTAATACTGTGTTAATATCTTCTCTTTTTGGCATCTTTAATCCTCCTTTTGATTGTAAAAAAAACATATCTTAGAAAAGATATGTTTCAAATTAAAAAATAAAAAGCGAAAAAGGGCCCATGTCTTTATATTGAATTGTCATAAGTAGATCTTTTTTCATAATGGCCTCCTATAAGCAATTTCGCTCTATCTATAGAAAAATTATATAAGATAATGATTGGGAATTAAATAAATTAAAATATAATTATCATACTAATTTTTTATTTCCATGCCAAATAATATCCTTGCCAATTCTTTTTAAGTTGAGCTGTTACTTCTTGTTTCTTTTTTATTCCCATTTCATTTGTATACATATATTCAACCATCACAGTATCTTCTTTTTTTATATTTTTACATGTATATGCTTTGTGAACTACTCCGACTTACACTTCGTTTAGAAGTCGGAGATTCTTGCTTCAACCACGACTGCCTCTAATGACAATACATTATAGGTCTTACACAGTGTCCACAAGCGTATAAGTTTGGCTCGTCCCAAGCCTACTTTTATAATTTATCTATAAGGACTGAAGAATCCTCAATCCTTCTGTAAGTATGTTGATTGCTGCATTATGGTCTCTGTCTCCAGTATAGCCACAATCACATGTATAAACTCGGTCTTTTAGGTCGAGTTTTTTTACACTTCCACAGCAATGACAGATTTGGCTAGAAGGGTACCACTTGTCAACTTTTACAAAATATTTACCTCTTTCTTTAAGCTTGTACTCAAGCATATTAAGAAACATTCCATAACCGTTGTCAAAGGTCGCTTTTCCATTGCCAAAACCTTTATTTCCAATAGCTTTCATATCTAAGTCTTCGACACATACGATATCATACTGATTGGCTATCTCAGTAGATTTCTTATGAAGACTGTCGAGACGTTGATTCGCTATTTTTCTATAGATTCTGTTTACTTTTCTCATTTGTTTAAAATAGTTGCTTGATTTTGTTTCATTCTTTTTAGAACCTGCTTTTCGTGAAAGTCTTCTTTGTTGTTTAGCAAGCTTCTTATGACTTTCTCGATAGTATTTATGAACTCCTGCTTTATTCCCATTACTGTCCATATAAAGTCCATCAGATTTATAGTCAAGTCCAATAGCATTTGTACTTGATTTGGAAACAGATGGAATGTCTTCCTGTTCATATTCAAAAAGAACGGAAGCAAAATAGTTACCGACACTATCTTGAGAGACAGTAACAGATTTAAGCTTCCAATCATCTTTAGGCAGCTTATGAATAACAGCTTTGACCATTCCAACTTTAGGAAGCTTTATGACATTTTTACCAATAAGAATATTGTTGTTGGTAAAATTTGTTGTATACGACTTTTTAGATTTTCTTTTGCTTTTGAATTTAGGGAAATGATTTTGTTTTTTAAAAAATCTGTCATAGGCGTCTGCTAAATGAAAAACGGCATTTGAAACAGCAAATTTATCTATTTCTTTGAGAAAATCATAATCTTTTTTTAATGTACGAGTAGCGAACTCATTTGATTTAAGCTTAGAAAGATGGGATTCTCCATCTTTGTATCTTTGTTTTTGTAAGGCAAGTAATTGGTTATAAACAAAACGACAGCAACCAAAAGTTTTTGCAAACATGACTTTTTGTTCATCATTTGGATAGAGTCTATATTTAATTGCCTTGTTACTTTTGTTTGCTTTTGACATATATTTTACCTTCCTTGCGTTTGAATATATTCCTTAATAATATCTACGGTCACCCCACCTGTAGATATCAAACAATAGCTTTGTGACCAGAACATATCCTTCCATAAATGTTTCTTGATTTCTGGATATTCTTTTTTTATAAGTCTACTGCTTGCTGATTTATAAGCATTGATAAATTTAGAAATCTCACTATTAGGCTGCCCTCTGAACAGTATATGAACATGGTCTTTATCGTGATTCCATTCTTCCAACGAAATATTATAATTAAGGCATATGCTTTTAAATATCTCTTTAAGCCGTAATGAGATAGCATCATCAATAACATTATTCCTGTATTTGACACACATAATTAAATGATAATTAAGCATGAACACTGAATGATTATTAGTATCAAGTTCCATAGCAATATCCTTTCTAAAATTAAGTACGACTGAACGTCTTTTATACTTATAATGTATCACAGCTGCACGTCTAAAACAACATCTATTATAAAAACTATAAAAGGAGCTAGATCCCTCCCTACGCTTCGCTTAGAGGAAGGGGATTGCGCTCCTATTTTTGTTCAAATTCAATATATTCTTTATCACTATTAATATAAATTGTTCCTTTCACATCATGATATTCTGTATTTCTTTTAAAATTATATTCTTTATCCCACAAATAGATTTCATCTTTCTTTGTCTTATTTCCACTAAATGAAAGAGTAAAATCACCTTTGTTCTTTTTTTCATTATAACTTTCTAACATAATTCCACCACTAGCATCTTCATCTAAATAGTTTTCAAAGTTCACATCTATATCTAATACTTCCGAATTTGTTTCACCATTTGTTTGTGAAATAAGCTGTGTAGATTGAAGGGTTTGAATAGGAAGATTTATTGTTCCATTAAAATGATCTTCTTCTTTATTTAAAGAAAGTGTATATGTATCTTTATCTGTTTTAAAAATAACTTGTGCTATTGTATTATCTTGATAATTTCTTAAAATCAAATCAACATTTATATTATAACTATCCTTTTTAATATCACTGATATAACCACTAAAATAAGAACAAATAGAATTTGTATCTAGTGAAATTGGTTGATCACCATAAAAGTCATTGATTTGTTGTTGCAACGAAGAATTTGCTTCTTCCAATGCATCCATTCTCTCACTCATCTTAACTGCTACATAACTTTCCATAATAAATGCTAGAAAAATAACAATTCCAAAGATAATAATCATATTTCGATGATTAGTACTTTGATCCGTTTTTATTTTTTTCTTTCATCTAAAAGTTCTTCTAAAGAGATGCCAAAAACATCAGCCATAGCCTTACAACTTTGTATATCAGGTGATGACTGATTACTTTCCCATTTTGATATTGTTTGTCTTGATATATGCAGTAATTTACCTAATTCTTCTTGCGATAATCCCTTCATTTTCCGATATTTTTAAATACGTTCTCCAAGTGTCATATAATCTTTTCTCCTTTTATTCATCATAACATGAAATAAGAAGAAGATATGCTCTAAGGATTAACATTTTGTCTATAAATCTTTACTTTAATAAAAATCAAATATTTAGTACAATTATCTAAAGGAGGAATTCTATGAAATCTAAAATACTCTTTATTTGTTGTTTTATTTTATTATTATGTGGCTGTTCAAAAAAGGAAGACACTAAAACCGAAGAACTTCTTACAAATAATGATATTGGTTTTACAATTATCGTTGAAGATGGTCGTGGAATTACAAAGGATTCTAAGATAAATCATATAAATGATTATATTGGTGACCAGTATATAGA
>SKER01002397.1_pt1 | contig 12425 bp, 9 predicted proteins | sample 4826961 | NCBI WGS metagenome assembly SKER01 (sample SAMN11008804, study PRJNA524170) | human gut metagenome | biome: Human fecal sample; material: Feces; isolation source: fecal sample from pouch patient p47 | host: Homo sapiens | place: Israel: Tel-Aviv | collected 2016-11-16
GTAGGAGTCTGGGCCGTGTCTCAGTCCCAATCTGGCCGGTCGGTCTCTCAACCCGGCTACCCGTTGTCGGCACGGTGGGCCGTCACCCCGCCGTCTACCTGATGGGCCGCGGAGCCATCCCCTCCCGCCTGGGCTTTGCCGGGGGCCGCATGCGCGGTCCCCGGGTCGTCGGGCATTACCCGCGGTTTCCCGCGGCTATTCCCGAGGAGGGGGCAGGTTCTCCACGTGTTACTCAGCCGTTCGCCACTCGCTTCCCCCCGGAGGGGGGTGCCGTTCGACTTGCATGTGTTAGGCGCGCCGCCAGCGTTCATCCTGAGCCAGGATCGAACTCTCCGTCCAAAGGGGGATGTGAGACATCCCCTAAGTATTGGGCGCGAGGCGTCCGTCCGGCCAGCTTCATCGCTGATCGGATCCATTCGATTTGAAAAGCTTCTTGGTTAGGAAATGATGGGGCCTGCCCGACGGGCAGACCTTATCAAGTAATACTTCCGTACACATTCGCTCATACTTCGAATTGGTATGATTTAGTGCATCTGTCCCGGATGGAGCCGATATCCTATCGCTCCACCCGCGGTATCCGGTTCTCAAGGTACCCGCCGAGAGTGTTGCGTTAACTGCGCTACTCCCTTCGGCGAGGAAATAATTTACCGGAGGCCCCTACCCTCCGCAATACTCAGTTTTAACATACACATCTCCTACACATTTAACTACCGCCTATATCTCCTTACATGCCGTTTAAAGAAAAACGGGACGTCTAACGACGTCCCGTTTCTAAATACCCTATATAGAGCAGACTTTAGGCCTCGAGAGCCTTCTTCGCAACAGCGGCAAGCTCGTTGAAGGACTCGATATCCTCGTAAGCCATCTGCGAGAGGACCTTGCGGTCGAGCTCAATGCCGGCAAGCTTCAGGCCGTGCATGAACTGGGAGTAGGAAAGGCCGTTCACACGAGCGGCTGCGTTGATGCGGGTGATCCAGAGGCTGCGGATCTCGCGCTTCTTAGCGCGACGATCGCGATACTGGTACTGCAGGGAGTGCTGGACCTGCTCTTTAGCAGCCTTGTACGTACGCGAAGAGGTACCGTAGTAACCCTTCGCACGAGACATAACGGTACGGCGCTTCTTCTTGGCGCTCACTGCGCGCTTGATGCGTGCCATATCAAATCAACTCCAAACGAGATAAAGACGAAATAAAACGGACAGACGGATCTTAGTGGCCAGCGAGACGCGCGTTGACGACCTTAGCGTCAGCTGCGGCGATCTCGGTCTCCTGACGGAAACCACGCTTACGCTTGGTGGTCTTCTTGGACAGGATGTGGCTCTTGAAAGCCTTGGCGCGCATGAGCTTACCGGTACCGCTGCGGCGGAAACGCTTCTTGGTGCCGCTGTGGGACTTCATCTTAGGCATGAACTTCTCCTTAATCGGTTACAAAGACTATTTCTCGGATGCTTCCTCGGTGGCCTCCGTATCGAAGGCGCCCTTGATGGGAGCGAGGAGCATGAGCATGTTACGGCCTTCGAGCTTAGGAGCCGACTCGACCGTAGCAAACGGTTTAAGATCCTCAGCAAGACGCTCGAGCACGTTAAGACCCTGCTCCGGATGTGCCATCTCACGGCCACGGAACATAATGGTGATCTTGACGCGTGCGCCCTTCTTGAGGAAACGCAGCACGTGGCCCTTCTTGGTCTCGTAATCGCCCACGTCGATCTTCGGACGGAATTTCATTTCCTTGACCTCGACCTTGGACTGGTTCTTACGAGCCTGCTTGGCCTTCATTGCCTGCTGGTACTTGAACTTGCCGTAATCCATGACCCTGCACACAGGCGGTTCCGCATTAGGTGCGATCTCCACCAGGTCAAGGCCCTGTTCATCGGCGACGCGCTGAGCATCGCGGATGCCGAACAGACCCAGCTGCGAGCCGTCCACACCGATCAGTCGGCAAGTGCTCGCGGTGATCTCCCCGTTGATGCGGGTGTCATCAGACTTAGCTATTGTCCCAACCTCCTTCTTACACTAAAACAAAACCCGGAACCGCAAAGCGATATCCGGGTCTTCAAAACAAGGTTATGCGGCGTGACCGCACGAATCTTCTTTTTTAGAACCAGACAGCTGCTCATTGGCGCCGAAAGGTGGGAACCCACAGGTTCCGCTTCGTTACTGCACAAACAGTGCGATGTGTATAGTAGCACAGCGTGGATTACTCCACGAAGAGCGCACATGAGAAATTTCATCCGCGCGCTCACGCGGGGTTCGGCATGCCCAAGGCGAGACTCGAAGGGCTTTCGCATTGCGAAAGCCCGGGCTCGGGCTCACGCCCTCGCCACGCTCCGCTACAAACAGGCCGCAGGCCTGTTTACTTTACGCTCCGCGCGCTCGCGCGAGTTCGGCGTTTACAAGAAAGGACCCCATCGCTGGGGTCCTCACTGTTCGAATGGTGCCCGAGGCGAGACTCGAACTCGCACGATGTCGCCACCGGTGGATTTTGAGTCCACTGCGTCTGCCAATTCCGCCACTCGGGCGCACGCTATGGTGCGTTAGCAACTATACCATATTAAAAGAAGCCCAAAGGGTTCGTGCAAACTTTTTTCCTTGCGCAGAACATTGAAACGCAAAAAGCCCCGGTTTCGCTTCTCCACATGTGGAAAAACGAAACCGGGGCCATGCGAAGAGCGGCTTTAGGCCTTGTTCACGCTGCCAAACTGCTCCATGAGCTCCTTGGTGCGAGCAACGATAGCCTCGCGAGCCGGCTTGATGAGCTTGCGCGGATCGTAGCCCTTGCCCTGCTGATCCTTGCCAGCCTCGACATACTCGCGAATGGCCTTGGCATAGACAACCTGAAGATCGGTGTTGACGTTGACCTTAGAAACGCCAAGAGAAATGGCCTTCTTGATCTGGTCCTCGGGAATGCCAGTGCCACCGTGCAGAACCAGCGGGAGGTTACCGGTGAGAGCCTTGATCTCGCCCAGGCGCTCGAAGGAAAGGCCCTTCCAGTCTTTCGGATACAGACCGTGGATGTTACCAATACCGCAAGCGAGGAAGTCGACGCCCAGGTCGGCAATCTGCTTGCACTGCTCGGGATCGGCGAGCTCACCGGAGGAAGTCACGCCATCCTCGGTACCGCCGATACCGCCGACCTCTGCCTCAATGGACAGACCGCGAGAGTGAGCGAGGTCCACAAGCTCCTTGGTGCGGTCGAGATTGGTCTGGAAGTCGGCCTCGTGAGAACCGTCGTACATAATGGACGTAAAGCCTGCATCCATGGCCTTGAAGCAATCCTCATAGGAACCATGATCGAGGTGCAAAGCAACAGGAACCGTAATGTCGAGAGCCTCAACGCAAGCTTTGACCATATCGGCACAAACCTTGTAGCTGCCCATCCACTTGGCAGCGCCGCCCGTGCACTGCATGATAAGCGGAGACTTGGCCTCCTCGGCAGCCTGGAGAATAGCGAGCGTCCATTCCAGGTTGTTGGTGTTGAAGGCGCCCAAAGCGTAATGGCCGGCCTCAGCATTCTTAAGCATGTTGCTTGCGTTAACGAGCATACGAACCCCCTAGTTCGAAGTGCCGAAATGACATAGCAAAGCATACCATGCGCCATAGCCTCGATACGCCATCTGTCATACTTTCACATAAGCAAAACGAAAGCTTCGATATTCTTCAAAACGAAAGTGCTAATGCTCGTGACGAAGCGCGTAGGCCATGAAGGGGTTCGAATCAAGTTCGCGAGAGACGGTCGTGGTGCCGTTATGGCCCACATAGCACAAGGTATCTGAGGGCAAAGAGGTGCCGATGCGCGCAAGCGAACGCATAATCAGCCCCTCGTCACCGCCGGGAAGATCGACACGACCATGTCCTCCTGGGAAAAGGGTATCGCCTACAAATGCGATGTTTGCATCCGAAGTGGCAGTAAACAGCACAATGCCTCCCGGCGTATGGCCGGGAGTCGACAGCACCTGGAGAAACGCGTCTCCCACCTCGACCGTATCGCCCTCCTCAAGCAAACGGTCGGGTGCAGGCGGCATCTCGGTATCGATACCCCACGTCGTCTTCATGCTGCGCACTGCCTCGGCAAGATGTGGTGCATCAAGCGCGGAAATCATAAAGTGGATGTCCTCGCCCAAGACACGGCGAACGCCCGCTACGCCGCCAACGTGATCGGCGTGCCCGTGTGTGCAGACAACGGCATCGAGATGCGCGGTGGGAAACAGGGCCAAGGCGCGCTCGGCCAGCTTCTCCCCTTCCCATGCGGGATCGATCATCACAGCGTGATCTTGGGAGACCACGATGTAGGTATTGGTCTGAATCGGGCCGTTAATAATAGTTGCGACGCGAAGCGAACCATGGCCCTCGAGCTCCAAATTCGCCTTCAACGGCAATTTGCCATCCATAAAACACCCCTCACGTTATTAGTGACGATGCGCCACCTGCGCACCGCCGCCCTCGCCGGGCATGAGACGGCGAGCATCGAAGACGCTTTCCACGCGACTAATGGCGGCAAGCAGCGCGTCCAAGCCGCTGGCATCGGAGATCTCGACCAAAAAGCGCAGGGTAGCGACTCCCTCGCGGTCGGTCGATGTTGCAGCCGAGAGAATGTTGGCCCCCGCATCGCCGATGGCGATAGTAACGTCTTTGAGCAATCCCATGCGATCGAGGCATTCGACCACAATCTCAACCTGGAAGAGAGCATCGGCGCCATCGTCCCATGACACCTCGATCATGCGCTCGGGGTGCTCCATAAGGCCCTTGACATTAGGGCAGTCGGCACGATGGACCGACACGCCGCGTCCGCGCGTGATGAAGCCAACGATATCGTCGCCAACCACGGGGTTGCAGCAGTGGGCCAGGCGAACCAGCAGGCCATCGCCGCCCTTGACCACAACACCCGAGCTTGCGGGCTTGCGCTTGCGCTTGGGAGGACGGCGACTACCGCGCGCCTGCTTGATCGTCTCGGCAACGATCTCTTCGGGCTCCTTGGCGGCGGCTTCGATCGGCTTGGGGTCGAGCAGCGCTTCCACCTTGTTGCACACCATGCGCGGAGCGACCTTGCCGGCGCCCACGGCGGCGAACAAATCCTCAAGTTGCTTGAAGTTCAAGTCGTGCGCGACTTCGGTAAGGGCGCGCGTAGAGCGGGGCGTGGATATGCCAAAGCCTCGCTTGCGCAGGTCCTTTGCAAGTGTGTCGCGACCAGAAACGGCATCGTCGTCTTTGGTTGCCGCCGCAAAATAGCGACGAATCTTAGAGCGGGCGGAGGGCGTGCGCACGATGTTGAACCAATCGCGCGAGGGCTTTGCGGCCTTATTGGTCAAGATTTCGACGCGGTCGCCCATGGCGAGCTCGTGCGAGAGTGGGGCAACCACGCCATTAACCATAGCGCCGACGCAATGGTTGCCGACCTCGGTGTGGACGGCATACGCGAAGTCAAGCGGCGTCGATCCCGCGCGTAAACTCATGACCTCGCCCTTGGGTGTAAACACGAAAATTTCCTGGTCAAAAAGATCGACCTTCAATGAGTGAAGGAACTCTTTTGGATCGTCGATCTCGTCGGAAACAGTCCAGTCGAGCGAGCGACGCAACCAGTTGATCTGATCGTCCAGGCGCTGAGCGTCGTTGGATTTAGAGGCGGTAGACCCACCCGAACGCTTGTAGAGCCAGTGGGCGGCAATGCCGTATTCCGCCTGCTCGTGCATCTCGTACGTACGAATCTGAATCTCGAGCGGGCGAGCCGTGGGACCGATAACCGTTGTGTGCAACGACTGGTAGTTGTTGAATTTGGGCATGGCGATATAGTCTTTGAATCGCCCCGGCATAGGATGCCACAAAGAGTGAACCGCACCGAGCGCGGAGTAGCAATCGCCCACAGTATTGGTGATGACGCGCAGGGCCACAAGGTCGTAGATCTCGGAAAACTCTTTTCCCTTGCGGCGCATCTTCTGGTAGATGGACCAGTAATGCTTGGAGCGTCCTTTGATCTGAAACCCCTCAAGACCCGCGTGCTTGAGCTCGTCGGTCAGTGTCTTGATAGTCTCTGCCAAGAAGCGCTCGCGCACTTCACGACTCTCGGCAACCATGCGCGCAATGCGCTGATACGCTTCCGGCTCAAGATAGAAGAAGGAAAGGTCCTCCAGCTCCCACTTGATAGAGCTCATGCCCAAGCGGTCGGCCAAAGGCGCATACACGTCCATTGTCTCGCGCGCCTTGAACAGACGTCGATCTTCACGAAGAGCAGCGAGCGTTCGCATGTTATGCAGGCGGTCGGCAAGCTTGACGATAATCACGCGAATGTCGCGCGACATGGCGAGAAACATCTTGCGCAGGTTGAGAGCCTGCTTCTCGTCCATGCTGTCGACCTCGATGTTCGTGAGTTTGGTCACGCCGTCGACGAGCTCGGAAACAGTCGAGCCAAAGATGCTTGCCACATCATCGAGAGAGGTCTCGGTATCTTCCACCGTGTCGTGAAGGAGCGCGGCGCACACCACATCGCAGTCCATATTGAGCTCGGCCAAGATAATGGCCACCTCAACGGGATGGTTGATATACATCTCGCCCGAGCGGCGCTTTTGCTTCGCATGCTTCTCGGCGGCAAAACAGTAGGCACGCTCGACTTTGGCGCGATCTTCCTCGTTCATGTTCTTGCGGCACAGGCTCGCGAGCTTGTCGTAGCTATCTGCAGTAATCTGATACGGCAGATCGTCGGCACATGTAATGTGCAGCAGCTCCGAGGTAGGGCGCAGGCTACCCTCCTGGTTTGTATGAACAACTGCACCGGAATGCGGCGCAGCATTTGCATGAGAAGCAGCGCTGCCCATGGTGACCCCTCCCCTTTATTCAGCCCGTGGTGTGATGGGCCTGTTCACTCGTGCAAGCATATCATGAGCAGATGTATCTAAAGCCCAGCTCTTGAATGCCGAGAACTCCATGCGCGTGCGCATGCCCTCGAGGTAGCGAATAGAACGCGAAAGCTCAACCTTGCCCGGGTTCTCGGTCATGGCGATACGGCGATTTGCATCCGAACCCTTCACGCACGCAAACCCGAGCTCCTCGAACACGCCGAGGCCACACGAAACCGAGCGCTCATCCACATGTGTGCGCGCATCGATAGCAAGGCACATCTGCGCGATGTCAAGATCGCTCGCCGCAAACGAGTCCTCCCCCGTCTTGGTTCGCGCCGCGCGCCACATGGTCTGCAGTGCACGGTAGAGAACAACAAGCTCGTCGCGCGTGGGCGCCAAAGCATCGAGCAGGTGCTCGTTAATGCGGGCATCGCGAGCAGAATAGAGTAGATGGATGCGAGCGGCGGCGCCATCGCGACCCGCACGGCCGCTCATTTGGTTGAACTCGATAGCGCCAAACGGCATGTGATACAAGACAACATGGCGAATATCAGGCAAGTTGACGCCTTCGCCAAAGGCGGAAGTGGAGACGATGCAGGAAAGCTCACCACTTCTAAAAGCATTCTCGACTCGCATGCGGTCGCTTCGTGAAAGGCCCGCGTGATAGAACGCAATGGCGGGAGCGAGCTCGGGGATGCGACGGCGAAGCGTGCGGGCAAGCGTAACGGCAGCGTCGCGCGCGTTGACGTACACCACGCACTTATCCCCCGTGGCGACGATGGAGACAAGGCAGTTCTCGCGCGCTTGCAAGTTGCGCTCGTCCTCCAGGTTCAGATTGGCACGCACCGTGTCGTCGACCACCACCTCGTTGATGGGAAGAAGGTGGCGTATCTCCTTGGCAACAGGACGAGAGGCGGTAGCTGTCGCAGCAAGAACCTGGGGCGAGCCCAACAGCTGCAAAACCTCCGGCATGTCGAGATAGGCACTACGATTTCCGCCCTTTGCCGCGGCCATGTGATGCGCCTCATCGAAAACGATGAAGCCGATACGCGCCGGCGCGAAACGCGAGCGATGAATATCGAGGAACTCGGGCGTGGTGAGAATCACATCGAGCGCGCCGGCACGCAGACGCGAGAAAATCGCGTCACGGGCGGCAGGAAGCGTCTCGCCCGTAAGGACCGCTGCGCGCAGTCCCAGCCGAGAAAAGCGCTCGACGAGATGGAACGACTGATCGGCCACGAGGGCGCGCAGAGGATAGACAAAGATGCTTGCGCGATCATGAGAGAGCGCCTCGCGCGCAGCATGAACTTGGAAGATCAGGGATTTTCCGCGACCGGTGCCCATCACCGCAAGGACACTTTTGCCCTGGCCCAGAGCGTCAAGCGCATCGCGCTGCGCGGGATGCGGATCTGCGCATCCAATAAACGAATGGATGAGCGTACGCGTCAGCTCATCATAGGGAAGACGGGCGAGCATGGCGCGACGCGAAGCATCGGGAGTATCGCCAAAGGCTTCATCGGCGGCGGCTGCGGAAGCCATGATGGGGGCGTTGTCGTTCATATCGTCTTTAGAGCCCGCGGCGTCATGGCGAAGAATGTCTTTAACCATGAGCTTGGGCTTCACGCGGCCCTGCCAGCGCTCCGCCACGGCTTCGAACACGAGGTCGACAACTGCGTCGCATGCCACGCATCGATCGATATCGGGCACGCGAAACATAATGGCGGGAACGCTCGAGATGCCGTCGGTGGCGACAAAACGCATGTGATCGCCCGTTTTTCCCACCGCAGCACGATCGGTCATGGTCACACCGGTAGCTGCAAGCAGCGGAACCCTGTTGCCCTGTCCAAACGGCTCGAGCACCGAAATCTGCTCGATAGTGTTGATATCGAGCTCGTTGAGCTTAACAACGGCAGCGACCTCATCGGTATCCTCGAAGTCCTCAGCGGGAAGCTGGGCTAGAGTCTCGCCCATCCGGCGGCGAAACTCATCGAGCTTATCGGCCTCGATGGTCACGCCAACGGCACCGGCATGACCCCCAAAACGAATCACGAGGTCGGAGCATCGCTCAACCGCATCAAACAGGTTGACGGAGCCAACCGAGCGGCCCGACCCTCGCGCGATGCCATCCTGCACGGAAAACAGAAGCGCGGGAACATGGAAGCGATTGGTAAGACGACTCGCCACGATACCCTTCACGCCCTCGTGCCAGCCCTCGCCGCCCACGACGATCACGCGACCGCCGTCATAGCTGGCCTCGGCAAGAGCCATGGCTTCGTCGGCAAGCTTGCCCTCGATATCTCGACGATCCTGGTTGATCTCTTCGAGCTGGGCAGCGAGTCGCGCCGCCTCCATGGGATCGGTCGCCATTAGCAAATCGAGCGCCAAGGCGGGATCTGCCATACGGCCCGCAGCATTGAGGCGCGGAATGAGCGAGAAGGAAAGGGCATCGGCTGTAATGGTGCGCAAGTCGGCACGGGCAACAGAGGCGAGCGCCACGTAGCCAGGACGCGTCGAGGCGCGCATATGGGCAATGCCATCTGCCACAAGCGCACGGTTCTCGGGAGTGAGAAGCATCATGTCCGACACGGTTCCAAGCGCTGCGACCTCGGTATAGGAGCGCCACAGATCGGGTTCGCCCAGGCGCTCGCCCAGCAGCTGCACGAGCTTGAGCGCCACGCCGGCACCGGCGAGCTCGCGTGAGGGACTCTTGTCGGCAATCTTGGGATCGGCAACGGGAACGCCCTGGGGAACAAGGTCGGAAGGCTCATGATGGTCGGTCACCACGATGTCGATGCCGCGCTCAACGATCTGCTGTACCTCGTTTTTTGCCGCGATGCCGTTATCGACCGTGATGATGAGCGTTGGCGAGCACGCTTCGACCACTCGGTCGAGCGCGCTGGCGGTAAGACCGTAGCCCTCGTCAAATCGGTGCGGAATAAACGGGTGGACGGTGCCGCCAAGGTGGCGCAACGCCTCGGTGAGCAGACAGGTTGACGTGATGCCGTCAACATCAAAGTCACCAAAGACGGCGATGACCTCGCCTGCGGCAAGTGCCGCCTGCACGCGATCGGCCACATCGCTCAAGCCAGGGATAATCGAAGGGTTCGCCCAGTCGCGCTCGAGAGACGGGGTGAGGAAAAGATGGCCTTCTTCGACCGATTCGATACCATGGGCAACCATGATGCGAGCCACCAGCGGGGCCACGCCAAGGGCACGAGAGAGTTCTCGTTCAAGATTGATATCGTTATGGGCAACGACCCAGCGGTGAGATGTCTTAAGCGAAGGCATAGGCAACGCACCTCCCCGCAAGGCAATTGCGAAGAACGCGATCGTGAGAAGCATGATGGCGGCGATGGCAGCAATCATGCGCGAAACCAAATGGGCGCATGAGGGCACTTCCTTGATGTGTGGGCCCGCTTCGGCGGGCCGAGCTGTTGAACGCCTTTATTATACGCATCAAGTGGACACAATGTGCAGGTAAGCCACCAAAGGTATCCATCGTATTTCAGCCGCTGGTAGAACGGCCACGCACAAATCGCGGCCATGTTCATAGCATGCGACGGCGTTATACTCGCCCTTGATTCAACGTTTGGCCGCACGATTTTGCGATATCTGATCGCAAACGTGATAAACAATGCGAAAGAGGACCTTACCGATGTTCGTGGATCGCTGGCATGCATTTGGAAACCTGATCGGCTCCAAGATGCCCTTTATCGTTCCCTGCTGTGTGGCGGCGGGTGTGTTCTTTCCCCAAGTCTTCTCGCCCATTCGCGCTGTCGTACCCGTCATGTTCGCCTTCATGACGTTTCAAGGTTCTCTCAACAACACCGTCCATCAGCTTGTTGGCGTATTTAAGCACCCCAAAGACCTCATCGTCATCTTGCTCATAAGTCAGGCCTTTATGCCAACGCTCGCCTATTTCCTGGGAAACCTGCTGTTTGCCGGCAACGTCAACCTCGTCACCGGCATTCTTCTTGAATATAGCGTGCCCGTAGCAGTGGTCAGCTTTATGTGGGTGGGTATGTTCCACGGCGACGGCCCCCTCGGACTCGCCGTCATCCTGGTCTCCACCGTGCTCGCACCCTTTAGCATCCCGTTTACGCTTCAGATTCTGATGGGACATTCGATTCAGATCGACGCCGCCAAGATGATCTTTGACATGGTGCTGATGATCGCGCTTCCCGCACTTGCAGGCATGATGGTCAACGAGCTGACCCACGAGTGGGGACACGAACGTCTCTCCCCCGCTATCTCTCCCGCTTGCCGCGCGTTGCTGGTGATCATCATTACAGCGAATTCGACCGCGATGTCCTCCTACGTGCTCCATATGACCTGGGAGCGCATCGCCGTGGCGCTCTTCATTTTTTTCTACGCCTGCAGCGGGTACATCTGGGGTCTGTTGGTCGCACGCCTTCTGCATCAGCCGCAACCGACGCTTGTCACCATGAGCTTCGCCTGTGGCCTGCGCAATATCTCGTCAGGCGCGGTCATCGCCAGCCAGTATTTTCCAGGCGAAGTGGTGTTCCCTGTCATGTGCGGCACCCTGTTCCAGCAGATGCTCGCTGCATTTTTTGGCGCGCTCATTCATCATCTATACGATGAGGACACCTCGACGACAGGCGCCGGTATAGCAAACAAAAACGATACCGCCGCATCAAGCTCGCTCGTCAAGTAGCTCCCGCAGACGCTCGGCATCGCGTGCAAGCGTTGTCTCGGCATTGCATTGCGCCAAGCGATAGCCTACAAAATAGGGCGAAACCACCCAGCGCGGAAGCGCTTTGACGATCGTCATCCCCTCTATGTGGTAAAAGAAGAGGTTGTATGACGAGGCGCGCCCGCCGTGATGCTCGTTAAGGACATAGCGAACCACCGTCTGAAGCGCATCGGCAAATCGATTCGTGTCCTCGATGTCTTCTGGAGCATTGCCGTGGGCAAGCCCCTGTGGGCAGATGACGTTTACCTCAAAAAAGCCCATAACGGGATCGGTAGAAATGGTCACTTGCACGCGCCCGCGCCGCCACACATCGATTCCCTCGAAGTGCTTCATAGAGATCTCTGCATACCCGTCTTCCTCCTCGAGCCCGACGATTTGCATATGAGGATGCGTGAGGCTTCCGCCCGAAAGCGGGCCCATGTTCTTGTACATAAGGACGCTGCGATAATCGCCCGAATCGATCATCTGCTCCCAGCAGGACAGCGCAAAGCGAATCACGCCATGGAGCTCCCCGGGTTCGTATGTAGCGATATCCGCATCATGATCGGCCGACTCGATGAGCACGGTCTGCATGGTATGGCGCAGCGTGCGAAACTTATTCTGCAACCAAATGCGGTCCCCGTCACGACGGATGATGTTTTCGAGTCCATCGACGTCGCAAAATGGGCACGACGTGCCCGGCCGGCGATTATCGTCCGGCTTCCCCTTTGCCTTTACCACATCAAATACCAGCGCCATGTCTGCCCCCTTGGTCTCATGTAGATAGAAGTATCGCGCACCCTTGCGGAGGCAGGCAAGCCTGGGATAAACCCTGCCCAAAGCATTACACAGGCGAGCGTCCCCACCTACGCCGGAAGGGGACTGCGTTTGCCACCAAGCTCA
>SKER01002406.1_pt1 | contig 12378 bp, 11 predicted proteins | sample 4826961 | NCBI WGS metagenome assembly SKER01 (sample SAMN11008804, study PRJNA524170) | human gut metagenome | biome: Human fecal sample; material: Feces; isolation source: fecal sample from pouch patient p47 | host: Homo sapiens | place: Israel: Tel-Aviv | collected 2016-11-16
TGATGAGGCTTTGAACAAGGCTTTATATGATATCAATCACCGACCACGAAAATGTTTAGCTTACAGAACTGCTAGTGAAGCTCTAGAGGATGAGTTCAAGTAAATGTTGCACTTATTCTTGCAATTTATCATATACACTACAATTCCTACGAATAAAGGAGTCTACTGGCATATTATTACCCAAAAACAATGATACTGTCAATAATTATGTGTTAACACTTAAGTAGAGTTACGGAGTTTTAATCAAACAATCTTTCAAGTGTATCAGAACATTGGCCAAACCCTTTATGGATACGTTGACTTTGCTTGAAATTATAATCTTCAAACAAAGTAACTAAGTAACGTTCCAGAGCCTCCTCGTTAGAAAAAGAACCTTCTTTTTCGTTTGATTTCTTTGTTGAGAGACTCAATGAGGTTTGTCGAATAAATGCTATGCCAAATCTGGTAGGGAAACTGATAAAAAGTTAAAAGATTATCCGCATTCTCCAAACTTTCCATTATTTTCTGATACTTTGGTTTCCATTCAGCGATAAAGTCCTCTAAAGCTTGCACTGCCATTTCTAAATTTTCAGCACGATAAATCGTTTTAAATTGCTCCAGAATAACCGCTCTATCTGCTCGTTTCACTTTACTAGACAAATTTCGACTAATATGAATTAAACAACGTTGTTGCTTAGCTAACGGGTAAGCCTGACTAATCATCTGCTCAAGCCCCTTGAAGCCATCGGTCACTACAAGAGAAACCTGTTGGATGCCTTGATTTTGAAGCTTGTCTAACAGGGTAGACCAAGAAGCATTGTTTTCATTTGGGGCGATTTCATATCCAAGAACAGCCTGCTATCCTTCTGGTGTAATGCCAAGTGCGATATGAATACATTCTTTACTAACGGTTCCACGTCTTAATGGAGGATAGGTCCCATCAAGAAATAAAACAGAGTAACTGGCTTCTAAGCTTCGCTCATGAAAATGAGTTGCTTTTGAGATATTAGAAATTGTGGCAGGACTATAGTGATGACCATACATTCGCTCGATAATATCACTAATTTCTCGAGTTGTTACGCCGGTTTGATAGAGTTTGATAACCATCTCTTCTAAGTGGTCATCTCGACGTCCACAAGAAGGGATCAAAGCTGGACTAAAGTTTCCATTACGACTATTCCCAGAATTATAGCCTGCTTTATCGTAAGGTTCATACCCTAAAAAGGCTGACAATCCTGCTTGAAGTAGGCCATTCATAGCTGTTTCAAGAGAAGTACGGGAAAATTCATCAATATCTTGCTTTTGGGTTAGGAAGTTAAGTAGTTCTGTGCTAAACTGAGTCATAGGAATAAATCTCTTTCTAGTAATGTGTTGCAACTCTACTATAACGGATTTATTCCTTTTTGGGTTTACACAACTTATTTTACACTACCAAAAACGTTCAGTTTACACCTTTCTTAGTAGCTTCCTTATTTATTTTTATTAAATTAAATAAGAAAACAGTACATTGCTGTACTGTTAGATAGTAAACTTAAAAATTTCTATTATTTGCATTATAACCATATTTTTCAATGAAATCTTGACGAAACTCAAGTAAATTGTCATCAATAATAGCTTGACGTACTTTCGCCATCAAACTTACCAAGAAGTAGAGATTATGATAACTTGTCAAACGAATTCCAAATGTCTCATCTGCCTTCAGTAGGTGTCTCACATAAGCACGTGTATAGTTCTTACATGTGTAACAATCACACTCTGGATCAATCGGGCTAAAGTCCTCTGCATAGGAAGCGTTTTTAACCACTAAACGTCCGTTGCTAGTCATACACGTCCCATTTCGAGCAATCCTTGTTGGCAGAACACAGTCGTACATATCGACTCCACGGATTACACCATCAATCAAACTATCTGGTGCACCTACTCCCATGAGATAACGTGGCTTATTCTCAGGAAGTAAAGGTACAGTAAAGTCTAGAACTGCATTCATCTCTTCATGGGTTTCTCCAACCGCAAGACCACCAATAGAATACCCTGGAAAATCCATAGAAACCAAATCATGCGCAGATTGTCTACGAAGGTCTTCGAAACCAGCCCCTTGAACAATACCAAAAAGCCCTTGATCGTGTGGCCGACGATGTGCTTTCAATCCTCGCTCTGCCCATCGGCTTGTACGTTCAATAGATTTTTTGACATAATCGTATGGCTGGTAAAATTGAGGACATTCGTCAAAGCTCATCATAATATCTGAGCCGAGATTATTCTGAATTGAAATAGCTTTTTCAGGAGAAAGAAACATCTTACTTCCATTAAGGTGATTTTTAAAGGTCACCCCTTCTTCTGAAATGTTTCGCTTTTCTGCCAATGAGTAAACCTGGAATCCTCCACTATCTGTAAGAATGGCTTGGTCCCAATTCATAAACTTATGGAGTCCACCAGCTTTAGCAACCAACTCATCACCAGGTCTGAGCCATAAATGATAGGTATTTGCTAAAATAATTCCTGACCCCATCTGTTTTAATTCTTCAGGGGATTGCGTTTTTACTGTAGCCTGAGTACCTACAGGCATAAACATCGGCGTTGGAAAAGATCCATGTGGGGTGATAATTTCTCCTAGACGTGCCCCTGTGTGTTTTTCTTTCTTTATAAGACGATATTTAATAGGAAAATCAGTCATTTATACTCCTTACGTTAGGAAAAACAGTCCTAAGTATTATTTTGTAAGTGGTCATTATCCACAACCGCTTTAGTTTACCAAAATTTATAGGAATTGTCAGCTTCAATTTCTCAAAATGGCCATTCTAAAATCTTAAAACTCCTAAATCTTAGGCAAACAAAAAGCAACAGTCTCGAGCACTGTTGCTTTCAATAATGTCTTAAGCTGAAAGAACTTTACGTCCTTTACGACGACGAGCTGCAAGAACACGACGTCCGTTTTTAGTTGACATACGGTGACGGAATCCGTGTTTACGTTGACGACGGATTTTACTTGGTTGATAAGTACGTTTCACGTTGAATACCTCCTGATAGATTTTCGTATTCGTTTAGCCGGCTATTTTTGATCAGATACTAAACATACCATACTATTTTATAGCAATAGCTTAATCTTGTCAAGAATTACTTAGATATTAATTTCATTATATCTTCGATGCCCGGAGGCTAGTGATAACTGTAAACTACAATGCCGTTCCTATATCATCGCTTGCTCATAACCTTCTTGCTAGTTTAGCTATTTTCTTGAGTACCTCTTTTCGCTTATGGTCACTCATATACTCAACAGGTGAAACCTGGGTAACTTTGACCGGTTTAATACCACAAGGTTTTAGGACTTGAAATTTTAGGACTTTGCTATAATCTTGAACTAAAGGTAGAACTATCTTTGGTGTATTGTGGGTTGTAATAATCCAAGCTTTCCCAGTCAATTTACCATCCAATCCACGGGGTGTATTTTCATAGGCAAAACCAGCAACAAAAACGCGTTCAATAAATCCTTTCAAGATAGCTGGCATTCCACTCCACCAAGTTGGAAAAATAAAAATCAACTGATCTGCCCAAGTTATTAAATCTCGATAGTCTTTCATAGCTACATCGTGCGCTAAGTCTCTTCTCCTATGTGTTGTATCAAAACGTAAAACAGGATCGAACTTCTCTTTATACAAATCTAGAATCTTTAACTCATGTTTAGACGATAAATTTTCTTTAACAGTCTCTAGTATAGAGGCATTGTAGCTCTTATCGTTTGGATGGGCGTAGATAATTAAGGTTTTCATTGTTTAGCTCCTTTAACATAGATGTCTAACATAGTACTAACAGTCTCTTCAATAGTGTTACTATTGAAATTATCACCAATAGGACTCCTTACCAAAACGGCTAATCCAGTAATAAAACTCCAGATATGAACTAATATTTCTGCCTCACTACCCGAAATATTCATGTTACTTTTCAGCTTCAGAACCACACTCTTAAAGTGCTCAAACCCTGGTAAATGGGCATTAACAGAGATACTGTCCCGAGTGAGCTCCATATAATTGAAAGGAAACTTAATAAACAAGGCCTCAAAACTATTTGTCTCTTTTTGAGCAAATTCCACAAAATTACAGCCCATTAATACTAATTGACCTCTTACATCAAGCGAAGAGTCTACCCCTTTTGTCAGATACTTCAAAAAGATCTCAGATAAATGCTCCAAAACTACCTGAAGATAGACATCCTTATTTTCAAAGTGCTTATAGGGTGCCCCATGGGTGACCCCACATCTTTGAGCCACCGTTCGGATAGATAGTTGATCGACACCTCTTGTTCTTATCTCCTCGACTCCAGTTTCGATTAACTTTTCCTTCAATTCAGCAGTATTACGTTTCATTTTGACTCCTATTTCCATCTAAGTAGACAGCGACTACCTTTTAAATAAAGTATACACCGTCTACTTTTTATTGTCAAAAAAACTAGCCTTCAAATAAGACTAGTTTCTGTAAGCAATAAACGCTATTGTAATCATACTTTTGTCACAACAACGTAACGATTAGGATCGTCCCCTTCCGAGTGACTTTCAACACCTTCAATTTGAGAAAGTGCCTTATGGATAATTTTTCGTTCGCTATTCGTCATTGGATCCATAACGTACTCTCGACCTGTTTCTTTTACTTTAGCCGCCATTTTTTCTGCTAGATCAATCAAAGTCTCTGTGCGTTGCTCCAAATAATCACGAACATTAAGAACAACACTAAAACGTTTAGAATGACGATCGTGCAAATAATTTTGCGCTAAAAGTTGTAAAGACTTGAGAACCTTGCCATGATATCCAATAACACGACCAGGTTGGTCTGTTTCAATCTGAATGATAATATTGCGACGATTGTGACTAACCTCTAGACTAGCATCAACATCCATTTCATAGATAATTTTTTCGAGGTAAGATAAAACATCATCTGCAGCCCCTTGAATATCTTCTAAATTATTTTCAGAAGACTCATCTGAACTAAACTCAGATGCCACAAATGAACTGAAATCTCCTTCAGAAGTCTCCGGAGTCTGAACTTGAGTAACCGGTTCTAGTTGGGGTTCAAGCGAATTTGCCATAGATTCTGTCGCACCCTCTTCTGATAACTCACGTTTAACAGATAGCTGAATAATTGTTGCCTTTGGTTGCTCCTGTTTCTTATCTGGCAACTCTTCATCAAGAGTCTCTGTAGAAACTGGTTGCTTTAAGTCTTCATGTGCAATTTCCTTATTATCTGAAACCGTAACAAGTTTTGTCACTTTATTGAAAGCAATCGTTTCGTCTTTTGGACTTGCGACAGAATCGTCTAATTGTTTTATAGCATCAGGAGCCACTTTAACGGTGTTTTGATCTGCTTCATGAGCTATCTTTTCATTTATTGGTTCAACACTAACTCGAGCTGGCTTCTTTCCGAACCCTAGAAAACCTTTTTTCTCACGAGAAATCACCTTAATATGAGCCTTCATACGAGGTAAATTAAGATCTTTCAAACCTTTTTCGATAGCTTGTTCGACTGTTCGTCCAGAATAGACAACCATAATAAGCCTCCTTATTTACGTTTATGCGCCTTTTTCTTGGCACGACGAATCTTAGCTTTACGTTCTTTTTCTTCCGCTTCCAAACGATTACGTTCTTCAATGATTTTAAACGGATTATTAAAAACCAAAATCTGAACAACTTGGAAGGCGTTTGAAACTGCCCAGTAAAGTGCTACCCCTGAAGAAATCTGAGTTCCAAACCAGAAAATAAAGATTGGAAGCATGATATTCATAACAAGAAGCATTGCACTACGATCTTTAGCCGCCTTATTTGTCAACCAAGTTGAAAGGAAGGTGAAAGCAGCCGCCAAAATCGGAAGAATAAAGTAAGGGTCTTTCTGACCTAGGTCAACCCAGAGGAATGTTCCTTCTCGCAATTCTGGCACTCTTGTGAGCGCTCCATAAAGAGCCATCAAAATAGGAAATTGGATCAAGAGAGGAACGAAGCTTGCGTAAGGATTTACACCATGCTCTTTATAAAGATCTTGTTGTGCATAAGCAAGAGCTTCACGATTCTCGCGTCCAGGATACTCACTCTGCAAGCGACGTAACTCTGGCTGCAACTCTTGTAGTTCACGGCTTGACTTAATTTGGCGATTATACAAAGGAATCATTACTGCACGAATTAAGATCGTGAAAATAATAATACCTAATCCAATAGAACCACCAAATGAAAGCCCTTGAATAGCCTTCCCAAACATTAAAATAAGACGTTCCCAAAGGCCTGTAGAGTGACTTGTAACATCACTTCGTCCACACGCGGACAAAAGCAAGAGAGCTCCTGCACCTAAAACAGATATATTAAGTTTTTTCTTCACTAAAAACTCCTTTTTAATACGATAAAGAACTGCTTCGCTTCCATTCATTAAGAGTATCTCAAAAATCAGGAGTGATCTTAGTTTATCCTACAATGTAAAGAAGCAAAATAATCTACTAGTCCTTATATAACTTTGCTATTTTTAAGACATGAACGAGATTGCTATAAATGTCTTGATAACTTAAGTCTTCGACACCTTTACGAGCAATAACGACAAAATCTTGATGTTCTAACTGAGATGACATGTCCATTAGTGCATGTCGTAGACGACGTTTTACCCGATTCCGAGTAACCGCATTACCAAGACGCTTACTGACTGACAAACCTACTCTAAAATGAGGCAGATCACGATCCAGACAGTAGACAACAAATTTTCGATTAGCAACACTGTGTCCTGCATCAAATAATGCTTTAAAGTCTTTCTCTTTCTTAACGCGATAAGATTTTTTCAAAATGCGACTCCAAACTCAAAATTAGTACTATTATATCATAAATAGCAAAAAAGCCCAAAACCTTATGGTTAGGGCCTTAGAGACTTATTTTTTTAGAGCTTTTTGAGCTTCTTTGATTTGCCATTTAACCTGGTCAAAACCAGTTCCACCAAGGGAATGACGACGTTCAACAGCTGTATGAGATTTAAGTGTCTCATAGATGTCCTCTTCAATTAAATCTGAAACTTCTTGATAACGTTCGAGAGGAACATCCTGAAGGTAATAACCAGCTTTGGTACACTCAAGGACAAGTTTTCCAACAATCTCATGTGCTTCACGGAATGGTAGGCCTTTAGATGCAAGATAATCAGCCAACTCTGTAGCATTTGAAAAATCTTTCTCTGTTGACTCTGCCATATGTTTGTCATTAACAGTCATTGTATTGAGCATGCCTGCGAGAATATCAATAGCGACAGTAATCGTTTCTACCGTATCAAACATACCCTCTTTATCTTCTTGGAGATCTTTATTGTAGGCCAAAGGTAATGACTTCATCACCGTCAACAATCCAATCAAATTGCCATAGACACGACCTGATTTCCCACGAATTAGTTCTGCCATATCTGGGTTTTTCTTTTGAGGCATAATAGAAGAGCCTGTTGAAAAAGTATCAGATAGAGTTACAAACTTAAACTCGTTAGAACACCAGTTAATGATTTCTTCACAAATACGTGTCATATGCATCATGAGAATACTTGAGTTTGACAAGAATTCGAGAATAAAGTCACGATCGGAAACAGCATCCAAGGAATTGCTATATGGTTTTGCAAAACCCATTAAGTCAGATGTCATATTACGATCAATCGGGAAAGTTGTTCCTGCTAGTGCAGCAGCTCCGAGGGGAGAGATATCCGTATGCTTGATATTAAATTCAAAACGTTCGGCATCACGTGTAAACATGTTGTAATAAGCCATCAAGTGGTGACCAAAAGAAATCGGTTGTGCATGCTGCAAGTGGGTGTAGCCCGGCATAATCGTGTAGGTATGTTTGTCTGCTAGATTGACCAAAGTACCACGTAAATTATCAAGTTTCTCAATAACTTCCACTAGTTTGGCTTTTAGATACAAGTGCATATCCGTTGCCACTTGGTCGTTACGTGAACGTGCTGTATGAAGTTTTCCTGCTACTGGTCCAATTTTAGCTGTTAAAAGACTCTCCATATTCATATGGATATCTTCATTGGAAACATCAAATTCTAGTTTACCAGCCTTATATTCCTCAAGCAGCTCTTCCAAGCCCTGTTTAATTTGCAATGTTTCCTCTTTGGTAATAATCCCTGTCTCACCGAGCATCGTAACATGGGCAATAGACCCTTTAAGGTCAAACTCTGCCATCTTTTGGTCAAAGGAGATTGAAGCACCGAATTCTTCTACCCATTTTTCAAGACTAGCTTCGAACCGACCGCCCCATAGTTTATGATTTTCTGCCATAGTTTTATTTTGAAGATTTCCCCTCACTGGGATAATCTTCTATCCTTTCTTAATACTTATAACAAGTAACGACCTCTTTGGTCACAATAACTTAAATGAAAAAAGCTAGATAGTATTTGTCTAGCTTAATTTGTCTCTCTGGACACTTGTTTTCCTAAAACCCGATCTCTGTCGTAGTTTATTTAGGCTCGTGACGCCTCTCAGAACGCCTTAACGATAATAATATAAGTTATAAGAAAAGAGTATCAGATGTGGCTCTCTGTCCACTTTTATCTGATAAGAAGCGTTTTTCTTCTACTATCCTACTTTTCTTATGCAATCTGTCATTAATTGTCAAATGGATGGTTAACTTGTGAATTAACCTGAGTTGGAAGACCCCAAAGCTTGATAAATCCAATCGCAGCATCCTGATCAAAGCTGTCAGCTGATGTGTAAGTAGCCAAGTTTTCATCATACAATGAATTAGCTGATTGACGTGCTACTACTTGAGCATGCCCTTTGTAAAGTTTAACTTTAGCGATACCATTAACAACTTTTTGTGTTTCCTTAATATAAGCAATGATAGCTTGTGTTGCTGGGCTAAACCACAAAGCATTGTAGATAAGGTTTGACAATTCATTTTCAAGAATTGGCTTAAAATGAGAAACTTCACGTACCAAAGTTAAGTCCTCAATTTCTTTATGAGCTGTCAAAAGGGCGATAGCTCCTGGACATTCATAAATTTCACGAGATTTGATACCTACAAGACGGTTCTCAACGTGGTCGATACGTCCGACACCATGCTTACCAGCAATAACATTCAGCTCTTGGATAAGGTCAGCCAATTTCATTTCTTTACCGTTAAGAGCAACTGGTTTCCCTTCTTTAAAGGTTACATCGACATATTCAGCTTCATCTGGCGCAGACTCTGGTGAATTGGTAATCCCAAAAGCCTCTTCTGGAGCTTGATTCCAAGGATTTTCAAGAACACCACACTCATTGGCACGTCCCCAAAGGTTTTGATCGACTGAGTAAGGATTATCAAGGTCTGCTGGAACTGGAACACCATTAGCCTTAGCATACTCAATTTCTTCCTCACGAGACCACTTCCATTCACGTACTGGCGCTACTACTTTAAGACTTGGGTCTAGGGCAGCAATGGCAACTTCGAAACGAACTTGGTCATTACCTTTACCAGTACAACCGTGAGCGATAGTCGTTGCTCCTGTTTTATGAGCAATCTCAACCAATTTTTTAGCAATAATTGGACGACTAAGCGCTGAAACCAAAGGATATTTTTGTTCATAGTAAGCGTGAGCTTGAAGTGCTGGAAGCACATAATCTTCAACAAACTCATCTTTAACATCAAGCACGTATGACTCAACAGCTCCAACTGTCAAAGCTTTGTCATGGATAAACTCAAGATCTTTACCTTCACCGACATCCATACAAACAGCAATAACATCATAATCTTTTTTAAGCCATGTAATAGCGACTGAGGTATCAAGACCTCCCGAATAGGCAAGAATAACTTTCTCTTTTGACATAATATTTTTCTCTTTTCTTATATTTTCTTGTGGTTGCTATCTCTATCAACCTTACGAGACTAATTATATTGCATATTTATTCACCTGTCAACACTTTTTTGTTATTTTTTTATATTTATTTAATTTTTATTTATTATTCTGACCTAAAAAATGCTTAATCCTTAATTTTTATTCAATTTTATGCAAATGGTGAAGAAAATAAAAAAACACTCTTGAAACTATACAAATAGATTCAAAAGCATCTTTAACTATCTATCTTCTAAAATGCCAAAAGGCCTGTACAAAGTACAGACCTTTTGAACAACAGCATCATCGGTAGAGAACACAACAGCAATTTTAGATAGAATGAATGAGGGAAATTATTATGTTTAAGGGACTAACTTAAACCATACATTCTTCTTGCTCTCTAACCTTGATTACATTATAGCATGCAATCCCCAAATGTATATCTTCATTTCCTAAAATGTCGAATTTCACTCACAGAATGTATTTTTTTGTCCTAATCTGCACTAATCCCCTTAAAAACAAAAAAACGGCTTGATTTCTCAAGCCTATTAATTTCTATAAAAAAGATATGCAATTGGACGAGCGGCCAATAAAAAATGGGGATTAGGAAAAAGTTATATAAAAGTACATTATTTATTTTCATAAAGTGTATGTAGATTTCAATAAGATTGACGATGTCTCATTTCCGAATCACATATCTTGATTATATAATAACTTTTTTCAATTTAATTGTCTATACGATTTCATAGAATGTCGTTTTTTCATCCTGAACTGCATTTTTTTAAGACATTTTTTTATAAATCTCTAAATTTTATCACTAAAGGACATCTATTTTGTGTTTTTACAGAATTTGTTCACTCATAAGATAATCAATCACCTATGAAATAAACACATGCTTTTTTAGACTAAAAAGAACATTAGTCATCGACTAATGTTCTTTTACCTCTGACCATTTTTTAAGCAGAGCCTTCATTTTCAAACGTGAAACTGGACAAGAATCACCATTTTCAAAATAAATCATCAACTGAGTCTTATCAATACGAGATATGTTATCCAAATTAACTAAAAAGGAGCGATGACAAGAAAAGAGTTTTTTATTTACCGAAGTAATATCTCCAAGATTGGCATAAAACTCCAAACGCTCTGTTTTAGTAATCAGCATCACCTTATGAGGTGTCACAGCAGTCGCAAAATAATAAATATCTCTCATAGGGACTTGGATCCGAGACTGAGCGGTTTCAAACACAAAAATCTCATCATCATCCACATCTCCAACTTTTTGATTTACAAAAGTCAATGTTTGTTTTAGTTGTTGTTTGAACTCTGCATTAGAAACTGTCTTATCAATGAAATCTAGTGCAGAAACCTTGTATTTAAAACTAATCGGTGCAAACTCTGAGTGAGTTGTTACAAAAATAATAACTGCATTAGCATCTTGTTGACGAATTTCTGAGGCAACTTCTAGCCCCTTCTTTCGCTCACCATCAATATCGATATCTAAAAGGAAAACCTGATGGTTGCCCTTTTCATTGATACTGGACAATAGTTTGTGAGGTTTAGAAAAAACTTCAAGTTTTCGTACGGAAAACGTGCCCTCTGAAACCAATTCTCTGATGATGTCACTAATACGTGTTTGCTGCATTAAGTCATCTTCTAAAATGTATATATTCATATTAGGGCCTCATTTCTAGTATTTGCATCATTTTATGATTCTGACTACGGACAGAGAAGGACGTGTTCGGATAACGTTCCAAAATATCTTGAACAGCATTAACACCTATACCACCCTCAGGATGAGAAAGCTGGGTACTCATCATTGAAAGTGGCACTTGCTCTTCTGCAATTGTACTTTCAATAATAAAACTCTGGCAATCCTCTTCATCAAAATAGGCCAGACTAATAAAACCTTCACTGGCTTTACGAGCACCATCAATAGCATTATCCATGAGGTGACCCAAAACAACAGCTAAATCTAAATCAGTTAGATAGTTATGAATCACTGGATCTGGAATCTCTGCATGAATATTGAGGCGATGCATCTGAGCTTCATGATATTTTGATGAAAGTAGACTATGAATACTTGGATTTTGGATATTATCCAAATCAGTGACCTGAGTTGAAAAACTATGCTGATCTCGATTGACATAAAGATCAACCAAATCTTTTTTATAAGAACGAATATCCCCTGTTCTTTCAATATCTCTCAGATTATTAAGTAGGAAATTATAGTTAGAGCGAACATGCATCAAGTCTCTATACAAACCTTCTACCCTAGTATTCTCACGCTTCAAATCATCAAGATAGTTAGCCTGCTTCATGGCCAAATCCTGCTCTATTTTCTCCTTAGCAAACTGGTTTACAGCACCAAGTACAAAGAGGAGTAAGTAGAGATATCCCATTACTAATGGCAACCTAAATCTACTCTCAAGATGTAACTCTGGAAAATAAGTATCAAATGTCGACACTAAAAAGATAACTAAATAATAAAGCAAAAGAAGCATGTTGACCAAACCCAGACGGTTCTTTTTTTCTTGTTGGGCAGCAACTTTCAAGATATCTGTAAAATCTAGACGTAAAATAAAATCTACTATTC
>SKER01002413.1_pt1 | contig 12345 bp, 5 predicted proteins | sample 4826961 | NCBI WGS metagenome assembly SKER01 (sample SAMN11008804, study PRJNA524170) | human gut metagenome | biome: Human fecal sample; material: Feces; isolation source: fecal sample from pouch patient p47 | host: Homo sapiens | place: Israel: Tel-Aviv | collected 2016-11-16
ATATAATACAAAATATCATCAATTATTTTTACAGAGTAGAGATAACCCTGAATCTCTTTAATATCTTCTGCCGTCATTCTTGCCTGTACTTGGTCTAAGTCACCTTTCCCACGGCGGTTTTTCAGGATTGCCACCTGAGAATCTCTGTCGGGATAGCCGATACTTAAACGAATCATAAATCGGTCAAGCTGGGATTCCGGCAATACCTGTGTTCCGGCAGCTCCGTAATGGTTCTGTGTCGCAATACAGATAAACGGAGCTGGAAGAGGATGTGTCACACTATCAATCGTAACATTTCCCTCCTCCATAACTTCAAGTAAAGCTGCCTGTGTTTTTGGGGAAGTACGGTTAATCTCGTCACCGAGGAGCATATTTGCACTTGCCGCTCCCGGTTTATATTCAAGACTCCCTGTATTTTTATCATATACGCTAAATCCTGTAATATCGGAAGGCATCGTATCCGGTGTAAACTGGATACGACGATAAGATAAGTCTAATGCTCTTGAAAATCCGAGGGCAAGGGTTGTCTTACCTACTCCCGGTGCATCTTCAAGAAGGATATGCCCTCCGGCATAAATCGCCATCAATACTTTCTCGATAATCTTATCTTTTCCGATAAATACCTTTTTAATTTCCCGTATTACCTGCTCGGACTGTTCTATAATCATTCTTCTTTCCCCTTTTCTGCCACTGCAGCTTTCTCAGAATCTTCTGTGTTTTGCTCACTTATTTTTTATCTTTTTCTGCTGTCTGCTTATCCGCCTTATGCATCTCTTCTATTTCTTTTCCGGTATTTTTTCCGTAGAAGCCCTTGCATCTTTTGACAGAGTTTTTTGTTCGGCAGCAGATGTCTTTTCCTTGCTTGCAGAACTTTCTTCTGATTTCTTATCTGTTGTTTCTGTACTCTTAGAAAATTCACTCGACTTTTCCGTGCTTGTCGAAGATTCCTCTGATTTTTCAGTCATTTCTTTCTTTTCTGAAGAAGTCTCTCCCGACTTTTCGGTTGTCTTCTCTCCATCTTTTTCCGTTGTCTTTTCGGTACTGGATTCCTCGGACTTCTTCTCGGTACTTGTATCTGTTTCTGACTTCTTCTCAGTTGTTGCTTCTGATGCAGAATCTGGCTCTTTTGCCTTATCCATTTCTTCTTTATACCGGTCCTTTGCTCCATCTGAAATAGAATCTAATACGGCATATGCCTTGTCCTCTCCTAATACTTTCATTAACGCCTCAAGATAGGCTTTATAAATATTATCTCCATTGGCTTTACTATCTAATACATAAATGCCAAAGTCATCTGCCATCGAAGAAAGGCTCATACTTCCGATTGCTGGCGGTTTTTCTGACTGGAAAATGAGTGCGCCCATTCCTGTACAGCCATCAAAGGCATTCGCTCCAACAGAAGTAACGGAAGTGGCTAACTGGGTTGTGTAAATGTATGCTTTTATGTCAGAATTCACCACTACTCCTGTTGCCATACTCTTACAGCCCTTAAATGCATTCGCTCCAATCGTTTCGAGATTGCGGTAACGTCCGATACTCCAGCTTGCGGAGGCAGTTAATGATGAGCATCCTTCATAGGCGCTCTCGCCAATCGTCTTTAAAGCTCCAAAGGCTGCTGCGGTTCCTCCGGTACGGCTAAGATTTGGGCAGTTTTTAAAGCAGTCCTTTGGATATTCGCTGAGTGACGCATAAAAGCTGACATATTGTAAGCTGTCACAGTTCATAAAGCAGCCCTCTCCGATGGAAGCAACATTCACCGGAACGGTTGGTGATTTTAAGGTGTCACAGTTTTCGAAAGCATACGCTCCGATTGTTTTAAGTCCCTTATAGTTACTTGTTAATAATGCAGTCAACGATTTACAATTCTTAAATGCGCCCTCTTCAATGACTTCTAATTCATTTCTGAAATTAGCAGATATACCAGGCGATGTAACATTCTCACAATCGGCAAAACATTCCTCACCTAATACGCGTACCGGCACAACAATTTGAATCGCACCAACAGCACTAAGATCTGTACACCCTTTAAAGGCTCTTGTGCCGATTCGCTCTATTACCGGGTCGGTAGAAGCAGCTCCAATGAATAACTGTACGGCAGAGGTACAGTTCATAAAAGTCTCCTCACCCCATTCTGGAATCTGACTGTATATCTCTATCTTTAAAAGACCCGTACAGTTTTTAAAACAGCGGTCTCCAAGACGGATACTTGCCCCTCTTGGAAGTACAATTCCAGCAAGCTTTGTGCAGTCCATAAATGCCTCATCTGCAATTGCAATTGTATCTTCCGGCACCGTATAACTGCCGGAAAGCTTCTTAGAAGCATGTTTTAATATACGTCCCTCATCCGTAATTTCAAATGTAACACCCTTGATTACTTCTACATTATCATCCACTACTTCAAGGAGATTCTCTGCTGTTCCCTCTCCGTATTCCGGGTCGAGAACTTCTTTGTAGGCAGTCACATAATCAGAAAGAACAGAATCTTTTACCCATATATTCAGGTATTCCGGTAGTTCTTCTCCAAAAACATATTTCCCAAGCTGTGTTACTGATTCTGAATTAAGCTGTAAAATAGAAAGACTGTTACAATATTCAAAACTATTTTCATGAATCTTCTGAAGAGAATCTGGCAGCTTTACATTAAGGAGTGACACATCGCAGGAAAAGGCTCCCTCTCCTATCTGGGAAAGATTATGGAAATCACTGAAATCCATTTTTTCCAAAGTAGGACACTGTGCAAATGCATAAACTCCGATAACTTTCATAGAATTTTTCACTGTTCTTGCAGAGGAATCAAAACTTACCTTTGTCAGTGTGCGACAGCCATAAAAACAGTATCTTGGAATTCCTGGAATATCAGCATTCATCTCTACCGTTTTTAATAAAGTACAGTTCTCAAAACAGCTCTCCCCGATACTTGTCAATGTCTCTGGCAAAACGAGGCTCTGTAACATACGACAGGCATAGAAGGCATAATCACCGATGCTTTCTGCTTTATCAACTGGTGCATTCTGCAAAGCATCACAACCATAAAAGGCTGCGTCTTCAATCTTTGTTACATTCTCCGCTTCTATAGCATTCAGCGCATCATCATTATAAAACATCTGCTTGCTAATCGTATATATTGACTCTGGCAGATAGATTAATTTTAACTGGTGACATTCCTTAAACGCTTCTTCTCCGATTTTGGTTAAAGAAGTATTTTGGCGCAAATCAATATACTCTAAAAAATCACAGTTTTCAAAACAACGTGCCCCTATTTCTTTTAATGCATCATGGTCATCACTTTCGCTAAACAGAGTTATACTGTGGCAGTCTTTAAAAGCTTCCTCACCATATGCTGCGGTTTTGTCCTTTATAACAACTTCCCCTGCATAATCCGTAGGTACATTTAAAAGCGTTCTTTCTCCTGCTGTATTTTTACCGTAAATAATGCCATCTTCGTATTCAAAAGAGACATATTCTTTTCCCGCAAAATAAACAGCTGCACTATCTGTCATACCAGATGCTGTACCGATTTTCGTTTTACCGCTGTTACAAAGAACTGTTTCTAATGCGATACAATCTGTAAACAGCCCTTCTGGGATCTCTGTAAGTGTATCTGGCAGAGAAAGGATTTCTAATGAGGTACAGTCTGCCAGGGCTTTTGCCGAAACAGACACGGTTCCCTCTTTTACCTGCAAGGCAGTCTTACTCTTCTGGTAAACGGCAACTAAACGGTACTCTTCCTTACTTCCGGAAGTTAACTTCTGATACTTCATGCCGTCTTCATAAAGGTAGCTGATCCTCTCTCCATAAAGAAGCGTTTTTGCCGTGTTTTCCCCATATACCGGATCTAACAATTTCGTCCAATTTTCTAAATAGTCCTTATAAACTGCAGAATCTACATAAACCGTGATATCTGGTGCCTTGCATCCATTCGCCGTATCACCAAACAATTTACCTGCAATGTCAGTCTTCTCCGCTTTCAGCGTCACTGTTTCCATTCTGCTTTGTAAAATAAGACTGCTTTCACAAAGCTCTGTTACCTGTGCTCCCATTATAATATCCGTAAGCCTTTTACAGTCGATAAATGCCCCACTTCCAATAGATGCGACATCTTTACTTACTGTATATTCTCCGGAATTTTCTGCTGCGATCGCTGCAAGACGGGATTCCTCCTCTTTGTAACGAATAGTTTTATCTGCTTCCTTATATACATAAAGGTCTTTCTGACTTTCTGTATCAGAAAATGTCATTGCATTGGATTCTTTTCCAAAAGCAAACATATATCGCTTATATACGGTGTTGTGATCGGAAGGAGAAACCTGTATCGTTCCAGTATAACCAGTCTCACCCTCAACAGTCGGTGCTTTTTGACTGTCAAATGTAACGACAGCATCCTTTGACATTCCTCTGAAACAGTCTTTTGCAAGATTTGTGACTGTTTCTGGTACTGTTACATTTGTTTTCCCTGCCGGAACAGACAGAAGCGTCTTGCCATCCGCACTGTAAAGAACACCGTCAATAATCTTATATCCGGCAAGTGCCAGTTCTTTTTCCGAATCTGCTGCCACATAATCCGTAAGATTCGGAAGGTTCTCTGCAATAGTTTTTGTATCTGCCGCGCTGACGCTCTGTGGAATACTAAGCTTTGTCACCTGCGCAGACTTTTTCGTAAGAGCAATCTTCGTTACTCCCATCGGAACAGTAAGTGTAGTATCGCTTCCTGTATAACCTTCTAACACCTGGTCTGCCATATATTTTTCCAAATCACCTTCATTACTGGTAACTCTGCGTATTTTATAGCCAGATGGCACTGCTGTTATAACGTTCACTACAGCTCTTCCGATTGTATTCCAGCTTTCATCGTATGGATAGTATATATAGGAACGGGAATCCTGAAGTGTCTTATTATATATATACCGAAAGCCTTCCAGCATTGTTGTAAGATACCCTTCACTATCTTCGGAAAGAAAAACAGTCGTAGCATAATTCTCTCCGGAATATGCCCCAAAGGCTTCCTTTATAGCTGAATCCCCTAAATGTGCAATCATCTTCTTATGAATATCCGCAAGATTGAAAATATTTCCTTTAATCACTGTATTATTTGGAAAATTAACCGTCTTTTTTAAAGCATCATAACTATCCTTATCTATATTCTCTAAAGGAACTCCCGGATAGTTGCTGATATACCAGTCATTCGTATCTTCATAAGCAGCCGCATAATATATATTGACATAATTACCCAAAACGGTATATGCTGCGCGTGCTGTCGTTCCTTTATAGGAAAAAACAGCTGTCTGGTTTCCTGTTACCCTTGTTGAGAGAGTGACACTGTATCCATCGCTGCCGCCATAAGAAAGTGCCTTTTTCGTTTTCGTTCCATCTTTTATAAGGTTAGCTACAACCTCTGCATCCTCTGCGGAAAAAGATTCTCCCTTTGTGTAATTTGACTTTTTCATCGTTACTGTGATAGATGCCACCTTACCATCTGCTGTCTCTACCAGATCTTTTGCCGTTAACTGCTCGTCTTCCCAGGAAGTTTTGTTATCATCCTTTCCTGTATTCCCTTCATCAGAGGATGTGTTATCATCTGAGTTATTGCCACTGTTGTTATTATTATCCCCGTTTGACGGATTATTGCTGTTATTATCGTTATTTCCCGGATTATTGTTATTATTAGTATCGTCCTTGCTACCAGTATTATCCGATCCATTATTTGGTTTATCTGATGGATTCTGATTATTTCCGTTATTATCTCCGGCACCTGTGTTGTTCTTTGTGTTCGTACCACCATTTGTATTATTTCTGCCGTTCGACTTTGTGCCGGCAGAACTGTTATTTTTAGAAGTATTATTATTGGTATCAGTAAATTCTACTCCATTCTTCTTATTCGTTTTGGTAGTTTTCTGATTATCTGCAATTCCAAGGTCATTCGAACCTTTTTTCGTTTCTGGCTCTGATATCGGAAGCACCTGCAGCTGGTCTTCATCCTTTCCCTTACCATCTTTATCTTCATCGGCAAGATTCATATCATCTCCGTCACCGGCTGCATAGTCATAGTTATCGGATTGGTATCTATTTTCAAACTTTTTAAACTTTCCTGGATTAAATAATGATTCTAACTTCGATGCATTCATCAAAGAACCTGCTCCTACACCGGCAACTACAAAAACGGTTATTATCGTAAGAAGCTTACTTTTCATCCATTTTTTCATGCTTTATGACTCCTCATCTCGTACATATGGGTTCCAATCAGTTCTCTTACTTCATTAAAGTCAACTGGCTTGCTGATATGTCCATTCATTCCAACTTCTAAGGAATGACGCTGGTCCTCCAAAAAGGCATTCGCCGACATGGCAAATATCAAAATATCTGCATCTGCTCTTTGTAAATCACGAATTTTCTTCGTTGCCTCCCATCCGTCGAGCTTCGGCATCTGAATATCCATCAAAATCACATCGTAGTAACCTTCGATACTGTCCTCAAACATCTGAATGACTTCTTCTCCATCGACTGCTCTTGTCACAGACACACCTTGCATTTCAAGAATCTCTGCTGCAATCTCCGCATTAATATCATTATCTTCTGCCATAAGAATCTTAAGCCCCTCTAAGGTGAATTCGTCAATGGCTTTTTGTCTTTCTTTATCCTGCTGTCTGTCAGGGCTCTCCCCACCCGGAGAACTCTGTTCCATATCCTGTGCGATTGGAAGAGAAAGATATACGGTGAACTCAGAACCTTTACCTTCCTCACTCTCTACAAGAATCTTACCGTTCATAAGCTTAATAAGACTGTCCGCAATTGCCATTCCAAGACCGCTTCCTCCATAATTATGGGCTGTGGAAGCATCTTCCTGCTCAAATGGCCGGAAAATCTTACTGATAAAGTCTTTTTTAATTCCCTTTCCGGTATCCTTTACCTTTATCATGAAATGTAAGTCTCCGCCAATCTTATCCATCTGACGGAAGGTAACGGTAACACTTCCGCCCGCCGGAGTAAACTTATTCGCATTCGAGATAAAGTTAATAATAACCTGACTCAGACGTAAGGAATCTCCCACAACATATCGGACATCAAAATCCTGCATCTCCACCTGCCAGTGGATTCCCTTATCCTCAGCAGTTGTCCGAAACATGGTATCTAACTTATCTGCCATCTGATATAAGTCAAAGGTCACTTTCTCAAGCTTCATCTTTCCACTCTCGATTCTTGACATATCAAGAATATCGTTAATCAGTGTTAAGAGGAACTGCGATAACTGCTCCGTCTTATCAAGATACGCAACTGCCGCTCTCTCATCCCGGATATGTGTCCGCATCAGGCTTAACATACCAAGAATACCATTCATCGGTGTACGAATCTCATGTGACATCTGCGACAGGAAGTCCGTCTTAGACTGGCTCTCCCTCTGTGCCTCCTGCAACTCTCCATAAATCTGCTGTCTTAAATTATACTCTTCCGTAATATCACGGAAAGCCAGCAGATATCCTTCCTCGTCCTGTGTCGTTTCTACTGTAATACAGGCTCGTTTATCTTCCTCACTGCCTCTTTTCTTGTAATCACATTCAAACTCTAATGAATCCCTCTTATCCCAGTCATTAATTTTTCCCTGAATCCTCCTTCTCGTTGTATGCGTATACAGAGTATTCAAAACCTCAATATCCTCATACATTAACTTGGATGCAATCCCTGTTATATGCTGAAAATTCGGACTAATATACAAAATCCGCAAATCTTCTTTTCTAAAATATATAAAAAAATCCTTTCTCTCTTTCACGAACGCTCCGTAATATTTCCGCTCACCGGCTACAGAGAGTTCTGCTGCTTCTGCTCTCTTTTTCTCCTTTTTGTACAAATTCCAAAGAACAATTACTAACAGAACCAACAATAGAAAGAACAGAAAAGATATTTCTCGTTCCTTTATATATCCCAATATCATACTCATTCAAAATCTGCCCCATTTATAAAATATTTAGCTATTTTCATTGAAATGTCCAACTATCCATTTATATGGTATCACAAGATAATGCAAAACTCAATATTTGACATTTTCTGATTTACGAAGCAAAACTGATGTTCTCGAAGGGCAGCCGAGCAATAGAACCCCTATATGCCCTATTTCCTAATCACACTAATACAGGTGCCGAGACAGTCTACTTCATCCATTCGCCGAAGCAGCATATCTTTCCCTCTTCCATTCAGGCATTTTAAACAGTACATTTCTCCTTCCATTTTAAAATAGCGGAAATAAGCTTTCATTCCATCTGTAAATACGGCGCATTCTCCTAATTCAGGAAAACGATTCTCTAATAATATCCTGTCTCCTTTACAATATGCAGGAGCAAAGTTATTATTAGTAATCTCAATAGCCAGATAAACCTTTTTAATCATTGTGTATTCGTCTTCTATCGTACAACTATTGTAATCAATACCATCTCCAATACGGCCTACTGGAATAAAACATGGGATTCTGTGTTTCATTTTACGCAAATTCAATCTTTCTTTTCTTGCTGCCTTACATTCAAACCGGGCAACTAAACGAATAATTGCCTTTCCATGATTCCCACACTCTCTATAATTTTCAAGAAGTTCTTCCTCTATGCCCTCCTGTCCTTCTGAATTCTCCGCCTCTTCCTCTGTCGTACCCATATCTTTTAATAAATACTCAACGGTAACTTCAAGAGCACTTGCTAATTGAAAAGCAGTCGATACTTTTGGATCTTTTACTATTCTATAATAAATATTACGCAATGTCTCAAATGGAACTCCAGAAAGTTCCGCCAAATCCGTAAGGGATATATCCCTCTCAATCATTAATTCTCGAATCTTATCACTGAACATCTTGTCTCCCACGGGTCATTACTGACATAACTTTTTAAAAACTTTTATAATTGTTATGTTATTCCTAATATTTTATTATGTCAATATACATATTAAAATGTAAAAGATAACAAAAAGAAAGGAGGATATAATATATGTCTAACGTTTTTATTGATTTTGCGGGAATTTTCCATGTCAAAGATGACCTTTGCAGATTTATCGACACTATGGAGGATCATCAAAAAGTACTTATTTTTACTATAAACAGTGAAAATGATTTTAAAAATGTTTTACGCATCGAAACCTCAGGAATTCAAAAACTTTTGATGCAAATCGGAATTCCCGCTAATATGCTTGGTTTTTCTTACATAGTAACCGCATTAGAACTTATCGCACTTGATCCTGATTATTTAAACAACATTACAAAAGGGTTATATGTCGATGTTGCTAAAAAATGTTCAAGTACAGCCGCCCGGGTCGAACGAAACATTCGGCATGCAATTGAAATTGGATTTTTAAAAGGTGATTTAGAAGAGATTGAGAAAATCTTTCATTGCTCCTCTTATTCAGATAAAGGAGCTCCGACGAATTCTAAGTTCCTTGCGGAGGTTTATTATTATATGGTGAATAATGAATTGTAGTTTACTGTTCCATTCGGTAAGCAAATGGCTAAACAGACGAATCCATGAAATAAAATAATCCATATCTGCGACCAAAGCCACAGATATGGATTATTTTATTTCATGGATTCGTCTGTTTGCCCGTTGTTTAATGAATTAAATCATCATTGTCTATGTTCCACAGAAGCAATCAGTTCTCCACCCTGTTCGTCAATGACAATCGTATCCTGTGGATATACCTCGCCGGAAAGTATCATTCTCGCAGCAAGGGTATCGACATGTTTTGTCAGATATCTCTTCAATGGACGTGCACCGTATGCCGGTTCGTATCCATGTTCGATAACATAACTCTTGGCGGCATCGGTAAGACGAATAGAAAGTTCCTTGTCTTCAAGACGTTTGTTGACATCGGCAAGCATAAGCTCAATAATGCCTCCGATATTGTCTTTGGTAAGAGGTTTAAACATGATAATCTCATCAAGACGATTCAAAAACTCTGGTCTAAAGTGGGAACGCAGGTCATTCATGACCATAGTTTCTGCATCGGTCTTGATGTTGCCATTTTCATCGATTCCTTCGAGCAGATACTGGGAACCGATATTGGAGGTCATGATTAATATCGTGTTCTTAAAGTCTACTGTTCTGCCCTGAGAATCGGTGATGTGCCCATCATCAAGTACCTGTAATAGCACATTAAATACATCGGGATGTGCCTTTTCTATTTCATCAAAAAGAACAACCGAGTATGGTTTTCTTCTGACGGCTTCGGTAAGCTGACCACCCTCCTCATATCCTACATATCCTGGAGGCGCTCCGATCAGACGAGATACGGAATATTTCTCCATATACTCACTCATATCAATACGAACCATGTTCTGTTCGTTATCAAACAAGCTTGCGGCAAGTGCTTTCGCAAGTTCTGTCTTACCTACACCAGTAGGTCCGAGGAACATAAAGGAACCGATTGGCTTTGTCGGATCTTTAATTCCTGCTTTCGAACGGATAATGGCTTCAGTAACCTTTTCCACACCTTCATCCTGACCGACAACTCGTTTATGGAGTTCCTTATCAAGATTCAATGTCTTATTTCTCTCACTCTCGGTAAGTTTTGCTACCGGAATACCCGTCCAGCGGCTGATGATCGTTGCGATTTCATCATCAGTTACAGATTCGTGAACCATAGAAGATTCTCTCTTCTTTGCACTTTCTTCCGCTTCCTCTAACTGTCTTTGCAATTCTGGCAATTTACCATATTGTAATTCTGCTGCTTTATTTAAATCATAATTGCGCTGTGCAATCTGAATCTCATTATTTAAACTTTCGATTTCTTCCTTTAACTTGGAAACACGCTCTACTGCGGATTTTTCCTGATCCCAGGAAGCCTTTTTCGACTTAAATTCCTCACGTAATTCGGCGAGTTCCTTTTGCAGATTTTCAAGACGTTCTACACTAAGACGATCCGTTTCTTTCTTTAAGGCTGCTTCCTCGATTTCTAACTGCATAATCTTTCTCTGCACTTCATCAAGGTCGGCCGGAAGGGAATCTAATTCTGTCTTAATCATCGCACATGCTTCATCCACAAGGTCGATTGCCTTATCTGGGAGGAAACGGTCGGTAATATAACGGTTAGATAAAACAGCGGCACTTACTAAGGCACTGTCTGCAATCTTTACACCGTGATATACTTCGTAGCGGTCTTTTAATCCTCTCAAAATAGAAATCGTATCTTCTACCGTAGGTTCATCGACCATAACCGGCTGAAAACGACGCTCCAATGCGGCATCTTTTTCAATATACTGACGGTATTCATTCAGTGTTGTAGCACCGATACAGTGAAGTTCCCCTCTGGCAAGCATTGGCTTTAACAGGTTTCCGGCATCCATCGCACCGTCGGTCTTACCAGCACCAACAATCGTGTGCAGCTCATCAATGAATAAAAGAATCTGTCCATCGCTGGCTTTGATTTCTTCAAGAACTGCTTTTAAACGTTCCTCAAACTCACCACGATATTTCGCTCCTGCTACTAAAGAACCCATATCAAGGGCAAATAATTTCTTATCCTTTAAAGAATCTGGCACATCACCTTTCACGATACGCTGTGCAAGACCTTCAACAACAGCTGTTTTACCAACACCAGGTTCACCAATCAATACCGGGTTATTCTTTGTCTTTCTGGAAAGAATACGAACGACATTACGAATCTCGCTGTCTCGTCCGATAACCGGGTCAAGCTTCTGCTGTTTAGCTCTCTCTACAAGGTCATAACCATACTTCTCCAATGTCTCATAAGTGGCTTCTGGGTTATCACTGACAACCTTCTGGTTACCTCTTACTGTAGACAATGCCTGAAGAAAACGCTCTCTTGTAATTCCATATGCCTGAAACAATTTCTTAATCTCTGTATTCGGATACTTCATTAAAGAAAGGAAAAGATGCTCTACAGAAACATACTCATCTCCCATTGCCTTAGCTTCATCCTCCGCACTCACAAGTACCTGATTCAAAGACTTACTGATATAAGTCTGTCCACCGGAAACTTTTGGCTTCTTCTCAACTGCCTGCTGTACCTGTGACAGAAATGCTTCTTTATTCACTTCCATCTTTTCAATTAATTTTAAAATCAGGCTATCCTCAATCGTAAGCAGGCTATATAAAAAATGTTCCTGATCGATTTCCGGACTGCCATACTGATAAGCCAGTTTCTCACAGCTATTTACTGCTTCTAATGACTTTTGCGTAAATTTATTTATATTCATATAAGTTCCTCCTAACCCGAAGATGCTTATTTGTTCTACACTTCGTATAACATATATATATCACCATCTATTAGCCACGTCAAGAGTTGAGTGCTAATTATTTTGTGAAGATTTTGTGAAGCCTTGATTTTACGGGCTTCACAGGTATTTTTCACTTGCTTTCG
>SKER01002416.1_pt1 | contig 12324 bp, 10 predicted proteins | sample 4826961 | NCBI WGS metagenome assembly SKER01 (sample SAMN11008804, study PRJNA524170) | human gut metagenome | biome: Human fecal sample; material: Feces; isolation source: fecal sample from pouch patient p47 | host: Homo sapiens | place: Israel: Tel-Aviv | collected 2016-11-16
GTACACATATTTCATTACCTCACTTACAGGTAAATTGTACAAGCCTATTTGACATTAATGATGTCTATATCCCATTTTATTAAATGTGACTTTATGCAAAAAAGTTAAATTTTTTAGAAAAACCTTATTTTTTTACGTATAAGAGTATGTAGGCAATCTCAAATTTAGTATCTATTGTACCTAGTTGATTAGATAGTCAAATCATTCTTTGTGGTAAAAAAACAAAAGTGCAATTGTGGGTTCACTTGTTTATTAAAGCGGTCAAGCTATAAAAAATACACATTACGATACTTATTTATCTAGATGACAGTTAGATGCCTACTAGAAATGAGGTGCTCATGAGAAGTGCAAATTTATTAAATGATTTCGCCTTTAAGTATGTCTTTGGCGAAGATTGTAAAGAGGCTAATGATGCCTTAAAATCATTACTTACGGTATTTTTAGAAAGGAAAGTCCATCATGTGGTTGTTAAAAATTCAGAAATGGTAAAAGACTATAGTAAAATGAAAAGTCCACGGTTGGATCTTTTAGTCGAATTTGATGATCAAACGACTGTAGATTTAGAAATGCAGTTAAGACAAACGAAAGATAATTTGCCAATTCGCTTTAGTTATTATTTGGCTAGACTTCATGGTTTACAAGAATTGGAAGGAAAATATTATGGAGAGTTAAAGGAAACGATCGTCTTAGTGTTCTTTAATGTGAATTTAATTGATAATCATAGAATGTGTAACACATTCACATTGAAAAATGAGGATGGTTTATCTTTTGTGAAAGAAACAGAAGATCGTATGAAGATACGAACGGTTGAAATGGCAAAGTTGGATGTATATAAGCCGCTTGAAGAAATGAATGAACAGGAAAAGATGATTTATTACTTTTTGAATTGCCACAAAGGAATCGAAGATAGTAAAATTAAGGTAATGATAGAAAGTGATGGGGTGATTCAAATGTTAGAGAAGCGTGTAGAAACCATATCGGATGATGGTTGGAAGAAAATAATAGAAGATTTTCAAAAATTGCATGAAAATGAAGAACGAATGGAACGACAACTTGAACTTGAAGAGGCTCATAAAGCACAAGAAGAAGCAAAAAAGGCATTACAAGAAGCGAATAAATTAAACCAAGAAGCTGACAAGAAAGTAGAAGAAGCTGAAAAGAAGTCGGAAGAAGCTGAAAAGAAGTTGGAAGAAGCAGATAAGAAATTTGAAGAAGCTGATAAACAAGTGAAACAAATGGTTCGTAAGATGTATGAAGATGGTTTTAGTCTTGAACAAATTTCTGCATATTGTTCACTAAATGTGAATGAAATTGAGTTGTTGATAAAATCATAAAATTTCTTATTGCAATTAAAAAAATGTTTGTTTATAATAAAGCCATCCTTTGTAGAGGCAATGAAAAGAAGAAGTAGTCGTGGATGCTGCTGATAGTGAGTTCCTGATGGTGGAAATGGAACAGTAAGCACAGGGTGAACGTGTCTTAGAGCTAAGCTTTCGAAGATTGAGGAAGCTTCGGATACTCCCGTTATGAGTTAAGGGCTTGTACTTTTGTGCAGGAAATAAGGTGGTACCGCGATTTTATAGTCGTCCTTGTATATTCAAGGACGGCTTTTTTTATTAGAAAGGAATAGGACAACATGAAAAAAGGATTTAAATTAGTTTCGACATTTTTAGTAAGTTTTATGATTATGATGTCTAGTATCATGCCTGCTTTTGCCGATGAAACAGACACATCAACTACAGGTGATTTATTAGACAAAATTCAAGAAAGAGGAGAATTAGTTGTGGGAACATCTCCAGATTTCCCTCCTAATGAATTTATTGATTCGACAAAGACAGGACAAGCTCAATATGTAGGTTCTGATATTGAATTGGCAAAATATATCGCAAAAAAGATGGGTGTTAAACTAACAATCAAAGCATCAAGTTTCGATACTGTTTTGGCAAATCTTCAAACTGAAGAAATCGATTTAGCTATTACAGGATTGGCTTATACACCAGCACGTGCACAACAAATGGAAATGTCTATTGGATACAATATGACAGAAGACACTGGTGGACAGGCTGTTATTATTTCTAAAAAAGATGAAGAGAAATATAAAAAATTAACAGATTTAACGGGCTTAAAAGTAGCTGCTCAACAAGGGTCGATTCAGCAACAATATACCGAAGATCAAATTCCAGATGCAAAATTACAATCGATTTCAAGTATTGATGATGGTGTTGCCCTATTAAAGAATGGGACTGTACAAGCCGTAGCATGTTCGGAAGGTACAGCTGATGAATATATTGAAAAGAACTCTGAACTTGCGAAGTTAGATGAATTATTTAATATTGATCAAGATTATGCAGGTAACCGTGTAGGTGCTCCTTTAGGCGAAAAAAGATTGATGAAGGAAGTCAATAAAATCTTAAAGGAAGTTAATAAAAAAGGTTTGTATGAAAAATGGTATAAAGCAGCTAAGAAACAAAGTAGTGAACAATTCACGTTGACTGCAACTGGATTCTTTGGAACATGTGTTCAAATTGTACAATATTGTTGGCCACAATTATTAAAAGGTCTAGGAGTTACTTTAGGACTTGCAGCTATAACTGTTATCTTTGGTACAATTATTGGTGGATTATTTGCTCTTGTAAAATTATCAAAGAATAAGATTGTACAAGCAATTGCCGGTGTATATGTAGAATTGATTCGTGGAACACCATTGTTGCTACAATTATGGTTGTTCATCAATATTTTCTCTTATTTGACAAATGGAAAGATGCCAATGATCGTCAGTGTAATCATTGCGTTGATTATTAACTCGAGTGCATATGTCGCTGAAATTATCCGTTCAGGTATTCAATCGGTAGATAAAGGTCAAAGAGAAGCGGCTAAATCACTTGGTATGTCAAATGTACATATGATGACTAAGATCATTATTCCTCAAGCTATCAAAAATATCTTGCCTGCATTAGGTAATGAATTCGTTATGATGATCAAGGAAACATCTTTGGCAAGTACATTCTATATTGGTGAATTAATGACTGTTAACAGTGTAATTAAATCCGCTACTTATAAATCTATTGAACCATTAGTAATTGTTGGTTTGATCTACTTTATCGTTACATATTCTTTATCAAAATTAATTAAATACATGGAAGGGAAGTTGAGTGTCAGTGACTAAGGAACTAATTGTTGTAAAAGACTTACATAAAAATTTTGGAGATCTTGAAGTATTAAAAGGAATTGATCAAACAATCCATCAAGGAGAAGTTGTTAGTATTATTGGACCTAGTGGTTCAGGAAAATCGACTTTCTTACGTTGTCTAAATTTATTAGAAAAACCAACAAGTGGACAAATCATTTTTGAAGGGGTGGATATCGCAGCTGAAAATGTGGATATTGATACACACCGTAAAAAGATTGGGATGATCTTCCAGCACTTTAATGTGTTCCCACACTTAACTGTTTTAGAAAATATTACGATTACACCCATCTTAGAACTTAAAACACCAAAGGCAGAAGCTGAAAAAGAAGCGATTGAATTGCTTAAAAAGGTTGGCTTAGAAGATAAGAAAGATGAATATCCAAGAAAATTATCTGGTGGACAAAAACAGCGTCTAGCTATTGTTCGTGCTTTAGCAATGCATCCGGATGTGATTCTATGTGATGAACCAACAAGTGCATTAGATCCAGAAATGGTAAAAGGTGTATTAGAAGTAATCAAAGAATTAGCAAACCAAGGAATGACAATCGTGATTGTAACTCATGAAATGGGCTTTGCCCGTGAAACAAGTGATCGCGTATTATTTATGGATGAAGGTATTATTCAAGAACAAGGTACTCCAGAAGATATTTTTGAACATCCACAAAATCCTAGAACTATTAAATTTTTATCGCAGGTACTATAAGCTTGGGCATATGCTCAAGCTTTTCTTATGGTATAATCTAATAAAATGGAGGAAATTGATATGAATTCAGAATGGTCATTAGACGTATTGTACAAAGGATTTGATGATCCTAAATTTAGTGAAGATCTAACATCTTTTGAAAAGAAGGCAAAAGAATTGGATGAAATTTCAAAGACTTTAAGTCATGAAAATGAGAAGGAAGATTTGATTCGAATTGTTAAGGCTTTAGAAGAATTTGAACTTTTGGAAAAACATTTAAGCTGCTTTGGATTTTTAAGCCAATCCACGAATACCGCAAATGCGAAAGCGGCAGCAGCCATTGATAAAGTAGCTACCATCGCAAGTACAGCGAGTAAGGCTATGGCTGTATTCTCTCGCTATATTGCGGATATGAAAGATTTAAACAGTTATTTAGACTGTCCAGAACTTTGCGAATATAAGTATTTTTTAAATGACATTCATGAAAGCGGAAAATACTTATTAAGTGAGGATGTAGAAGAAGCACTTGCCAAAATGAATATTTCTGGTGGTTCAGCTTGGGAAAAGCAACAAAGCCTTTTAACAAGCTCACTTGAAGTGGAATATGATGGTAAGAAGTTGCCATTGGCATCTGTCCGTAACCTTGCATATGATGCAGATAAAGAAGTTCGTAAAGCTGCCTATGAAGCAGAAATCAAAAGTTATGCACCTATTGCGGATGCCGTTAGTTTCTCATTGAATAATATTAAACTACAGGTTATCACTGAAGCAAAAATGCGTGGATATACAAGTCCAATGGATATGACACTACACCAGTCTCATGTATCCCAGAAAACATTAGATGCACTTCTTAGTGCAATGCAGAAATACTTGCCAGTATTCCATAAGTATTTGAAAAGAAAAGCTGAAATACTTGGATATGAAAATGGCCTTCCTTGGTATGAATTATTTGCGCCAGTCGGAAAATCAGCTACTACAAGTTTTACCCCTGAAACTACAAAAGAATATTTAGTAAATCATTTTAGACCATTCTGTGATGAATTGGCCGATATGATGGAAGAAGCTTTTGACAATAACTGGATTGATTTTTATCCACACAAAGGAAAAGTGGGTGGAGCCTTCTGTTGTAATATGCCATTTGTGAAACAATCACGCGTATTAACTAACTTTGATGGTGGACTTGGAGATGTCGTTACGCTGGCTCATGAACTTGGACATGCATATCATGGATTGAATATTGAAAGTCACAAACCGTTGAATTGGGAATATTCTATGCCAGTTGCAGAAACGGCAAGTACATTTAATGAAAATATCATTATGAATGCAGTAATTGATGAAACGGAAGATAAAGAAGTAAAACTAGGCTTGATTGAAAACCAACTTCAAGATCTATGTCAGATTATCTGTGATATTTATTCTCGTTACTTATTTGAAAAAGCCGTATTTGATCGTAGAAGCGATGAGTTCTTATTTACAGATCAATTGAATGAAATTATGTTGGACGCACAAAAACAAGCTTATGGCGATGGACTGGATCCAACTTGTTTACATCCATATATGTGGGTATGTAAGTCACACTATTATTCTTCAGATTTAAGCTATTATAACTGGCCATATGCCTTTGGTGGATTGTTTGCACGTGGATTGATTGTCAAATATCAAGAAATGGGAAAAGAAGAATTTGTTCCAAAATATAAAGAGATGTTACACACAACAACCATTGCTTCTGTAGAAGATACAGCTTCAGTATTAGGTATTGATCTAACGGATGAAGCTTTCTGGATTTCTGCATTGGAAACCGCAAAATCAAGAATTGAAGAATTTATCGAATTATCGAAATAATTGCTTGGAAACAAGCAATTTTTTTCTGCAAAAATTCACAAATGATGATATAATCTATTGCGTTCGAATTTTTTCAAGGAGAGATTTAATGAGTACAGAAATGTTAATGAAAAATAGAGAACGTTTTATCAAAAACGTAAATAGTAATGAGAATGGTGCAGCTGCACTTTCTTTAAGATTATTTTGTTATGCTAGATTTATGGCAGTAAAAAACCCGTATGCAGAAACGCATGACTGGGTATATGAAAACGAATTGACAAATGCCCAAGCCAATCAATATGTATTCCGTTTATTGGATGAAAGTACAGAAAGACCATCTATGGATATGTTGATTCGTAAATTAAAAAGTGTTCGTTTGGTTCGTGATAGTGAAATGAATGGCAGAAAAATTTATGTTATTAAATTCACAGATATCGAAATGGAAGAATTGATGAATAAGAGTATTATTGATAAACCAAGCGATAAGTTATTAAAAGAAAAGAAGTCTTCTGTAAAGAAAGAAAAAGAAGAAGTGGTGAATTCATCTTGGAAAGAGGTATTCTTAAAAAATAGTAAAGGTGAAAATTTACAGATACTTCGATTCTGGTTCTATATACAGTATAATGCAGAAAAGAATGGGAAGAAGTATATTTCAAAAAGCCAGGCATTAAGTGAAGGGGCTATTGAATATGTGTATAAGGGAATCCCTAAAAAGATGGATGTTCTAAAAGATTTATTCACATTGATGAAACAATTAAAACTAGTTAAAGAAGATGTCGTTAAAAATGAGATAGTGATTCGTCCAGCCAAATTAGAGGGTATAGAAATTAAGGATTATATAAAGGATAAGCCAGTAGATTTAAATAGTTTTAACTATACGAATGTATAAGAAAATGACGAGATTAGTTCTCGTCATTTTTATATATTTTATAATTATTTTTGCCTGTTCGTTTTGTTTGATACAAGGCATGATCGGCATGGCGATACAACTCCATAAAAGTAGTGCCGTTACTAGGGGCGAATGCCATTCCAACACTGATGGAAAGTTTAAAGTCTTGTAGTTCTTCAATCTTTAATTCATTGACTTTTTTTAGTAAAGATTGAATTCTTGATTCGGCAATATGTTCATCTTCGATTAGAATGATAAATTCGTCGCCACCAATTCTTCCAACAATATCTGTTTGTCTAAAATGATTTTTAAATAGGTCACTCAAATTTTTTAATACTTTATCACCTACGGCATGTCCATAATTGTCATTCACCGATTTAAAATCATCCACATCCAAGATCAAGAAACAGAATTGCTCATGATTTTTAAGTTTTTGATCAATGAGCTTTTGCGTTGTTTTTTTATTGAAAACGGAAGTTAATGGGTCAATTTCAGATAAATGAATCAAATATTTATTTTCTCTTGAATTTGAGTGAGCCAAATAAATCATCAAGCTTAGTACAATCAAGCCTAAAAATGTTGCCAACAAAGTTTCATAATGCTTAATAAATGTGTAAGATTCTTGAGCAACATGAACTGGAACAATGTAACAAATCATCCAATCATTTATTTTTAATGGGGAATAAGCTAAATATAACGATTTATTCTTTTTGGTTTGTACTTGGATTAAATCTGATTCTTGTTGGTTGAAGTCTATTTTCACTTTCTTTTCATCACAAATATCAAATAAATTATCTATTGTTTTTATATTGTGCTTTTTTTCGTATTTCTTGTCTCTAGTGATTAGATTTCCATCTTGATCAACAATAAAACTTTTTCCTTGTCCATCAAACAAATCATCAAACAACATATTACCTAGCTTTGTGACATTATAAGAACCTCCCACAACACCTATGACTTGATTGTTCTTATAAATAGGAACACTTAAAATAACGCGTGTTTGTTGATCAACACTACTTTCTAAGGGGTCTGAAAGAGATTGTTTGCCTTGCATCGATTCTTTAAAATATCTTCGATGTGCAACATTTTTAACTACATTATTATCATATAGTGCATTTCCATCTGAATCTATGATTGCGGTACGATTTAAGTCTGTGTTTTCCATGAAGGCTTTAATTAAAGATATATTATTTTCTGAAAATAGGTCTTCAGACTTTGATAATTCTTGTGCTAGTACATTTAAATAGGAATAGTTGATATTTAAAATTGTATTTAAGTGCTCGCTTTGTTGAGTCACATTGGTAATGAGTGTTTCACTTGAATTTTTTTTCAACGGAAGATTGAACAACATTAAAAAATATAGAAATTCCAATCACAAGAGTTATGATGAAAATGGTAATTGCGTAAATATAGTTTTTAACGAATTTTTTTTGTTCGAAATATTTATTTTTCATATGGAACTCCTTTTTCTAATTATACCAAGAAAAATGGTAAAGGAATATCAAATTATATAAGACTAACCATAATTTGTGAAATCAATCACATTTTAGTGTATTATATAAGATATAAAGAAATTTGCTCCCAACATTAAGAGAATTCTGCGTGAAAGGTGCTTATGAGAATTTGTAAGTATAACTATAGCTATGCTCTTTTTGTGTGGAGTATAGCTTTTCTTTTGGAAGGAGCTGAATATGGAAACACGTGTAGCCGTAATGGGAATCATTGTAGAAGATACAAATGCAGTAAATCTTTTAAATGAAATTTTACATGAATATAGTGAGTTTATAATTGGAAGAATGGGTATTCCTTATAAACAGAAACATATTAGTGTCATTTCGATTGCGTTAGATGCCCCACAAAATACGATTGCTGCTTTGGCCGGTAAATTAGGAAATATAAAGGGAATTAGTGTTAAAACTGCCTATTCCAATGTGATTAGTCATGATTGAGGCATATCGATTGATTGATAAACTTGAAAGAGAGCACGCTTTAAGTTTATTGGAATATCAAACTTTAATCGAAGCCGAAAATGAAGCTTTACGACTATATGCTTCAAACAAAGCGAAGGAAGTCGCAAATTCTATATATGGGAATTCAGTCTATGTACGTGGCTTGATTGAAGTAGGAAACTATTGTCGTAATGACTGTTTCTATTGTGGTATTCGAAAATCAAATTCCAATTGCGATCGATATATATTAGATGAAGAAGATATATTGAATTGCTGCAAAGAAGGATATAAACTGGGCTTTCGCACTTTTGTGCTTCAAGGTGGGGAAGGTATTTATAAAAAGGATTTTGTCACAAATATAGTTCAAAAGATTCGTAGTGAATATCCAAATTGTGCAATTACCCTTTCTCTAGGTGAAGAAGATAGAGATACATATAAGGCTTGGTTTGATGCGGGAGCTAATCGATATTTATTAAGGCATGAAACCGCAAATAAAAGTCATTATGAAAAGCTGCATCCAAAGAATATGTCTTTTGATCATCGCATGCAGTGTTTAAAAGACTTAAAGGAAATTGGCTATCAAGTAGGCTGTGGCTTTATGGTGGGTTCCCCCTATCAGACAAGTGAAACTTTGGCGATGGATTTGAAGTTTATTGAAACATTTAAACCGGATATGTGTGGAATAGGTCCATTTATTTCACAAAAGGATACGCCCTTTAAAAATATGGAAAGTGGTACTTTGAATCAAACGTTGTTCTTATTATCTTTAATTCGTTTGATTCAACCAAATATCTTACTTCCAGCCACAACAGCACTTGGAACAATTGATCCAAAGGGAAGAGAAAAAGGGATTCTTGCCGGGGCCAATGTTGTTATGCCGAATTTATCGCCGGTAAGTGTTAGAAAAAAATATGCGTTGTATGATAATAAAATTTGTACGGGTGAAGAAAGTGCAGAATGCAAGGATTGTTTATCAAAACGTATGAATTCGATTGGTTACAAAATTGTAACAGATCGTGGAGATATAAAAAAATAAAAGAGGAGAAACAAAAATGAGTATTTATAATCCAAAATCATTAAAGGCAGAAGAATTTATTAATCATGAGGAGATTCTTGAAACGATTGAATATGCTGAAAAAAACAAGCGCAATGTAGAATTGATTGATTCAATTTTAAATAAGGCTCGTCCTCAAAAGACGGAGCATGGCGTTCATTGTGAAGGCTTGACACATCGTGAAGCAAGTGTACTTTTAGCTTGTGATATTCCTGAAAAAGTAGAGGAAATGTATAAGCTTGCCAATGAAATCAAACAAGCATTTTATGGCAATCGTATTGTGATGTTTGCCCCATTATATTTATCAAACTATTGTGTAAATGGATGTGTATATTGTCCTTATCATATGAAAAATAAACATATCAAGCGTATTAAATTAACCCAAGATCAAATTCGTGATGAAGTTATTGCTTTGCAGGATATGGGACATAAACGTTTGGCCATTGAAGCAGGTGAAGATCCAGTTCATAACTCAATTGAATATATTTTAGAATCGATTAAAACTATTTATTCAATTCAACATAAAAATGGTGCGATTCGCCGTGTCAATGTAAATATTGCAGCTACAACGGTTGAAAACTATCGTAAGTTAAAAGAAGCTGGAATCGGAACATATATCTTATTCCAGGAAACATATAATAAGGAAAGTTATTTAGAGTTGCATCCAACAGGCCCTAAACATGATTATGATTATCATACAGAAGCTATGGATAGAGCTATGGAAGGTGGAATTGATGATGTTGGTTTAGGCGTATTGTTTGGTTTAGAGGGCTATCAATATGAATTTGCCGGGTTGATGATGCATGCAGAACACTTAGAAGCTGTTCATGGTGTAGGGCCACATACAATTAGTGTGCCTCGCGTAAAACATGCAGATGATATTGATCCAGATGCATTTGACAATAGTTTGGATGATGAAATTTTTGAAAAAATTGCGGCATGTATCCGTATTGCCGTTCCATATACAGGAATGATTATTTCAACTCGTGAATCTCAAGAAGTTCGTGGAAAAATGCTTCATTTAGGTGTTTCTCAAATTAGTGGAGCAAGTCGTACATCTGTTGGTGGATATACAGAAGAAGATCGTCCTCATGATTCAGAACAATTTGATGTGTCGGATCAAAGAACATTGGATGAAGTTGTAAATTGGTTGATGCAGCTTGGCTACATACCTTCTTTCTGTACTGCATGTTATAGAGAAGGAAGAACAGGAGATCGTTTCATGTCTTTGTGTAAGACAGGACAAATCCAAAATTGTTGTCATCCAAACGCATTGATGACTTTATGTGAATATTTAGTTGATTATGCGAGTGAAGATACAAAGAAGATTGGTTTTGAATTGATTGAAAAAGAATTAAATAAGATTCCAAATGCGAAAGCTCAACAAATTGCTCGTGAAAATGTAGAAGCAATCAAATCTAGTAATCGTAGAGATTTTAGGTTCTAATATGTCTAATTTAAATAGTACAGTAAGTGCCAATCGCACACACATTGGATTTTTCGGTTTAAGAAATGCTGGAAAATCTAGTGTTGTCAATGCGATTACTAACCAGAGTATGTCATTAGTTTCTAATATAAAGGGAACTACGACAGATCCTGTAAAGAAATCTATGGAAATCTTACCGATTGGACCTGTTGTAATTGTGGATACGCCGGGTATGGATGATGAAGGAACTTTGGGTGAGTTAAGAATCAAGAGAACACTCGAAGTATTAAAAACAATTGATATGGCTGTTTTGGTTGTAGATGCGAATGTGGGTTTACAAAAAGTAGATTTGGATTTGATTGGCATGTTTAAAGAAAATAAATTACCTTACTTTATAGCTTTTAATAAGTGTGATTTGATTGAAGAAAAGAAAGAGTTGGCTTCTAATGAAATCTATGTGAGTGCATTAAAGAATGTAAATATAGATGGATTAAAACATATGTTGGCATCAAGTACAAAGAAACAGGAAGAAAAGACAATCATTAAAGATTTAATTAAAACAGGTGATGTTGTTGTGCTTGTGATTCCGATTGATAAGTCAGCACCTAAGGGAAGATTGATTTTACCACAACAACTTGTGTTAAGAGATATCTTGGACCATCATGCGATTGGTATGACATGTCAGGTTGAAGAGCTTGAAGAAACATTAAAAAGAGTGACTCCAAAATTAGTTATTACGGATTCTCAGGCTTTTAATAGGGTAAGTCAGATTGTGGATAAATCTATTCATTTAACTTCTTTCTCCATTCTTATGGCACGTTTAAAAGGAAGTTTAGCTATAGTTCTTGAAGGGGCAAACAAGCTAGATCATCTACAAGATGGAGATTGTATATTGATTAGTGAAGGTTGTACGCACCATAGACAGTGTGGTGATATTGGCACAGATAAGCTTCCAAAATGGATTTTGAATTATACAAAGAAGAATGTAACTTTTGAATTTACTTCAGGACATGGATTTAAGGAAGATCTTTCAAAATATAGTGTTGTGATTCATTGTGGTGCATGTATGTTAAATGAAAAAGAAGTACAGTCTAGAGTGAAAGAGTGCAAGAAACAGGGGGTTCCTTTCACAAATTATGGTATTGTGATTGCGAAAATGAACGGGATTTTAGATCGTTCTGTAGAGGCGTTTTAATCTGAAAATATAATTTATGAAAAGGAGAAGTTAGAAGTACAAAAGGGCGCAAAGCCCCTTTCCCCAAATATAAAGATTATTGTGTTGCTATATTATTGGCATTTTGCTGAATCATAAG
>SKER01002423.1_pt1 | contig 12272 bp, 10 predicted proteins | sample 4826961 | NCBI WGS metagenome assembly SKER01 (sample SAMN11008804, study PRJNA524170) | human gut metagenome | biome: Human fecal sample; material: Feces; isolation source: fecal sample from pouch patient p47 | host: Homo sapiens | place: Israel: Tel-Aviv | collected 2016-11-16
AATATAAACAGATATATAACAAAAATATAGAAGGACAGGAGTAAAAGCAAAATGGGAAAAACATATATTCCAATCACAGAAGCGAACAAAAAGAACATCTTAAACTTCATCGGAATGTGCCGCATGAACGGATTAGAAGGAATGGCAGAACCATCATTCTCTTTCAAAGATATCAGAGAAGACATCGGAACTGTAATCTTTGATGTATTCTATAACTGCAGAGGAATCACAGAACCATCCTGGAATATGACAGTTAAAGTAGATAGTGATGTACGTTTCCATGACAGCGCAGCTTCGAAAGCAGGAGAAACCTACTGTTATTTAGATTCTTACAGAATCGAAAAAGATAGTCTTGAATTCAAGACAAAAACATCAAAATTTAACGTATTTTCTTTTTAGAGCGTGTTTAATTTATTAAAGACGATGCTGCCGAAGACGGATGATTCAAAGACAAATTTCCTGAAGGCAGACACCCCAGAGACAGACGCCCGAGAAGAAAACCGATACCCTATATTTGTGACTTTAGTCGCTGCGGTTTAAATGCTCGCTTAAAGCGCTCGCATCTAAACCTTGCTCCGAGGCCACAAATACAGGGTATCGGTTCTCTTCTCGGGCTGTTTTTGGCTGGAGTTTTTGAATATAGGATAGAGTTGTTTTTGTTTTGGTAAAATCTATTGAAAATATCCCTATAAAATGCTATGTTTTTTGTATCAGAAACTTCATGACGATATCATTGTAATGCAGAGAAATGGATGGAAAATTAAAAAAGTAAGGGGAGAAAAGTAAATGAAAAAAATGGGGAAAGTAACAAGACTAATAGTAGCATTACTGACATTCACACTTTTATTTGAATTATTTCCAATTGGATCAGAGAATAATTTAAATAAAGTGCAGGCAGCTACAACATTAAATAATCCGAGAACTGTAGCAGATTCGTTTATGAACGCTAAACAGAAAGTGACATGGGATTGTGTATGGTTTGGAGCATACCCACAAAGCGAAGTGACAAGCGGAGATATTTATAATAAATTAAAAAATGCGACAGGATGGGATGAGAATAATGATATTGTAATAGATGGGAACAAGTATCGGAGATTAAAGGGGGAAGATGCGACATATTATAATACTAAACGTGTTTTAAATTATTATGATTGGATTGAGGATTATTCTACTTATCATTATTTTAAATATGAGGCAATTAAATGGAGAGTTTTAAATGTAAGTAATGGAGGGGCATTGCTATTGGCAGATCAAGCCTTAGATAGTCAGCGATATAATCAAAATAGTGAGGATATTACTTGGGAAAAAAGCAGTATAAGAAGTTGGTTGAATGCACAGGATACTATAAATAATCAAGAAGGAATAAATTATAGGAAAGGAAATTTTTTGAATGAGGCTTTTTTTCTAAGTGAGCAAGCAGGGATACTACCGAGAAACATAGCAAATAAAAACAACGCTACTTATAATACTTCTGGTGGAAATAATACTTTAGATAAAATTTTTTTGCTAGCAGAAACGCAAATTTGTGGTTTGGATGCAAAAAAATACGGTTTTATAATGGATCATAGTATAGATGATGAAGCAAGACAAAGTAAATGTGCAGAATATGCCTTTGCAATGGGATGTTATAAATTTGTAGAAACAAAATATGCAGAAAATGTAAATTGGTGGCTCCGTTCGCCAGGTGGAAGTAGTAAGGCTGCACTTAAAATAGATTATGATGGAAGGAGTAGAACAGGTGGCAGTAGTATAGATAGTATTGAAGCTATTCGCCCTGCTTTGTATTTGAAGATTTCTTCCTCCAACCTTTATTCCTATGCAGGAACTGTGTGCTCTGATGGAACAATAAATGAAACGCCTGCCCCTGCTAGAGTATATCAAGATAATACATCCTCTGGAAACACTGGTAATAATAGCAGCTCCAATAACACCACAGGAAATAACAATAGCAATAACGCGAACACCACAGGAAATAATAATAGCAATAATACCAACAACAATAAAAACAATACCACAGCAAATACCAAGCCATCCAACAAAACTACCGCATCCAAGAAACCAACCAAACGCGCTCTTCTGCCAGTAGAAAAAATGACAGGTTCCCTGAAATCTGTGAAGTCACCAGCAAAGAGCACTCTTGCGATTACCTGGAAGAAGTTAAGGAAAGTGACTGGCTATCAAGTACAGTTTTGTGCAAAGAGCAATTTTAAAAAAGGAACGATAGAACGTAAATTTAAACAAAAAGTTACCAAGACAAAAGTTCGTCCATTAAAGAGTAAGAAAAAATATTATGTACGAATGCGCCCGTATACCAAGTCAGGTTCTAAAACGTACTATGGTAAATGGAGTAAGGTAAAGAGTGTGAAGATTAAATAATATTTAAGTTACTATTTAATTCATTAGATAGACAGACGCCTGCGAAGAGAGCCTATACCTTATATCTGTGACTCTATCACTGCGGGTTGAATGTTCGCTTGCCCGCTCTCATTCAATCCTCGCTCTAAGGCCACAGATATAAGGTATAGGCTCTCTTCGCAGGCTGTCTTTGACTGGATTTTGTTTGAATTAAAATAGTGGTTGGAGAGATTTGGGGGGAGAGGGTAGAAGTTTTCTGATCACTCTAAAATTATTAAAATATTGCTGTGATAATCGCAAAAAAAAGAGTCGAGTCATCCCCTCTATATCCCAGTTATTTTCAGGTAAATAGAAGACATCAGCTTCTGTCCCCAAATCTCTCCCCCCTGTTTAATTCATCTACTCCAGCCACAGAACAGAAGCCAAAAAACCAAATCATCTATATTTGTGGCCTGGGAGCAAGTGTTGGATGCGAGTGAGTGGAGCGAACATTCAACACGCCGCGACGAAAGTCACAAATATAGATGATTTGGTTTCTTGGCTTCGTCTGTTGTTTGCTTAACAAATTACAGCAATAATATCTTCAATGACTTCTTTAATATCATTATAAGAATCCCATTTTTCAAACAGCATCTTATCAATCGTAGCAGAAGCAAACTTCGCTTTCGTTCGAAGCTCATTATCTTTGATACAGTCAAAATCTGCCGTATCCATATCACCACATATTCTGCTGAAGTTCACGCAGGCAGCGAACCCAAAGCATTCTCGTAAAATATCAAGAGCAAGGCTTTCTTTATAGCCATTTGTAATCTTATATTCAAGCTTCGCATCTTTTTCCCAGTATTCAAAGAAAAACTGAATATAGTAGGTATACAGCATCTCGATAAGAGAGATGAGGTAAGCGACATAGTTCTTCCGGTGGGTTTCCGTATCAAATGGACGGAACGCTGCGGAGCAGGCCTGGGAAATAATATTGGCGATGATGAATCCGAGGTCATAAGAGAATGGTGCGCCGAAAGTATATTCCATATCAATAACTTTCAAATGTGTATCATCTGCAAAGATATTAGAGGTATGGAAATCGCCATGAATCAGTGTTTCTGACTTGCTCATAAAGAGGTGACGCAGTTTATATCTCTGGAATTCAAGGTTTGGGTCAAAACGAATCGACTTGCAGTATTCTTCAAATTCCGGGCCGCAGGCCGCATCGTAATGGTCGGAGCCAAAAATATGAAGGAAAATACCGTCCTCCATAACAACACGCAGTTCTGCATTCATGAAATGAGCGAGCAGCTTGCGGTATTCTTCTGTTGGAAGATAGAATTCTGAAGTATAAAAATGTGTGGCAGCAAGATATTGTGCGCCCTGTTTTGCCAGTTCCGGGAAAAGATGATTTTTATTCATCTGGAAGCGGATTAACTTCAGGTTTGATACATCTTCCATAATAAATACATTATTCTCCGGGTCACCAAGATACAGCGCCGGAACGTACTGAGGAACGATCTTTGCACGAAGTTCCATGATTTCATACTCGAAGCGGTTACGAGTAGGGGTTAGGGCGCGCCCACGGCGCTTTAAGTGCTCCGTAGACTGCTTTACAATATAAGAATATCCATCGGCATCACTGACACGGAAAACGTAGTTACAATAACCGTCACCTTCCACGTCTTCACCGAGGTCGCCTTCTCCAATCATAGAAACTTTAACCGGCTCTTTTAACTGCAGGGAAGGCACATGCTCTTTTATGTAAGAAAGAATATTTTCCTTTGTAAGAATAATCATAATGTGCCTCCCTTTTATAATTTCAAATCTTTAATATTTCTACAGTAGATTTCTTCTATAGTAAGGATATCCTGGATAAATTCATCAATAGAATTATAAGATTCCCATTTTACAAGCATTTCCCTGTTTAAAATGATAGAGAAACATTTAGCATTGTGACGCTGTACATAATCGTCAATATCATCGTAATCCGGATATGGAATAAGATCGCAGATACGACCAAGCATTGCACTTGCAGCGAATCCAATAAATTCACGAAGTGTAGTCAGGCAGAAGTCTTCTGCAAGACCAGGAATGTTATGGTATTCGACTTTGGAATCTTCTTTGCAGTACTGTGTGAAATATTCACAATACTTCACATAGGTTTCACGAATCATAAACAGACAGTATGCTTTAAATTCCTTACGAGCTTCTTCTGTCTCAAATGGACGGAAAGCAGCGGCAGCATACTGTGCAATAAAGTTCGCGGTAAAATATCCCATATCATAAGCAAATGGTCCGAAGAACGCATATTCCATATCAATAACCTTTGCCTCAGTCTGGCTGGCAAAAATATTGGAGGTATGCAGGTCACAGTGAATCAGACATTCGCCCTTAGACATAAAAAGATGTCTCAGTTTCTGTCTTGCTAAGAGAACAGCAGGGTCTGCACAGATTCTCTTGGAAAATGTAACAAATTCCGGATCAAGAGGTCGTCCAACCGTATCTTCTGGTGTAACACTTGTGAGGAACATACCAACTTCCATAATCTTTCGCATAGTTGTATTCATGAAATGAACACTCAGATCACGAAAACGTTTTGTATCTAAATAATATTCAGAAGTGTAAAACTGTGTTGCTGCCATATATCTTGCAATCTGGTCTGCAAGCTTTGGATAAGTAACACCCTTTAAAAGCTGGAAGCGGGAGATTCGGAGATAGGAAACATCTTCTGTAATAAATACACGATTCTCCTCATCACAGTCATATAACTTCGGAATCAGGTCCGGTACAATCGCAGCACAAATCTTCATAGCATCGTATTCTAACTTATAGCGGTTTAAATCCAAAGTAAAACTGCCCTTAGAACGAGCTTCCAGAGTAGACTGCTTTACGATTAAATGATGCTCTCCGTCAGAAACACGATAGACAAAGTTAATAAAACCATCCCCGTCTTCCTCTACAGAGCCTTCTCCGATAGCGGAAACCTTAATATCCCCGTTCAGATTAAAAAAATCGAGCCTTGACTTCACATAATCAACGACATTCTCCTTTGATAGTGTAATCAAGCCTACCACCCCCCTGTTCTAATCAAAATAATCATCGGCATAGCGGCCTTTATTCTCTTCCCTGTACTTATTCACCATATCGTGGAATCCCTGAGACAAAGCCTCCACACCTTCTCCGGTATAGGAACTCACCTCAAAAATAGTCGTACATCCGGCAAGCTCCAGATAGGAACGAGCCTGCTTTGGATTTGAATCGTCTTTGTCAATCTTTGTGATAACACCGACAACCGGCTTCTCAAACTTACTTGTAAGCCCGCCAGAAAACCAGCAATCCTCACTACTGGAATCCTGCACCAGCCCGATAATATCCGCATCGTGGGAAGTAATGGTTAAAGAACCCCAGTATCCCCTCTGCTGCATATATTCACCCGGCGTATCAATAAAATTGCCAATATACTCCACTGCCTGCGTCTTATCATACTTAATCTCCTCATCAATAAGACGCTGAATCAGTGTAGTCTTACCCGCTGCCGACGGACCAATCAACATAATTTTCATAAAAAAATAATCTCCAAACTAAAGTGTATCTATAACGCTAACAAATTAATTTCCAAATCAATCTTGAATCAAATTTAAATACATAAAATTCTTAAGATTATAAAATCATCTGCATAAAAATCTGTAAAATTATAAAAGCTTGTCAACAAGAAAAGTGGAAAACAATTTATCAGACTAAAGCTGTCATCCTTATCAAGTCTTCGTAATAGAAACCGTATCAAAACCAAGCTTATTATAAAAAGTAGTAATAACACTGTTAAGCGCAGACTCCACATTAGAGGTAGAACCTACAATAATAACAGAACCGGAAAAACGGTCTACAAAACCTAACTTGATAGAAGCAGCTTTCGTACAAATATCGGCTGCGATAATTGTCGCTTCAGAAGGAGTAATCGTCAAAATGCCGATTGCATCATGATAATCATCCGGCAGACCAAGCTTCTTATAAACCGAAGCCTTCGGACGAGTTACCATATGAGCAAGCGTGATCTGCTTACCCGGAACGTACTCCTGAATGATACGGGACTTATCATCTGCTGCATTAATCCCGTTATTAATCATATCCTTAGTCATGATTCCTCCTTTCGTTATCCATCAATCTGTCTTTTGTAAATTGCACTATCCAGAAAAAACTTTCTATGTTAGTTGACTAAAAATTAATGAGACAATCCACTAATTTATCTCAGTAATCCATCTCAGCAGTTCATTCCACAGCTAAAAAGTAGCCACAGAGAACAAGATTTGTCAGATAAATGCAAATAAATGTAAAAAGCAGACCAATGCACACACTAATCCATCATGATTTATGCTATATGTGTATATTATATAAAAATGTGCCCTTAATGTAAATGTAACTCCGTCATAAATTACAAGTATTCTTTTGTGATTTTACAAGAGGGAAAGAAACAGATAATTACTATTTAATTCATTAAGCAACTAACAGACGAAGCCCGCTACGCCGCCCTCATTCAGGCGAAATCTCCCACAAATTGTAACGCACATCTTGCAGAAAGCCTTTTTCAAACACGCTCTAGTTATATGAATCAAAATTTTTGCATATAATATACAATGAAGAAATTAGCTTTATACATCCTTTTCATCTTTGGTGCGCTTCTCATCCCCACCATCGCAACCATTCTCATCTCCGGGAATATGGGTGTTGCGGATATAAAAATGGGAATTACTGTTGAGATGAAAAATGGAGAAAAAATGGACGGAGAACAATTTGTCATCGGTATGGCTGCTTCCGAGTTATCCTACATAAAAGAGGAGGAAGCATTGAAAGCGTGGATGATTGTTTGCAGAACAAATTTTGTGAAGGCAGCTTCCGGTGAAAGTAATAGTAAAAAAGTAGGTAGTGAAACAGATATGACAGTTGCACAAAAAACGAGAAATATAGCAAATGCAGCAAGTACACAAAATTCAGGTAATACAACAAATGTAGTCGGTATACAAAATTCAAATAATGTAAAAGACGTACAAAGCACAGAAATCATAAACAGGAAATATCAGAATATCAGACAAGAAAATCTAAATCTCGATTACATTTCCATGAAAGAATTAGAAGAGAATAATGGGCGGAAAGCATATTTGGAAATAAAGAAAAGGCTTGAAGATGCTTCCGATGCAACTTTCGGGCAGGTACTCATTTACCAGAATAAATATGTCGATGCACTTTATCATGAAGTTAGCATTGGAAAAACAGTTTCTTCAGAAGAAATGTACTCCGTAGCCGTACCATATTTGATCAGTGTGGACAGCAGTCAGGATGTAGAATCACCAGATTACATGGATGTGAAGGTTCTTCCTTATGATGAGGTGCTGCAAAAACTTACAAAAGCAGACAAGAGCGGAAATCTTGCAAAAACAGAGAAAAGCCAGAATATAAAAATATTAAAAAGCAGCCTGAAAATCACAAAACATACCGAGAATGGATTCGTACAGGAAATTACAGCAAAGGATAATAAGTGGACAGGAGAAGAATGGAAGAAAATCTTTGCCCTGAATTCCACCAACTTCTATTTAGAAAACTATAACGGGAAACTCCGCATGGTCACCGTCGGAAAAGGTCACGATATGGGAATGAGCCTTTACGGGGCAAATGCGTTGGCGGAGAAACAGATTACGGCAGCAACGATATTATCGTATTACTATCCCGGAACGAAGGTTGTAACTCCTGATTTGCCGCAGGCAAAATAGACGCCCTCTGGGAATGAAATAATCCTTATTTGTGACTTTAGTCGCGGCGGTTTGAATACTCGCTTATACACACTCGTATCCAAACCTTGCTCCGAGGCCGCAAATAAGGATTATTTCATTCCCAGAGGGCTGTGCTTTGGCTGCCTATGCAAACTCAGAATTTATTTTGAGAAAGATTTGACGGGATGCACACCATTTATCTTCAGGAGTTCGTCTGCTTTGCAGCCTCACAAATCAGGATTTTTTGAATAAATATATTTACAAATAAAGAAAGATATGGTAATACATAAATGCAAATAACTATTAGGTATATAAGAGGGAAAGGATGGTGTCGAATTGCCTGTTAGAAATCAAGTGAAACCAGACACTATACTAAAGACTTTCTGGAAGAATAATCAGCGTTAAAAAAGGATGACCGTCTGCATCCGGTAATAAGTTTATGTATATACTATGGAGAAAAAGAATGGGACGGACCATTTAATTTACTAGATATGCTGGTAATACCAGAATATTTAAAGCCGTTAGTATCTGATTATAGAATGAATCTGATACAGGTAAGACAAAGCGAAAGTCTCTGTTTTCGAAATCAGGATATCAGCATAGTATTTGATATGATACGTTCTATTTATAATAAAGATTATGAAACATTTCACGAAATGTATAAAGATAAAACAATGTCAACAGAATTAGGATTGGGTCGCAATGGTTTGTCTGTTCATTGCATACAGCAAAATTTCATGTATAAATTTCATTTTTCTGGTAAAGACTATACCCAGAGGTGATGAAATGAAAAGACCAAATAACTTATTCCAAAAAAAATATATTTCAAGTTTGGTGATTGCAGCTTTTTTAATCTTATCAGTGCTTACTGCCTACAATATTAAAATAGGCAATGCCGATGGGGGCAAGTCTGATAACAAGACAAAGACAGAAACAACAGAGAAAAGTAACGATGTAATTGGTCCAGTGTCCGGGAATGATACAGGTTCAGCAACAAATTCAGCGGATTCCGCAGCGAATAATGATATGGATGTGGAGCCGGGAGCAGAAGGCCAGAACGGGACTGATACATTAGACAGCAATGCAGAGGATAACGGTGAAGGAACAAAATACGGCGGTAATTCAGGGCGAAACAGTTCTTCAGAACAGGATGATGCAGATACAAAAGATGAAAATAATACGAAAAATAATATAAGTGGAACAAAAGAAAATGCAGGAAATAACGCAGAAAACAGTGGAGCAAGTGGTGATTCGGTATACAATTATAACGGAAAGAAAAAGTTAACCTGGCCGGTAATGGGCAATATTATTCTCCCTTACAGTATGGATGCGACAGTGTATTATACAACACTTGATCAGTATGCCTGCAATGATGGAATTATTGTTGGAGCAAAGGTTGGAGAGGAAGTAGTCTCTCCGGCGAATGGAAGAGTTGTCAATATTGAAGATACCGACCGTTATGGCAAAGTGGTAACGATTTTACTTGGGAATTACTATAAGGCGTATTGTGGACAACTGGACAATGTTGACTATGAGATTGGGGATGACATTCAGGAAGGCGATGTTCTTGGAACAGTTGCAGAGCCAACAAAGTCTTTTGTGTTAGAAGGACCGAATATATTTTTTAAGATGACGTATAAGGATAAGACAGTGAATCCAGTGAAATATCTTCGAGTATAAGGAACGTCCGATTTCCCGTTGCATATAGTAATATGAATAACTATTCAGAAGAAAAATGGTTTTAGGTAAAATCACTTCTGAATAGTTGTGAAGATAAGGAATTTGCAAAAATGAGTCTTATAAAAATACAGCCGGAATTTTCTAACATGTATCCTTCTCGTTTTTTATATGTTGATAACTAACTTTGTGTTTTTGCTATTTTTACGATATTGTATGATTTACTGATTGTTCCGGCTGATGAAAATAGGGGAGTTTACGAGAGTGAGCTCCCCAAAAAGAAAGTACAGATAGGAAAAAATGTGTTATACTAAATCACAAAATTGATTATGACAAGAGGTAGTAGCAAAAGATAATAGGATATTTTGGGGTAAAGAATCAAATAATAAAGTGCTTGCGATAAAAAGTAGTGGCAGGAAATAATAAAAAGTTTGAATTGATAAACTGTAGAAGAAAATCATAAAAAAGGCAGAAGGATAAAACAATAGAAAAGTAAAAAAGAAAACAATAGAAAAGCGATAATTGGTAAAAGATAATGAAAGAAACTGATAAACAAAACCAACATCAAGGAAACTATACATACATTGTAAAATGCAGTGATGAAACTCTGTATACTGGCTGGACGAATAATCTTAAGAAAAGGCTGGAGGCACATAACAGTGGGAAAGGTGCCAAGTATACGAAGAACCGCCGCCCGGTGGAGCTAGTGTATTTTGAGGAGTATGACACGAAGCAGGAAGCGATGAAAAGGGAGTATGCGATTAAGCAGCTTTCCAGACAAAAGAAGCTCGCTCTTATTCATAGCCACCAGAGTATTTTTTAAAGATACTTTGGGAGATAGCTGTGAATGAAGCGAGCTTTTTCTGAATCTTTATTGATTTAATCATATAAAGTGTGTTATAAGTTATCTTGAGGTCAGATAACTTATATGGACGATAGCCTTTTATATGATATAAATTAATAGTCATGTAGCCTGTTATCAATAACTGAAAAATGTAGCAGCAACCCTACATCAAATAAGCATACATAAAGATGAAGTGACAAATGCTTCCGCCCATAACGAACAGGTGGAAAATCTCGTGGCTGCCGAAGTCCTTTGGAAGCTTATCAAAAATCGGAAGCTTTAATCCGTAGATAATACCGCCGACAGTGTAAATGATGCCTCCGGCAAGGAGCCATGCAAATGCACTGGCTGGCAGATTGGCAAGGAGTGGCTTGAAGACAAGTACACATGTCCAGCCCATTCCGATATAGATGATAGAGCTTACCCAGTGTGGGCAGTTAATAAAGAATATCTTTATGATAATGCCGATGATTGCAGTAGCCCATACAAGGACAAGCAGCGGAATTCCCTGCTTTCTATCGAGTGCCAGTAAGCAAACTGGTGTGTAGGAACCAGCAATCAGCACGAAAATCATGGAATGATCGATTCTTCGGAAGAAAAGATTTACCTTTTTTGAAATATCCAAAGAATGATAAAGGGTGCTTGCTCCGTAAAGAAGAATCATGCTGCTGATAAATACACTCATGGCAAAAACAACGATGGAATTATTCGTGTGTACTGCTTTGCCGATAAGTGGAAAAGCACAGATAACTGCACCGATCATAGCGATTAAATGAGTAATGGCACTGCCGGGATCTTTAAACTTTTTATTTGTTTTGTTCATAATGATAACCTCCTGTCATAGAATATGTATTTCTGGAATTTTTCTTGCAAAAAAGAATACAGAAAGATTCTGAGAATACATAAATGGATAAGTGAAAATAATTTTTCTTATCCTGAATGGAATTGCAGCTTTTCAAAACATTGCATTCACACGATTTGAAAGGTTGTATATCCGGTTAAAAAATTAAAATCCATATAAATGTCATACAACGTAGTTTTAAAAACCATGTATCATTAATATGAATATTATCACAAGGGGTTCGCAATTTCAAGAGGGGTTTTTGAGAAAAAAATACGAACAAGAGAATTTAGGCGAATAAATTAGAATTTAAGAGAAACAAAGAGTAAATAAACAAAAAGTAATAAATATTGACAGGGATGCGCTCAAAAGTTTTATTAAAAATAATGTAGATATATAGAAGACAAAACTGATATGTTTAAAGGATAATTGAAAAATAGCTACAAAGAGTAAATAAAGTTAATATAAAACAAAGACAAAAGAAAGAAGAAGAGGATTTACCATGCGAATTGGAATGGCTCAGATGGACATAAGCTGGGAAAATATTGAAGATAATAAGGAGAAAGTAGAACAATTTTTTAAGAAAGCCGAGGAGAATCAGGTAGACTGTCTTGTTTTTCCGGAAATGACGCTGACGGGTTTTTCAATGAATGTGGAAGAGACAGGAGAAAAATCCGAAAATCAGAAACATTTTTTTGAGGAAATGAGTAAAAAATATAAGATATTGACTGTTTTTGGATATACAGAGCCAGTACCGGAGGAGCGCTTGAAAGAACATCCGGATTGGAACCATTATTATAATCGTCTT
>SKER01002430.1_pt1 | contig 12244 bp, 12 predicted proteins | sample 4826961 | NCBI WGS metagenome assembly SKER01 (sample SAMN11008804, study PRJNA524170) | human gut metagenome | biome: Human fecal sample; material: Feces; isolation source: fecal sample from pouch patient p47 | host: Homo sapiens | place: Israel: Tel-Aviv | collected 2016-11-16
GTATGACGATGATTGTGGTCACGCACGAAATGGGCTTTGCCAAGGAAGTGGCCGACCGGGTCGTCTTTATGGCGGATGGGTTGATTCAAGAAACGGGGAAGCCTGAGGATGTATTCGAACACCCACAAAGTCCCCGGTTACAAGATTTCTTACAAAAAGTGATCAACGTTTAAGTATCGGCTGGTCATAATAAAATAACCCGTCAAATAGGCGCGCTAAGAATTGGTTTAATTCTTGGCGCGCCTATTCTGTAGTAACGTGCTTGCATAGCAGATGAAGCGGTGTTGCTCTGAGGACGATTAACTAGTGAATACCGTGATATGGGCAACTTGATCGGCACGTCAACTTTGATAGGGTGTTAAGCTGGCAAACTAGTTATGCCAACTTAACTAAAAACAACGGTCATCCCGAAACAGGGGTGGCCGTTGTTTTATGGCTAGTTCTATTTAGTGTTGGGGCACCTTATTACGGGGTGTCAATGTATAATTACTTTCACCAAAGCTAACATTGAGTCCCTTTTTCGCAATTGGTGTCCGCGCGCGGTTGGTCGGCTTTTGCCAGTGATCCAGGATCGCCGCAATGCAAATACACAGTGGTTCTGTGGATTGATCAGTAATTGCTAATTCAAATGCTTCACCGTTAGTGGTGACAACTGGTCGCATCGTCATGATTAATTCAGTACCATGATAAACGCGGTAGTTTTCGGCACTCAAGCTTCCCATGATAATCCAGCGAAGCTTGCGAACATAGAGCATTTCATGCCAGAAGCCCAGCGTTTTACTAATAGAACCGACGTTTTGACGGTTATAGTATAAATCGAATTTTGGCAACAATCCGAGGGTTGTTTGTCGAATTTCGGCAAGTAGCTCACCTTGGATCGCGTATAAACTGAGCGCGTCTTGGCGCCGCCCCCACCGACCAACTAAGAGATAGTGAGATTGGTTGTGCGCATCGCGAACAATCCGGGCACCTTGGGCGAAGCTATTGCGGCTGAAATATAATTTACGCATCTTCAACCTCCGTTTTCCGGAAACTATTGTTTGGCAAGCACTTCTAAGATTGCTTTGCCGACACCATCGTTGACATTTGTATCAGTGATATAGCGGGCCAACTGTTTGACTTCGGGACTGGCATTACCCATAGCGTAACTTACGCCAGCTAATTCGAGCATGGAGACGTCATTATTATTATCACCAATCGCCATGACATCGCTCATTGGGGTATTCAGCATATTCGCATAGCGCTCGACTGCAATCCCTTTTTGCGCATTAATATTATTGATTTCGATATTTGATGCGGATGAAGATGTGATTTTGAGGGACGAATGTTTTGCCAGAATTTCATCACTAAGGGGTTTTAGCTTAGCGGGCCCTTCTTCGCTGAAAGCGATAATCTTCATGACATGCTTAGTCGGATCATCCAATAACTCGTTATAGTTGTCCACGTAATTGATGTCCATAAGTTCTAAGCGGGCTGACGCGAGCGATACCGCAATTTTGAACGTTGTATCTGGATTCAGGTTAGTTAGGAGATGTGCAATTTGTTCGATTCGCTTGGCTTTACTGTTAGAGTAAATACCATCGTTGCCTACGACTTCAAAATAGTAACCTTGTGAGGTTAGCGTGTGAAAAACGGTGCGGGCCACGCTATTGGTTATGGGCACCATGTCGAGCATTTTGCCAGAAGCGTCGTATACTTCGGCACCGTTTAACGTAATCAAGGGTGCCGTGATGCCTTGAGCGGCCAGTAGTGGCTGAACTTCAGAAAATCGGCGGCCGGTGGAGACGATAAAGTGCACGCCTTGCTGTTGTGCTTGACGGATGGCATTAGCGTTAAAATCGGAAACGACCATTTCATTGTTGAGTAACGTTCCGTCCATATCAGAGGCGATAATCGAAATCATGTTGTCACATCCTTAGTTGTTTTAATAATTACATTCTAACATGTTTACGTCTGAATACAGAATTATTATCATTAGTGGTTTTGGTTATGATACAATAAAACGAGAGGTGTTAAGGATGAAAGCGTTTATTCACACGGACTGGTGGGACGTCTTAAAACCAGAGTTTGAGAAGCCGTATTACCACCAATTACACGAATTTTTGAAAAATGAATACCGAACGAAAAATATTCACCCAGATATGTATAATATTTTTCAGGCCTTTGAATGGACGCCATTTGCTGACACGAAGGTCGTTATTTTAGGTCAGGATCCGTATCATGGTCCTGGTCAGGCACACGGACTGAGTTTTTCAGTGTTACCGGGCGTGGCAGTGCCCCCATCACTAGTCAATATCTATAAAGAATTGCAAAATGATGTTGGGTGTACGCCCGTCAACCACGGTTACTTGGAAAGTTGGGCCAAGCAGGGAGTCTTGTTATTGAACTCCGTGCTGACTGTTCAAAATGGTGTGGCCTTTTCACACGCTGGTAAGGGCTGGGAACGACTTACGGACGTTGCCATTCAGCGTTTATCGGAACGATCGACGCCGGTTGTCTTTATCTTGTGGGGTAAGGCGGCTCGGTCCAAGATTAAGCTGATTGATACCCAGACGAATGTCGTGCTACAAGCACCTCATCCGAGTCCGCTTTCAGCTTATCGCGGATTCTTTGGGTCCAAACCATTTTCAAAAACGAACATTGCGTTAACATCCTTCGGCGAACAGCCAATCAATTGGCAGTTACCAGAGCACGTCAATCTTGAGCATTAATTAATTTATTGGAGGGTTATCACATGGATTTATTTGAGTCATTAGCACAAAAAATTACTGGTAAAGATCAAACAATTGTTTTCCCTGAAGGAACTGAACCCCGAATTGTCGGTGCGGCAGCGCGATTAGCTGCAGACGGCTTGGTTAAGCCGATTGTTTTAGGTGCAACGGACAAAGTTCAGGCTGTGGCTAACGATTTGAATGCGGATTTAACAGGCGTTCAAGTCCTTGATCCTGCGACATACCCGGCTGAAGATAAGCAAGCAATGCTTGATGCCCTCGTTGAACGGCGGAAAGGTAAGAATACGCCAGAACAAGCGGCTAAAATGCTGGAAGATGAAAACTACTTTGGCACGATGCTCGTTTATATGGGCAAAGCGGATGGGATGGTTTCAGGTGCAATCCATCCAACTGGTGATACGGTACGGCCAGCGTTACAAATTATTAAGACCAAGCCCGGTTCACACCGAATCTCGGGTGCATTTATCATGCAAAAGGGTGAGGAACGCTACGTCTTTGCTGACTGTGCCATCAATATTGATCCCGATGCCGATACGTTAGCGGAAATTGCCACTCAGAGTGCGGCTACTGCTAAGGTCTTCGATATTGACCCGAAAGTTGCGATGCTCAGCTTCTCAACTAAGGGTTCGGCTAAGGGTGAAATGGTCACTAAAGTGCAAGAAGCAACGGCCAAGGCGCAAGCTGCTGAACCGGAATTGGCTATCGATGGTGAACTTCAATTTGACGCGGCCTTCGTTGAAAAAGTTGGTTTGCAAAAGGCTCCTGGTTCCAAAGTAGCTGGTCATGCCAATGTCTTTGTATTTCCAGAGCTTCAGTCTGGTAATATTGGCTATAAGATTGCGCAACGATTTGGTCATTTTGAAGCGGTGGGTCCTGTCTTGCAAGGCCTGAACAAGCCGGTCTCCGACTTGTCACGTGGATGCAGTGAAGAAGACGTTTATAAGGTTGCGATTATTACAGCAGCCCAAGGATTAGCTTAAACGGTCACTTAGTTTGTTAAACGAGGGAAACTTCAGAGCTTGTACTTTGAAGTTTCCTTCGTTTTTTCTATAATAAGAACAGTTAATTTGGATGAGGAGTTGGAAGAATATGGAATCAATCACGGTAACGTCGCCGGAAGCAACCATGGCAATCGGGGCCAAACTTGGCCAATTAGTGCAACCTGGTGATTTAATCTTACTAGATGGTGATTTAGGTGCTGGTAAGACAACTTTTACAAAGGGGTTAGCAAAAAGCCTGGGCATTCCTAATAACGTTAAGAGTCCGACTTTTACGCTCATCCGGGAATATCGTCAGGGGCGACTACCGCTCTATCATATGGATGCTTACCGCTTGGAAGATGGCGGTGCGGAAGATTTAGGCTTAGATGAATACTTTGATGGTGATGGCGTTAGTGTTGTGGAATGGTCACAGTTTATTGCCGACCTCTTACCGACGACTTACTTGCGAATTGCAATTAGCCGGGACACTGATGCCGATGACCAGCGGGTAATAACCTTCAAGCCCATTGGTGAACACTATCAACGACTGGTTGATCAATTGAAGGAGTGACAACCATGGCAGAAGAAGTTGTTGATGTACGGCCTGCTGAAGTCGCGGATGCAGCACAATTATTAGCGCTACTAGCTCAGCTCGGACGTGAAAGTAATACTTTCACTGTTGATGAAGGCATTGAGGATTTGAGTGAAACGGATGAACAGGCGCAAATTGAGCGTATCAATGGCACAACGACCAACATTATTTTCGTTGCGACATTAGATTCACGGTTGATTGGTGTGAGCACCGTGCAAGCTAGTACGGATTTTAGTGCGGCGCAAGGTGAAGTTGGCGTAGCGGTACTTAAAGAATTTTGGGGCATGGGTCTGGGGACTGCTTTGATTGAGGAAGTCTTAGATTGGGCGCGTAACTATAGCTCATTGGAACGCCTCGTGTTGACGGTCCAGTTACGAAATGTGCGTGCCGTTAAGCTGTACCAGCATCTTGGGTTCGAAAATTGTACGGCAACGAGCTATGATGTCGTTGACCCAACCGGCAAACGGGTTCCAGCTATTGATATGGGAATCTGGGTTTGAAATCCGGGATTCGCTGAACTGACGGCAAACAGGTTCTGATAGTAGATGGGCCGGAATTTAAGCGTTGACGAACCAGGCCTAACCGACGACTGCTTGTGAATGATTGGCTCATCTCCCAGTCGGTTGGGGGAATTGATAAGCTGTCTACGAGTATTGATAATCGGTAGCGATGCGTAAACAAAAAAGTCCAGCATCTTATTGCTGGACTTGCATAAATTTAATTTTAACCCTGAACGCGAACGAAAGGTTTGAGTTGCTCAGTTCCAAAAGCTTGCGCTTCGGTGAGTAAAATGTTGGCGCAAGCTAGGCTGTCATCTAGTGCATTATGATGATGCTGCAGGTCGATATCCAGTGCTTGACAGACTGTATCCAGCTTGTGATTAGGCAATTCTGGATAGAACCGTTGACTGGTCTTGACGGTGTCCATGGATAGGTACTCCGGCGCGCTGATGCCGTAGTGGGCAAGCGTATTGCGTAACACACCAATATCAAAAGGCGCGTTGTGCGCAATTACGAGGCGGTCGCGTTGGAAGAATGGTTCAATGTGTTGCCAAACGTCTGGAAACTTGGGTGCGTCTGCAACATCTGCTTCATGAATCCCATGAATTTGGACGTTCCGCCAGAAAAAATCGCTCTCTGGTTTGATGAGTGTGTAAAATTCATCGCTGATTTGGTTATTACGGACAACCGTTAGCGCCAGTGAACAAGCACTGTCGCGTTTCGCGTTCGCCGTTTCAAAGTCCATTGCGACAAAGTTCAAAGTTGCCACCACCGTTTCTAAAGAATAGGATTATCGTACAAAGAATCTCGTTAATTTTCAAGTTAATGGTTCGGAAGGATAATATCGAGTTCCACTGGACAGTGATCGGAACCAAAAATTTCATTATGAATGCGGGCGTTTAGGAGCTGACTGTCTAATTGCTGTGACGTAATAAAGTAGTCAATTCGCCAACCAGAATTGTTGTCACGTGCATGCCCACGATAACTCCACCATGAGTAAATGTCGGTTTGGTCAGGATAGAAATGCCGGAATGTGTCGGTATAGCCCGCTGCAAGGAGGCGGTCAAACTTGGTCCGTTCTTCGTCAGTGAAGCCGGCACTATGGTGATTGCTACGCCAGTTCTTCAAGTCGATGTTTTCGTGGGCCACGTTAAGATCACCACAAAAGATCAACGGCTTGTTGGCACTCAAACTGTTAATATATGTGAGAAAAGCATCTTCCCACTGTTGCCGATAGTCGAGACGTTTTAATTCACCGCCTGAATTAGGGGTGTAACACGTCAAGACGTAGTAGTCCGCATATTCAAGGGTGATGACGCGACCTTCGTCATCGAATTCTGGTACACCGATACCATAAGTTACATTGAGCGGCTTGTGTTTGGTAAAAATCGCCGTACCGGAATAACCCTTGCGCTCGGCATAGTTCCAGTATTGATAATAACCTGGGAAGTCCAGTTCAATTTGGCCCGCCTGTAATTTCGTTTCTTGTACACAGAAAAAGTCGGCATCGAGCTCATTAAAAGTCGTGACAAAGCCGTGTTTGACAGCAGCACGCAGTCCATTAACGTTCCAAGAGATAAGTTTCACGTGAGTTTCAGACCTTTCAAGTAATTTACTCATATTGTAACACGGTAGCCACTGGTTATTTTAATGACAATTGAATCAGTGCGCCGTGATTAAAGCCAGACACGGCGGATAGATGTGCGATAGGGTGACAAAGCATGCTGGTGTCTTTGGTTGGCCTAGTTTCAGCGCGTCCGAGCGGGTATCTTTGACTTTCAGTGATGGCACGTTTTTCCAGCTAACAATCACTGGCATGAATTGGACGCTGAATGATTTAAATCAGTGTGCCACGGAGCAATCAGTAGTAGCTAAAAGAAGATTGATGATAAAATTGGAGGAATATCGATGTTAAAAATTGGGGTCATTGGTTTAGGTAACATTGCTCAAAAGGCGTATTTACCCGTCATGGCGGCGATGCAAGACCAGTATGAATTTCATCTAACGACGCGTAATCCGGAAAAACGAGCACAACTAGCGACGATGTATGGGTTTCAACACACCCATGCGACCCTTGAGGAATTAATGGCAGTTAAACCGGCGGCCGTATTTGTGCATACTCCCACGGACACGCATGCAGCAATCATCAAGCAGTTGTTATTAGCTGGGATTCACGTTTATGTCGATAAGCCAGTCGCGACTGATCTTCAGGTGGTCCAAAGTTTGTATGATTTGGCTGCGGCGCGGCACCTGTTATTGACTTGTGGGTTTAATCGGCGTTTTGCTCCTTTTAATCAGCAATTGAAGGCATTGCCTGACAAACGGATGTTAGTGGCTGAAAAGGTTCGCGAAGTGGGTAGTCAAGATCCTGAAACGGCGGTTTTCGACCTGATGATCCACATGGTCGATACGGGGCTATTCTTGTTAGATGAACCACTTGAACACACTAGTGGTCGGTTGACGACGGCGGCAACTGGCGCGTTGGCGCAAGGCTATTTGACGGTGCAGACGGCTCATGAGCAATTAGAAGTTATCACGAATATGTACGGTGGGGTCAATCTGGAACAAGTGACAGTCCAAACGACGGGGCAACGTGCGTCTGTGACTGATTTAAGTACTAAAACCGTGATGACGACGGCAACAACTACCACGACGGCTTTTCCGGATTGGACACCGACATTGGAAAAGCGAGGATTTGCACCGCTGATCCGTGCTTTTCTGACGGCGGTAACAACGCACGGGCCTAATCCAGTCGCCCCAACTGGCGCAATTACCAGTCACGCGGTGTGCCGTCATTTATTAAGTGATTAAAAAGTGCTAAAATTAACTGATAGGCTTACAAATTTCAACCTGATTATATCGTTTCAATAGCGTTTCAATGCTGCGGTGCTTGATACGTCGGCCTAAATTAAAAACGCTATGCGGTTAAAGTGATTATTAACGTAAGTGAATTAAATCGAAACACGAAAGGAACTTTTCACCATGACCAAAGATGTCTTGGCCACTTTTCCAGCCATCGAAATTAAAAAAAATGAATCACTAAGTCATTATACGAATACTAAAACAGGCGGTCCCGCCGATTACGTTGCGTTTCCAAAGTCAATCAGCGAGACGAAAGCTCTGATTACGTTTGCCAATGAGCAAAATTTACCACTAACCGTGATTGGTAATGCCAGTAATTTGATTGTCAAAGATGGTGGTATCCGTGGATTAACGATCATTCTCACCCGCATGAAGCAAATTCATGCGAGTGGCACCAAAGTTGTTGCTGAAGCTGGTGCCGCAATTATTGCGACGACTAAGGTTGCTTGTGGCGCTAGCTTGACTGGTCTCGAATTCGCAGCTGGGATTCCCGGTAGTGTCGGGGGTGCGATTTTCATGAATGCTGGTGCGTACGGTGGCGAAATGAGTGAAGTTGTTGAAACGGTGACGGTTTTGACGCCAGCGGGTCAGCTTAAAACCCTGGATCATGACGAATTAGATTTTGGCTATCGGCACAGTACGATCCAGGACTATGATGATATTGTCGTATCGGTGACGTTTGGTCTCAAGCCAGGTAATCAGACCAAGATTCAAGCGCGGATGGACGAATTGAATACGTTGCGAGCAGCCAAACAACCGTTGGAATGGCCATCATGCGGGAGTGTTTTTAAGCGACCAACTGGGTATTTTACTGGTAAACTGATTCATGATGCTGGCTTACAGGGCCATCGAATCGGTGGTGCTGAAGTTTCTAAGAAACACGCGGGTTTTATTATCAATGTCGATCACGCTACAGCGACCGATTATATGGATATGATTCACTACGTCCAGAAAGTTGTATTTGAACGGTTTGGCGTCCATCTTCAGACGGAAGTCCGAATCATTGGTGAAGACGTCGTTCAAGGTTAGTTATGTCAATTTAACAAAGGGGGCAACCACTAGATGCCGATTATCGAATTAGTGATTTTACTGGCATGTTTAGTGCTGCTGTCGAATGTATTGAGCCACTATCTAGTCGCAATCCCGGTCAGTTTAATTCAAGTCGGGCTGGGTCTAGGAGTGGCTTTATTATTAAATGTACAGGTAAAATTGCAAACGGATTGGTTTATGCTCGTCTTTATTGCGCCCATGCTGTACAACGATGGCAGAGAATTTCCAAAACAGGAATTATGGGAACTACGCGGGGCAATTTTTGCGAATGCAATCGTCCTCGTCTTTATTACCACCATTCTCGGTGGCTTTTTGATTCACGTATTGATCCCAACGATTCCGCTCGCTGTTGGAATCGCGTTGGCGGCCATTTTATCGCCAACTGATCCGATTGCCGTGCAGTCGATCTCGGAAGGGGTCAAGTTACCTAAAGAAATTTTGCACTTGGTCAGTGGCGAAAGCCTGATTAATGATGCGAGTGGGTTAATTGGGTTTAAATATGCGTTAGCAGCAGCGGTTACCGGTACGTTTGTACTCGGTGAAGCTGTTGGGGATTTCTTCTATATTAGTCTGGTCGGTTTGGCCGTTGGGCTGGCGCTGATCACGATCATTCAACTCATTCGGGACGTGTTACGACGAGAGGGTATCAACGATATCGTGTTCAACGTGGTGTTACAGATTCTCACGCCGTTTGCAATTTATTTCATTGCTGAAGAATGGTTCCACGCGTCCGGTGTTGTCGCCGTTGTTGCGGCCGGGGTATTATCGCACTTGCAAAATTCACATGAAAGTGAAGATGCGCCGGAATTACGATTAGTGACGGAACGGGTCTGGAACGTGGTTGTTTACTTATTGAATGGGATCGTCTTCCTGATTCTTGGTATTGAATTGCCGGCAGCAACGCAAGCAACCATTAAAGGCGCGCATACAAATACGTTTCATGCGGTCTTTGACGTTTTAATCGTCTGGGGGATTTTGTTACTGATTCGGGTTGCTTGGACATACGCTTACATGTTGTTCAACTGGTTACGACATCACAAGAAGGCCAAACCTAGTCTCAGAATTGCAGCATTGTCCGGTTTATCAGGTGTGCGGGGGGCCATTACGATGGCTGGGGTCTTCACGATTCCAACCGTGGTGGCCTCGGGCAAAGCCTTTCCGGAACGTGCGCTCGTACTGTTCATTGCGGCTGGAGTCATCATTGTAAGTTTAGTTGCTGCGGCGGCTATTTTGCCATTGATGGCGGCCAAATCACTCCCCTTTGTTACTCGGGGATCCAGTCCGGATGAAGACGACGCGGTCTTGGCAGACGGAACGGATGACGGTGATGATAGCAGTGGGCAATTACCACAGTTAACATACAAGCAAGCCCGCATTTATATCTTACAGTTAGCGATTCAAAATATTGAAGAACATCGGCGGCCAGCTAACCAACGTGCGGCCTATGATTTGATCCTGGACCAGCAGTTTCAGATTCGGCGTCTAGAAGTGGCGTCGCAGACTGCGGATGAGTTGGCGCCGATGCTGACAGATGAATTGGAACTTCGCTTAGTGGCACTGAGTGGTGAACGGGCAGCAGTTAGAGAAATGATTGCCAATAAACAAACTAGTAAGTTAGCTGGACAGGTCTACTTGCGGCGTGTCGATCGGCGCGAACAACGTTTCTTACAGGCGACACATCGACAGGGGCTTCCGACACTGCGCTCATTACGGTTGTTGTTGACGCGTGCAATGCAAGGGATTCGACTATGGTTAGCACCTGGCGATAGCGAAGAATTACGAGTGGCGTTGTTGGATATTCAGCGTGAAGCTTCTAAAGCTGCTATTAAAGCGTTGTCGCAGTATCTCAAACAGGCCAACGTTGATGAGCAACAGTTTGATCGCCAGGCTCTGTATCACTTGATCGTTCATTACCGGAATCGCATCGAGAATGCGAAAAATGATCACACGTTATCACGTGATGATTATGAACAACAGCTGCATGGACTACGCATCAAGAGTCTTGGTGCCGAACGTGCGGGTGTACAGCATTTGTTAGAGAGTGGACAAATTAGTTTACGCACCGCGGCAAAGTTACGGCAGTTCATTAATTACTCGGAGAACTTATTGATGCTCAATGATATTGAGGCCGATGAAGATTAGTTAACTTTTTAGATTGTAAATCAGTAGTTCTAGGTTATAATGATGTTAGAGTAGTATTGACGGTGAATGGTTAGGTTTGCAAATTAATCATTACTTAAGCGGACGAATAAGGGCAGCCTTACAGGGGGAAACATCATTATGACAGAATCAGAAATTCATGAACGCTTCGTGGACACTTATATGCATATTTTAAAATATGTCGGGGACTTCGTTTCAGTGCCGACCCGGCCGTATAAGATAACGTTTGAGGCCTACACGGTTATGCGGATGATTGCAACAAGTGAGGAGCCGCTGACGTTGGTCAAGATTGCGAAAGAGCAGCGGGTTTCACGGAGTGCGATTGCACGTCAAATCAACGTGTTATTAGATTTGAAGTACATTGAACAGACCACGAATACGCATGATCGCCGAATCAAGTACTTATCGTTAACACCTGCTGGTCATAAAGTGGAACAGGAAATCACCACGGCTTCCGAGGAACGTTTTCATCAATGGGTCCAAGTCTATGGTGAAAAACGGGCAAGCGATACGTTGCGTTATATCAACGATGCGGAACAAAAGGCTACCGAACTGGGTTTCAGTGGCTTCAGTGGGTTGCATGATAAGCGGGGGCGGCATACCGAATATAGTGATCCTAAGACGAAGAATTAGCTAATATTTAGTTAATAATAAGAAACACCGTTTGAACCGATTATCAAATCAGTTCAAACGGTGTTTTTGATTACGCTAGGACTTATCCGGTGTTTGATAAGGAACCGTTGGCATCGTGAATCGCCAAGCCGCGTAGATGAGGAGTTGAAGTAACCACATCATCAAGACAAAAGCGAGCATCTTTAGCGACCACATTTCAACTAATTGTTTCACAATGTACTGTGGCGTAATTAGTAAGTAGATGGAGTGCAGTCGGAGGAATCGGCCAACGTAGACACCGACACTAGCAAATAGGAAGAGTGCGGCACAGATGATACCACGACTAGCAGGGAGTCGCTGGAAGTGTAAACGTTGGGTCAGTTGCTGGGCAATTCGGTCAACGCCCCAGGTACCAATGATTGTAGACACCATCATTGGCCCAACCAAGTAAGCGAAATCCCGCCACATCGGTAAGTCGAAGCGCAAGAGACCGTTGATGCCATACGGCTTCAATAGGCTGAGGTGGAATAAATCAGTCATTAAGTACGGTGCATTCGGATAGAAAAGCAACCAAATGACCGCAATCAGCCAAAATAATAGCGGGCTACGTCGGGGTGTCAGCCAAAAACTCAGCTCGATCGGGACATAAGCCAAAATTGAATTAAGTAATAGAAAATGGAACGCGCCGTGCAAATCGACTGCTGCGAAGATGAAAAATCCCCAGAATGCGAGTCGCACAAACCACCGCTGTAACTT
>SKER01002455.1_pt1 | contig 12111 bp, 9 predicted proteins | sample 4826961 | NCBI WGS metagenome assembly SKER01 (sample SAMN11008804, study PRJNA524170) | human gut metagenome | biome: Human fecal sample; material: Feces; isolation source: fecal sample from pouch patient p47 | host: Homo sapiens | place: Israel: Tel-Aviv | collected 2016-11-16
TTTGCGATGAGGGGCCAGCGGCACTGGCGGAAGCGGATCTTGAGTTCGAGGAACTCACGGGCGCGCCCCGTCAGCGAGAGGGTCGCGTTGCCGTCTGCGCGGTTGACGTTGGACAGCACCATGGTGCTGTCGGCGCAGCCAGTGATGCCGTTTGTGCCGCTCACAGTATTAAATACGTCGGAGTCGCCTTGCTTTCTGGTGTGATGCACGACGACGATGGCGATGCGCGACCTGTCGGCAAGCTGCTTGAGTGGCGTGAGGTCGTTGTAGTCTGCGGCGTAGGCGTTGTCGTTCTTGGAATCGCGAACCATTTGGAATGTGTCGACGATTACGAGCCTGGTAGCTGGGTGTTCGGCCAGGTAATCCTCGATCTGGGGGATGAGCCCGCTGGCAACCTTCTCGGCAGCGACCGCGAAGTCGACATTGCCGCTGGTCTCGTCGAGCAGCTTCCATGCGCGGGTCTTGATCCGGCGGCGCGGGTCCTCGAGAGCGAGGTAGAGGACATCGCACTTCACGGCGGCGAAGCCCAGAAACTGATCGCCCTGGGCGACGCAGATGGCCATGTCGAGCGACATCCACGACTTGCCCACTTTCGGCGGGCCCACTAGCAGGTGGAGTCCCGTAGTGACGAAGTCCTCGATGACCCAGTCGGTTTCTTCCTGAGGCTCTTGCAGCACTTCGGCGAGCGAGAACGTCTCAAGCCTACTCATTGCGACCATTGCCCTTCGGCGTAGGGAAGACGATCCAGTGGCCGCGGTAATCTTTGGCGATCCCGCGGCCAAGGGAACGGGCCAACGCGTGAAGGCCGTCCTCGAGGTCGCATACCTTGCGAGTGAGCTCCACGTTGTCGGGCCAGGACTCGAAGCCGTGTTCCTCGAGCATGTGGCTCTCGGCTGCTAATTGCTGATAGAAGTTAGCGGTGCTCATGGCGGGCTTCCTTTCGGCGTTTCTCGCTGAGCGGCCAGGTGATGTCGATTGAGCCGTGCTCGGCAAGGTAGTTGTCCAGCTTGCCTGCCGGAACGAATACCGCATGGCCGATATAGACGACGCCCACCTCGTGCATGAGCAGCAGCGCTTTGCTTCGGCCGCAGTCGAAAAGCCTGGCGAAATCCTGCCACCCCAGGAATGGCTTGGTTTGATTCCTTGTTTCCCGATCTGTCATCGCTCTCATCTCCTCTCGGGCGGTCGCATCGACCGCCCCGTTGGTGTGGATATTGTCGGCGCGGATCCATGCGCCAATGCCAACCGGTTGGTGGGTGAAGCATTGCATAATAGACACTACAAATAGGGGAGATTTTTAAAATCAGATGGGAGACACGATAAATAAATTTCGTGACACGCTGGTGTTTTATTATGACGCGATAAATTTTTAGGAATGGTATTGTTTGGATTAGATTGGAATGAGGTAGAATTGTCGTGACTTAAAGAAATAGGAGCGTAAACATGAGCCCAGAGGAATCCCGAGCGATTTGGGAAGCGGAACAAGCCAAGGAGAAGGCAAGAATGCAAGCCCTCTTCGAAAGCCTGCACTTATGCCCCAAGTTGAGAGAAAACAGTCGTTTTCACGCCAGCGGCAACGGTCTCGGCCCGACGTTCGATGACGCTCTGGTCTTTTGGTTTCAAGGCGCAAGGAAGGAGGGCGCCCCAGATGCCAGAACGAAGAAGTCGGGGAGGCCTGACTTCGCCCAGCAGAACGCTGTCGATGCTCTTTTGGCCTTCGCGAACATCGCAGAGATAACAGCCCCGTATTGTTGGGCGAACGACCCTCGCCCGTTGGATCCCGAGGGCGGCTTTTGCGGTAAAGAGGGAAGCAAGGTCCTCAGAAAAGAAGTAGGCAACTTCGTGAACCAGTTTGGGCTACCGCATATGCGTTCGGATGGCTGGGGTCCGGGAACGAGGAAGAACCCGCTGGAACCGCGGTATCTTTCCTTTTCCAAAGACTACGAAAAGGACTTCGAAGACCGTATTGCTTCAGAGAATTCCAGGCTGAAAAGCGCACGCAGCGGTCTTGAAACCGGGTTTCTTCTACACAGCCTCAAACGTGATGGTCTACTGGTCGAAGGCGACAAGGAGCTCACGACCGAGAGGGTACTCTTCCACGGGATGAAGCGCATTGCCAAAGACTTCTCCAGCTTCAGCGGAATCGAAAAAATGATCGACGTTCTCGAGAAAAAGGAGAAAGAACTTGAGACTGAAAGGACGGCCATCACGTGGAAGAAATATCAGGAAAGCTTGCGCTCTGACGGCTCGGTAGACGAGGCCATTTTCGACCATTACCTCGAGGAAGAGGACCGTTGCACGAACGAGATTTGCAATCTCCACCTTGACAAGGGCGACCTGCTCTATGCATGCGAATGTGCATATAGGCTTTTCACCGAGGAAGAACGCAACAGCTTGTCGCACGATGGGTACATCATGCTCGATGCTTGGGGGGTCTACCAAATCGCGCTTCTGTTCCATGATGCGATGGAACTTTACATGGCAATCAATGGCGATGATGCTGCGTTCAACCGCGTTCTCGGCAAGATCCACATGGAGTTATTCGACGTAGAGTCGGTCGATCCCGGGGACGGATGCTTCGACCCTTCTGCTGTGAAAACCAGGGTTGAGGGCTGCTACACCATCTGGTTCGAATCATGCGGCTGGGACTGTGATAATCCGGGTTCCAACAAGACTCGTGACTCTTATCAAGTCGAGCTTTCCCACTGCCGCTTTAGCCTTTCCCGAAAAGAGGAAGGGGGTTTTTGGAAGCAGGAGCATTACGGTTGCGGCAGGGTTGTTCACATCCTTTGCTCTCCAGGCGAAACCCCCGATGATTTCAAAGACCTTGCTCGCAAACACTTGAAGGACTTCCTTGATGGGTTGATCGAGGAGGGCGTTTCGCTCAATTACAAAGGCTTATTTGCAGAGGCCGGCAGAATTAACCCCGAGAAGCCATTGGTGAAGGTCAACGATTTCGGCGCTGATCTCGTTCGCACGCTCTGGAATGTAATGGACCTGATCAATGAGGGAAAGATTCCGCTTGAGATCGCTCGCTGCGAATTCTGCGGGAAGTTCATGAATGTCGCGCGGGAAAGGGGCAACGCCCGCAACGTATGCGACAGTAGCTGCCGGAGCCAGCTCAATAAGCGCAAAAAGAAAGGCGTCGAAAGCAAGCGAGAGAGAATCCGGCGAGAATTCTTCGCGTTCGCCGAGTCTGAAGAGGCGGTGCATATCGGCATGACGTCGCATATGGGGCCGGGAATGCAGTCAATGGAAGAGGAGCCGGGGCTTTTCGATGCGGCTGTCCGCGCCCTCTGTAGCTTTTTCGGTAAATAGGTATGGTTGCAGGTGTTGCGTGCTGCGGGCATCCCCTCACAGCTGCCACATCTGCAACAGCTGTCACGCTACAGTTCCAGCAGCCCGCCTATGGTGTCGGCTGCAGTCCGGTCGTTCTGCTCGATTGCATGGGCGTAGATGTCCATCGTGAGTGATGCGGTCGAGTGGCCCAGGCGGTTCTGGATCGTCTTAATGTCGGCGCCCTGGCCGATAAGCAGCGTCGCTTGCGTATGGCGCAGTTCATGCAGATTGAAACCGTGGAACCCGCTACGCGTGTATCGCTTGATTCCCTGACGGTCGTACCAGATTTCCTCCTTGTCGAACGAGCCCAGCCCGTGCTCTACGAAGAAGTTACGGCGCCATTTGTCGAACGCCGCTGGTGATATGAACCCACCGGTCTCGTTTGTGCAGACCGGCGTCGTGCCGGGAACATCCCCGCCTCCGAAGAACAAATCGGACTGCATGATCATCCATTCGGTGAGAAATTGAACGGTGCCGTCGTCGATGGCCAGGTTGCGCTTCGATTTCTCGCTCTTGGGGTCTCGGCGCACGCCCTTACTATCAAGCTGCTTATGAATGTAAATGCGCTTGCGAACAAGATCGACGTCATCCCAGATAAGCCCAAGAGCTTCGCCTCGGCGAACGCCCGTGGCCAAGGCAAGCCATACGGCCACAATTCGCCCGTTGCGGCCTGATGTTTTGAGGTCATGCGCAAGCTGCATCGCCTGCTCCTGGGTAAGGGAGCGGCGCTCCTTGGCCTTTGGGCGCTTGACGTCGTCGATGAGATCGCAAGGGTTACGCTGGATGATCTCCTCTTTCACCGCCTGCTTTAAAACCTGGCTAAGTTTCTGGTGCAGCTTGTGCAGAGCGCTGGGGGTCATGCCGTTCTTGCGCAGTCGCGCATACGTCTTGTTGATAGTCGCTGCATCTATCTTCTGTATCGGCGTGCTCCTGAAGATGGTCTCGATGCGCTTGATTTCAATCTCATCGCGCTCAAGCGAGAGGGGAGACAGGCTGGCCATTGCCTTGCGGCGTTCGTGGAACTCGCGCGCGTAAGCTCCTACCTTGAGCATGGAGTGCTCGTTGTTCAGCTCTTCTTCAAGCTCCGAGCGGTACTTCTCCATCTCAATGCGAGCCTTGGCTTTATTGCCGTGAACCGTGCGCTGCGGAGACCATTTGCGCTTTCCGCTTGGAGACTCCGGCGGAAGACGAAGGCGGATGCGATACAGCTTTCCGCGCTCGACTTCGACGATGGATCCCTCGCCATCTATGACGATGCGCTCTTGGTTCAATGTTTCTCCCAACTGTCACGGTTTTGCGTTGGGCAGAGCATAGCATCAAGTGGTCCCATAGGTGGTCCCGAAGTGGTCCCACCCTCCAAACACCCCCAAGAGACGCCAAACTATACCAACTTGCTGACCTGGGGTTTTCAAGCTATAATAGACAATACCAACCAAGAACAACTTTCTGAAAACTAGGGCTCATAACCCGGAGGCCGTAGGTTCAAATCCTGCCCCCGCGACCAAATGTTCAAGCCGCCCATCGGGCGGCTTTTTTGTTGAACGACATGCTAAGCCAAACCCACAACCCGGAGGCCGTGGAGTTAATCCACGGCCTCAAAGCAGTCGTCCTTCTATACCGCTTTCTCAATTCGCCTATGACGCGTCGGCAATCTTGTGGCCGTCAGTCACAATCTTGGCTATCGCCAAAATCGCTTCGATTCGGGCCATCGTGAGCATCCGTTAATTTGCCGTGAGCGAATCGCGCTGATCTTGGTCGAGCGCATCCGGATAGGTCGTGCTAGCAAGTTCCGCGCCGCTCTGGTCGACGATGCTCACAACGCAGCTGACCGGCTGTCCCGCGAACTGCTGATATATGCAGGCGATCAGCCCCGCCTGCAACGGGGCGAAAGCTTCGCTGAGCCCGACCTGGCTGTTGCTGGTGGTCAGGGTCACTTTGGAGAACTGCTCATCATAATCAACAGCGGTGATGGTTGACCAGGTTTCGCTGTTGGGCATCTCGTCAAGCTGCTTTGCCGTCGAATCATGCCAAGAATCCACAAGCTCGTTGTACTTGTCTATAGGCATCGTCGCGGTATAAGAGCCGTCCTCGTTGGCGACGATGTCGGTGCAGCCCCACTCCTGAAGGTTTGCTTGCACATCCTCAGCTACCGTATCCTGGAAGAATAAAGCAGGGAACGTGACCGTGCGCGTTGCGATGGTCGCCTTCTCAACGGCGCTGTTCTCGTCCTGCTCGCTTGTCACGTTACCGGAATTTTGCGTGGCACATCCCGCCAGACCGGCGCATAGCGCGCACATCGCCACCGCAACCGCGATTACGGCACCTGCGCTTTTGCCGAAAACACCCGTTTTTCCCATCCCATTCCCTTCCCATCCAGATTAAGCAAAGCCAACAAAGATGTTAGCCGTATCGAAGGTTAGACCTCTGCCCCTTCCGCAACCTCGGGAAACACGCCCTTGCACCCCTCAGAGCCGCGAACGGCGCGAACCAGCCATCCAGCCGAACGTCATAGGTGCCGAACCCTCGCGCCCTTTCCTTTCCTTTCCTTCCCCTCCCCGCCGTATAGCACGCAATTAATACCGCAACGCGTTCGTTTTCCAAATCGAAACAATTCCGTAAACTGCCTTCGGTAGCGTTTTCCCTGTCATATACGCGAGGAAAGGGTATGCGTTAGGGAGACCCGCTCCCCCGTCCGGTTCTCCCGAACGCATGCGCTCTCCCCAACGAGAAAGGGGGAAGGCCATGGAGGATTTCCTTACATCGTTCTTCATCACGCCGTTCACCGGACTTGCGGAGGGAATCGCCACCGCTACCAGCCCGCTTGACGTCATCGATGCCGTCGATGGCTTCGTGTGGGGGCCTATCATGATTTTGCTGCTGCTGGGCACGCACATCTTCATGACCATCCGCACCGGCTTCATCCAGCGCAAGATCGGCACCGGCATCAAGCTGTCCGTCACCAAGGACGACCCCTCCAACGCCGACGGCGACATCACCCAGTTCGGCGCGCTGACCACGGCTCTTGCCGCCACCATCGGAACGGGCAACATCGTCGGCGTGGGCACGGGCCTGCTGTTCGGCGGCCCTGGCGCCATCTTCTGGATGTGGATCACCGGCATCCTGGGTATCGCCACGAAGTACTCCGAGGTGTTCATCGGCGTGAAGTACCGCGTGAAGGATCACTCCGGCAAGATGCTCGGCGGCGCCATGTACGCCCTTGAGCGCGGCTTCAAGAACAAGAAGGCCGGCCGCATCCTGGCCATCCTATTCGCCTTGTTCGCATCGTTGGCAGCCTTCGGCATCGGCGCCTCCACGCAGTCGAACTCCCTGGCAGATGCGCTGTACAACACCTCGCTTATCGACGGCAAGGCCATCCCACAGTGGCTGGTGGGCGCCGTGGTTGTGGCTCTTGTGGCCATCGTCATCCTGGGCGGCATCAAGTCCATCTCCAAGGTGTGCGAGAAGCTGGTCCCCGTCATGGCCGTCTTCTACGTGGTGTGCTGCCTGATCATCATCGGCATGAACGGCCAGTTCCTGGGCGAGGCGATCCGCCAGATCATCGTGGGCGCCTTCACCCCCGCAGGCGCCGCCGGCGGCGCGGTGGGCTCGACCATCACCCTGGCCCTGCAGTTCGGCTTCAAGCGCGGCATCTTCTCCAACGAGTCCGGCCTGGGCTCCGCCCCGCTGGTCGCCTCCTCCGCCACCACGAAGAACCCCGCACGTCAGGCGCTCGTTTCCATGACCGGCACGTTCTGGGATACCGTCGTGGTGTGCGCCATCACCGGCCTGATGCTCATGACCACGCTGCTGGCGAACCCCGAGCTTTCCACGGCCATCGCTAACGGCACCATCTCCTCGGGCGCCGGCCTTGCGACCGCCGCGTTCGAGAAGATCCCCGTGTTCGGCCCCTTGGTGCTGCTGGTCGGCCTGGTCACCTTCGCGTACTCCACCATCCTGGGCTGGAGCCAGTACGGCAACCGCGCCATCAGCTACCTGCTGGGCAAGAAGGCCGTCCTCCCCTACTACATCGTATTCCTGCTGTTCGTGTTCTGGGGCTGCATGATGGTCGGCGATGCCGCCGGCAGCGCCGCGGTCTCCAACCTCAGCTCCGTGGTATGGAATGTGGCCGACGTGATGAACGCGCTCATGGCCATCCCGAACTGCATCGCGGTCCTGGGCCTGTCCGCCATCATCGCACGCGAAACGAAGCACTACGTATACGACAACAACCTGGAAGAAGTCGACAAGACCGAGATTCCGCAATACCACGAGAAGTAGAACGGTTTTACCTCTCCAGCACATGTTGAAGGGGCTCGTATTCGAGTCCCTTCCCTTTTTGCCCAAAACCACCCCGATTCAACAGCGGGGAGCGCGTGAACAGGGGGCGGAAGTGCGTTCATGCAGCACCCGAATCACACCGACGGCGCGCGCCACGTCTTTTCTCTTTTCTGGACGCGTTCGGCTTTCAAAGTGCGCATACAATTTTTCGTTGCCCCCCTTGTCCACGCTGACCGATGCGGACGATAAGCCCTATAATTACCAGCTGTGAAAACGCCGTCTAGGCGGCAGGAGGGGGCAAAAGCCATGAGAAGGGTCCACGTCCAGACCGTCAGCTTCGCGAACATCGCCATAACGATTGCGCTTGGCGTTGCGTGCGCCATCCTGTTTTGGCAAGGACGAGCGCAGTTCGAGGCGCTACAGCAGGCAACCGAGGCATACATCTCCTGCGAAAACGATGCGCAGCAAATGCAGGACAGGTCGGATTACCTGACCGAGCAGGTTCGCCTGGTCACCATGACCGCCAAACCGGAGTACATCGACAGCTACTTCTCCATGGCAAACAGCAACGAGGAGTTCGACGAGGCGTTTGCGGACCTCAAAAGCCGGTTCGAGGGAACCGACGCATACGAATCGCTGCGCACCGCGATGGACGAGTCGAACGAGCTGATGAACACCGAGTTCTACGCCATGCGCCTGATCTGCGAGGCGAACGACATCGACCCCTCCCCGTGGCCGGAAATCGCATCATGCCAGATCAGCGACGAGGATTCGCGCACATCGCACGACAGCATGATTTATAAGGCGCAAAACCTCGTTTCCGATTCCAAATACCAGGAAGCGAAGGATTCCATCAACAGCCACACCACCGACTGTATCGCCAAGGTAACCGACGCCACAATAGGCAGCCAAAACCGCGCTGCTTCCATATTCGATGGCATTTATGGCACGATCGAGGCATGCATAGCGATATACATCGCCCTGACGTTGGTCATCTGCGCGCTCGTCCGTCGCGCCGTCGTGAAACCCCTGCTAAGCTTCGGCGACAGCATCAAGGCCAACCAGTTGTTCCCCGTGCAGGGCGCCGGCGAGCTGCAAGTGTTGGCGGAAACGTATAACCGCGTGTTCACGGAAAACGAGGCCACGCACATGGTCGTCAAACATCAGGCCGAGCACGACCCGCTGACCGACCTGCTCAATCGCGGATCGTTCGACAAGGCCCTGAAATTCCACGATGATGGCAAGCATGATTTCGCGCTCATCTTGGCCGATGTCGATCAGTTCAAATCCATCAACGACACCTTCGGCCACGCCGTGGGGGACCAGGTGCTCAAGCGCGTATCCAGCCTGCTGCAGGTGGCCTTCCGTAGCACCGATTTCGTGTGCCGCATCGGCGGCGACGAGTTCGCCGTCATCATGGCGGATGCGACCAGCGATCTGCGATACACCATCCAGGAGAAGATCGATTTCGTGAATACGGAGCTATCGAAGCCCATCGACGGCATGCCGCAGGTATCGCTGAGCGCAGGCACCGCGTTCGCCGATCGCCCCGATCCCGGCGACAGCATCTACAAGGACGCGGACGATGCGCTGTACCACACGAAGGAAAACGGACACAGCAGCTGTTCCTTTTTCGGCGAGTTCTAGCGTCTGAACAGGAAAGATGCACGAACACAGGAGGCTTGCGCAAGCGAAAGGCGATCCGGGTCCGCGCACAACCCAACGAATAGCGAAACCCTTAGAAGCGATGCGGCCATTAGGCTTCGTTTCCAAGGGTTTCGCGTAAAGTACGAGACAGCTGCATTTGCAAGCAACGAATCAGGCTACGCTTAGACGAAAGCACACATCAGACACCTAAGAGGCTAAACAAAGTCCATCTCGCCAGCCAATCACGCAGCAATGCCAAGCGTCATTTTCTGCTTTTGAGGACCCCCCCCCGTCTCTGACTCGATTGAGGGCTGCAAAAAACTGCATCTCATTCGAAACGCCCATTTTATGATAGATGTTGGCAATATGGCGCTTGAGGGTATTTCTACTGATGCTTAGCTTATCGGCAATCTCTACACGCGATATGCCCTTTACCAGCAAGCAAGCAACTTCCCACTCACGCGGGGAAAGAGAATACGCAGCAACAATGGGGTCCGCATCGCAATCCATCATAAAGCGATTCACGCCATTTGGGTACACAAGACGAAAACGACTGCAAAGATGTTCGTTCACTTCTTCAAGCACGCGCATTTCCTCATCGGTGAAATCACCATGCTCTTTTGAGCGCATAAGGGAAATAGTGCCGAACAGAATATCATCGGCAGCGATGCAAGCTGTTGCCGTGTAAAAAATGCCTAAACGGCTTTCCCATTCCTGGTGAATACGCGACTGCTCAATCACCTCTGGTCGCATTAAATCCGTTGAGCGAATCGTCCTGGGTAAGCATTGATTGTAAAACCACGACAGATAGTCAATAGCGTGATAGTAATTCGCATATAACGCCGTAAGTTCGTCGTCAGTATCCGTGCTTCGATAGTTGAAAGCAGATTTATGCGAATCGGATTGGTCGTTAAGCGCTGTATATGAATGATCGAAAGGTATTATCCCCCGCAAACCATCACAACAAGTTACGAGCAAATCTTCCATAGGTGTAGTGTAAAGCTTGAGAATCAGGTCATTCTGTTTCCTATGGATGTCATCTTCCATATGCACCACTCCATGCATGATCAACGTGTCCCCATACATGGAATTATACTCGCTTAACATGATGCGCAATGGTTTTTCATCGACGGTCGGTTCTGGAAGGCACCGAAGGAGGCATGCCCCCTTCCCATAAAACCGGAAGCATACAAGAGATTACTATTTGCTCAATATGGCAATAGCCCCATCGCTTTACCGATGGGGCTATTGCCTGCAGATGGAAAATGCGACAGCGGCGAATTCCGTCGCAAGGCAAACTGCATTTCACGCTCGCACAGTCGGTGGCAAAAATAGGAAGGGCCACCGACCGCCACGATGCGAGGCCCCGAGCAGAAGCTCCGGGCGACTATCAAGACCCGCAAAACGTTCAGCTGAACACGTTCCACGAGGAACACCATGCTTCCTTCTCGCTCATGCACACGCGTAGAAGTCCGAAATCACGCGAGGAGGGGACGCAACGCAAGGAAGAAGTATGGTGTTACCCGTCAACGCCGGCCCTCGGGGTAAACCCTATCAGAGGATTCACCCCGAGAGCGCTTAGGAGGGTTGCGGCAGAGCATGCGCACGCACTGCCGCGAATAGGTGGATGGCATCCCGGAGTCGAGTGCTCGGTGGCGCTCCGATTAAACGATTCGGAGTATCGCCCACAAATCCGAAGGCTACGCGAATCTCTCCGCTCCGAGACCACCTAAGGCCGTTTTGAACGATCCGTGGTGCGTTCCTGCAACGGTCAACATCCTCGGACTTCTGCCGACGGCCTTGAGGCGTCATCGAATTAAGCAACGATGACGGTGCCCGTCTTGCCCTCGAGACCAGCAGCGGCGCACTCGAGGGAGGTGATGAGGGCCTTGCCCTTCGGGAAGGCCTCGACGTACTCGATGCAGGCCTCGACCTTGGGCAGCATGGAGCCGGGGGCGAACTGGCCCTGGGCGATGTACTCGCGGGCCTCGGCCACGGTCATCGCGGAGAGCTCTTCCTGGTCGGGCTTGTTGAAGTTGATGCAGACCTTCTCGACGGCGGTCAGGATGACCAGCATGTCGGCGCCGAAGTCGGCGGCCAGCTTAGCGGAGGAGCGGTCCTTGTCGATGACGGCGGGAACGCCCTCATAGCCGTTCTCGGTCTCGAAGACCGGCACGCCGCCGCCACCGGTGGACACGACGATGTAGCCGTTGTCCACGAGGTCCTTCACGGCGTCGAACTCGACGATGCGCTCGGGCTTCGGGGAGGCGACGACCTGGCGCCAACCGCGGCCGGCGTCCTCCTTGAAGGTCCAGCCGGTCTCAGCGGCCTTGGCCTTGGCCTCTTCCTCGGTCATGAAGGCGCCGACGGGCTTGGTGGGGTTCTGGAACGCCGGATCCTCGGGGTTCACGACGGTCTGGGTGATGACGTTGGCGACGGAGCGGTCGATGCCGCGGGCCTTCAGGTCGTTCAGGATGGCCTGGGACAGCTGGTAGCCGATGTAGCCCTGGGACATTGCGCCGGCCTCGGGGAAAGGCATCTCCGGGGTCTTGCCGTCGTTGGCGGCGGCGTAGGCGAAAGCGTTGTTGATCATGCCGACCTGGGGGCCGTTGCCGTGGGAGACGACGACGTTCACGCCATCGGCGATCATGTCGACGATGTGCTTTGCGGTGTTCTTCACCAGCTCGAGCTGCTCCTGCGGGCTGTTGCCGAGGGCGTTGCCGCCGAGGGCGATGACTACGGAAGGACCGTCACCTTTTGCGTAGGGCATGATTGCCTCCTTTAGGAATAAAAAAGCCAACCCATTGAAATGGGACGAAAAATCGTCATAGGTTGGCAAGGGATTTC
>SKER01002459.1_pt1 | contig 12091 bp, 10 predicted proteins | sample 4826961 | NCBI WGS metagenome assembly SKER01 (sample SAMN11008804, study PRJNA524170) | human gut metagenome | biome: Human fecal sample; material: Feces; isolation source: fecal sample from pouch patient p47 | host: Homo sapiens | place: Israel: Tel-Aviv | collected 2016-11-16
TTTATCATTGGAATAAGCAGCTTATATTATTTTACTAAAAGGCAAATACATATTAAAAATCCATTAATTCATTTAGATATCTTTAATCATAAAAGTTTTACGTTTCATACCTTAGCCATCATGTTTTTACAAATGACAACATTAGGATATGGTTTATTATTACCAACATTTGTACAAATTGTTTTAAAACAACCTGCTACAGATGCAGGAGTCATCTTATTACCTGGAGCAATTGTTGGTGCTTTATTTGCACCTGTAGGTGGTTTGATTTTAGATCGTTTTGGAGCTAAAAAACCTATTATTTTAGGGATATGTTGTAGTTTTATTTCAACAATTTGTTTTCTATTTCTTTTTGATAAACTTACTTATCAATTATGTATGATACTTTATTTTATTTATAGTTTAGGAATTGGCTTGATTGTTGGTAATACAATGACGTGTGCGATGTCTCATTTACCTACAAATTTACAAGCAGATGGAAATGCAACATTACAAACATTGATGCAACTTTCAGGAGGAATAGGAACATCTATTACAGCTGCTATCTTAGCGTTTGTACAACAAGGAACTAATTTATATGATGGGACAAATAGAGGAACGTTGTTTGTTTTAGTTTTTTTGATTTTTAATGTTACGATTGTTGTTTTAAGTCAATATTTTGCTTTTAAAGGAGGAGAAAAAAATGAATTTTAAAGATCAAGTGGTAGTTATTACAGGAGGAACAAGTGGTATTGGAAAGCAAGCTGCTATTGAGTTTTCAAAAAAAGGAGCCCATGTTGTTGCTTTGACAGTAGATAAAGAAGAAGTATGTAAAGAAGCTATTAAAGAAATAGGAAATGATGCATCTTATATTCATTGTGATGTGTCTAAAGAAAGTGATGTTAAAAAAGCAATTGATGAAGTTGTCTTGAAATATGGACGTATTGATTGTGCTTTTAATAATGCTGGTATTGGTCCAGATGGCGTACGTATGCCTTATGAATCATTGACAGAAATTTCTGAAAAAACATGGGATTTAGTTGTAGATGTTGATATGAAAGGTGTTTTTCTTTGTTTAAAATATGAATTATTACAAATGCAAAAACAAGGATTTGGTGCTATTGTTAATACAGCTTCTATTGGAGGCTATAAAATGGCTCCAGGATTTGCAGCTTATGGTCCAGCCAAAGCAGCAGTTATTGCTTTAACAGAAATGGCTGCTTTAGAAAACGCATCTTATGGTATTCGTGTAAATGCCATTTGTCCAGGACCAACAATGGGAACAGAACTTACTAAAAATTCTTTATCAACAAATCCTCATGAAGAAGAAATGTTGAAGGAACATGTCATTCCTTTAAAAAAACTTGCGACAACAAAAGAAGTAACAAATGCGGTTTTATGGTTATGTAGTAAAAAAGCAAGTCATACAACAGGACAAAAATTATTTATTGATGGTGGGATGCATATTGCATAGAAGGAGAAAACAATGATTAAACATGTGTCAGTATTTACTTTAAAAGATAAAATGGAAATAGATCATTTTATTACTTTATTAGAAGAAGTAGGAAATGATTGTTCACTTATTGTAAACAGTGAAGTTGGGTGCAATATCAGTAAACAACCAGCGATAGGCCCTCATTTTGGGGATATTATTCAAATTATTGAATTTAAAGATGAAGCTGATTTGAAAGCTTATCCAACTTCTAAAGAACATCAAAGATTATTAAAAGAAGGTCCAGAGATGGAAACTGTTACTGCTATCGATTATTACATTTAAAAGCCTCATTAAGAGGCTTTTAAATGTTTATGATAAAGTAAACTACAAAGAAGTGCACCAATAGGGACTGTTAAAATAATACCTAATGTTCCTGTAATTCCTTGAGCTATTTCAATTGCAATAAAATCAGAATTCATTAATTGAGGATATTGAATTTGATAAGCAAAAAATGCAAGTAAAATTGTCATTGAACTTCCAGTAAAAGCTAGAATCAATGTATTACACATTGTTCCAATCATATCTTTTCCAATATTAATACCAGATTTAAATAATTGTGATTTAGTAATTTGTGGATTAAGTGCCTTAACTTCATATAAAGAAGAAGCAATTGACATACCTACATCCATAACTGCTCCTAATCCAGAAATTAAGATTCCAGAAAATAAAACTTCATTAATTTTTAGTCCTGTTTGTTGAGAAATAATAATCAATGCTTCAGCTTGATCAGTATTAAATCCTGAAATATGAATAAGCTGACTTAATACTAAAAAAGAAAGCCCACTAATAATAACACCTAGTGATGTGGCTATTACAGCTACCCAAGTTTTTATAGAAGGTCCATTAAGCATAAATAATGAATACCCAGTTGTTAAAATAACAATAAAGATAGTTGAAATAATTGGTGAAAAGCCACTAAAAATCATTGGTAGCAATAAACCTACAATAGCATAGAGAGTAAAGGCTAAACTGATAATCGTTCGCATTCCTTTTGATTTACCAATCATTAAAATAATGATTAAAAGTAAACCTACAAAACCATAAATATAAGGGGTACGATAATAATTATACGCTGTAATTAAAGTATTATCAGATTCAGGATTATCAATACAAGCAATAAATGTCTCCCCAGCTTTAAGACGTACATTATGTGTTGTTGAAAGATAATTATCGATATAAACTTTTTTATTTTTATAAGATCCATCTAATATCTCAACATATAAACTTTGTACACCATAATATCTATTTGTTGTTTCATCTTTTTTTGATTGATCATCGATTACACGCAATACTTTAGCTTTACTATAACTTAAAGATGATGAATTTTGAATTGCAACAGGACTATAAACCTGACTATGGAAAAAATAGACACCAAGTGTAAAAATAAAAATAATGATGAGAAGGATAAGATCACATTTATGAATTCTTTTTAACATGATATCTCCTTATGAAAGAACCTGTTTATGATAAACAGGTCCTGTTTTAATATATATTTTTCTTAATGATTAGTTTTCTTTTTTCTTTGCTTTGATAACAATGATAGCTCCAGCAACAATAGCCATTGTTGAGGCAATTTCTAAAGCAAGAAGAGGAGTATCATCACCAGTTTTTACTTTAGAAGATGTTGGGTTATCTTTTTTGTCTGTAGATGAAGTATTATCTTTTTTATCAGTTGTTGAAGAAACAGGTTGATTTGTTTCTTTTTTAACTAATTGTTCTTTAGCTTCTTTTAAAGTGTTATAAGCTGTTTCAACATCTTGATTTGTAGCATCATTATTGTTAAGCACTGTTTTAGCTGCTACTAAAGCATCTTGTAATTTAGCAAATGATTCTTTTGTATAAGTTGAATCATCGATTTGACTACATTCATTAATTAATTTTTCTAATTCTGTTTTATCAACAGTTTCAGTTGATGTTTTATTGATTGTAAAATCATCAACAACAGATAAATCAGAAGTACGATAAGTTACAATTTTTAATTGATTATCTTTAACATCTAATTTTGTAATATTTGGTGTATGTTCTTGGTTTTTAACAGCAATATAATCACCACTTAAATTAGAAGTAAATTCATAATACTTACTACCACTAGCTGAGTTAGCAGTAATATAAGTAAGACCTTTAGGATCAGTGACTTCATGAATTGGATTACCATTTTGATCAAATGATTCATCTTTTAAAGCAGTTGTACCATCCATTAACATACTACGTGTATAAACATGGTCATGTCCCATTAAAACTAAATCAATACCATTTTGACTAAACATTGGAGCAAGAGTATCTCTTCTTGCTAGAATATCATTATCACTTGCATGAGATGCTGATGAATAAATTGAGTGATGGAAAACAACGATTTTCCATTTGATATCTTGGTTATCTTTTGTCTTAGCAAGAGTATTTTTAATGAATTCTTCATGTTCAGCAGTACTTCTGTTATTTGAGTTTAAAACAAGCATTAATGCATTGTTATAAATATAATAGTAATCACCTTGAGCATTTCCTTGACCACTGCTTCCTAAATTGCTGACATTTGGTAAGTTAAAGTGATCATTATAAGCAGTACCTGCATAATCATGGTTACCTACGGCATTTGCAAATGGTGTAGAGTAAACCACACTTCCTTGATAGTTAGATAAATAAGCATCATATTGAGATTCATTTTTACCAGCTTCTACATGGTCACCAGCATTTTGAATAAAGTGTACATCTTTAAATAATGGATTTGTATTAACAAGATCTAATGTCTTTTTCCATCCATCTTTATCAGAAGCTAAATCACCAGAAGAACCTAATTGTGGATCTCCAGCAAATAAGAAACTAAAATCACCTTTAGATTTCGTTGTTGTTGTATAAGTTTCTGACCAATGACCATTATTTCCTACACGATAAACATAAGCGGTATTTTCTTCTAAATCACTCATTGTTGCTTTATTAGCGTAATACCCATCAGCTTGTGCTTTTTCAATTTTAGCGTTTACTGTTTTTGCTTTAGCTTCAGGAAATTCATTTCCAGTCATATCTGCTTTTTTAGCGAATTGAATTTGTCCATTTGTACTATCTGTTGAAAACCAGTTTAAATTAAGTTCAGTTGGTGTACTTCCTACAGATAAAGAAATAGCTTTTAAACTTTCTCTTTCAGGTAATAAGCTTTCATCAGGATTGATTCCTAATTCATTAAGTTTAAAATATCCTTCACTAGCTTCATTACTTTTATGAATTTCAAAGGCAATAACATTTTGACCATTTGTAAGCATATCTTTAATATCTCTAAAATAGAGATCTGCAGTTCTTACACTTGAAGAAGTTTCTTTACTTCCATATCCCATGTTATCTTTATGACTACCATTTCCACTATCTTGGCTACGGTAACCTTCATCAGGTACATTTAAGGCAGTTAATTGTTGACCGTTGATATAAACAATGACAGCATCTTTATAATTAAAACTTAAATGAATACCATTGACAGCACTTGCTTGATCAACATTAAAATAACCTCTAAAGAAATAAGCACGAGATGTTTTATTTAATGTTCCTTTTTCTGTAGAAAATTCTCCTGTTTGTTCTTTCCATTCATTGTCATTGTATTGCCCATTTAAAGAAGCGTTATCGCCATCTTTATAAGTACGTGTCCATCCTATATATTGTCCCCATTTATCTTTGGCTTGTGTACCATCGGCTGGATCAGTGTTTGTATCTAAATATTTAATTGTTGTGTCTTGATTCATGACAACAGTTCCTTTGTTGACTGTTTGATCACCTTGAAGTGCTATAACATTTGTAAAACTGTTAATAGCTAATGGTGAAACGGATGTCAATGACATCGCTGATAATACAGATAATGCAATTAATTTGTTTTTTTTGTTCATAAATTTTCTCCTTTTTCTATCGAAATTATAGAGGAAATCAGAATAATCAAAAATCAAAATAGAGTAAAAGATTGTTTAAGAAAATGTAAATTAAATTATCATTCAGTCAAAATGTATGACCAAACATTCAAAATATAATTGATTTTGTGAATGAATAGTCATATAATGAACGCGTAAGAGGTGATCAGTATGGATAATCAACGCCATCGAATTATTTTAAATGAATTAGATAAAAAAGGAAATGTGACTGTAGCCTCCCTTGTTGAACTGACGGGTGCCAGTGAATCAAGTATTCGACGAGATTTAGTAGAACTTGATCATCAAGGATTCTTAAAAAGAGTTCATGGGGGTGCAACCCTTATTCCTAAGGTAACACAAACGATTGAAGATCCATTAGGAAAAAGACAATTATTAAATGCGGATGAAAAGAAAAAAATTGCAAAGTATGCAGCATCACTTATTGAAGCACATGATGTGGTTTATTTAGATGCTGGTTCATCAACATTAGAATTGATTGAGTATTTGGATCAAAAAGAGGCCTATTATATTACTAATGGCTTGATGCAAGCGCAACAGCTTACCTTAAAAGGATTTCATGTTGTTTGCCTTGGTGGAGAAATTAGAAATATTACAGGGGCATGTGTGGGTGCTAATACGATGAAGTCATTAAGCCGTTATCATTTCTCTAAAGGTTTCTTTGGAACAAATGGTATTGATATGACAAATGGTTTTACGACACCTGATAGTGAAGAAGCAGCGATTAAAGAACTAGCAATGGAAAGATGTCAAATGAGTTATGTTTTATCTGATCATAGTAAATTTAATAAAGTTTACCATGTAACATTTGGTCAAATTAATGATGCAATGATTATCACAGATCACTGTGAAAAAGAAATAAAGGAACAGGCAACAGTTGTGGAGGTAAAGGACTAATGATTTATACAATTACTTTTAATCCATCTTTGGATTATATTATGCATGTTGATTGTTTTGAAGAAGGGGAAACAAACCGTTCAAAGCAAGAAGAAATTTATCCTGGAGGAAAAGGATTCAATGTTTCAACAATTTTAAGTCGTTTGAATCTTGAAACAACAGCTTTAGGGTTTGTTGCAGGATTTACAGGTGAAGAAATTGTTAAAGAATTAAAAGAAAGAGGATTTACTTGTGATTTATGTCAGTTAGAAAGTGGTCTTTCAAGAATTAATGTTAAGATGAAAGGTGCTAAAGAAACTGAAATCAACGGAAGCGGTCCAGATATTCCACAAGAAAAACTAGATGAATTATTTGATAAATTAAATCAATTACAAGAAAATGATATTTTAGTTCTTGCTGGAAGTATTCCATCATCATTACCTAATGATATTTATGAACAAATTATGAAAAAATTAGCACAACAAGGTATTAAGATCATTGTTGACGCAACTAATGATTTATTAAAGAAAGTATTACCTTATCATCCTTTCTTAATTAAACCAAATCATCGTGAATTAGAAGAATTATTCAATGTCAGAATTGAAAATAAAGAAGATCTTATTCACTATGCTCGAAAACTTCAAGAACAAGGAGCTATTAATGTTCTTGTTTCTCTTGGAAAAGATGGTGCTATTTTAGTCAGTGAAGATGGTCATGTTTATTATTGTGCTGGCGCTAAAGGAAAATTATTAAATAGTGTTGGTAGTGGTGATAGTATGGTTGCTGGATTTATTGCTGGATATTTAAAAGATAAAAAATATGATGAAGCTTTAAAATTAGGAAGTGCTTGTGGTGGCGCTACTGCTTTTAGCGAAGATTTAGCGGAAGCTTCAATGATTCAAGAAGTCTATAAACAATTACAAGTGGTGGAACTATAAATAAAGATCTTAGATTTGTTAAAAGATGTTTCAATTGATGTAAATGCTACATGTTCAAATAAAGATGAAGCTATTGATACTTTAGTTTCATTAATGGCAAAACAAGGAAACTTAAATGATCAAGATGTTTATAAACAAGGAATTTACGCACGTGAAGAATTAAGCACAACAGGAATTGGTGAAGGTATTGCGATTCCTCATGCTCAAAGTGAAGCTGTAAATGCCCCAGGACTTGCAGCAATGGTTGTTAAAGACGGTGTCGATTATCAATCTTTAGATAATCAACCAGCAAAACTGTTCTTTATGATTGCGGTCCCTAAAACAGGTGGAAACGAACACTTACAAATTCTTGCGATGTTATCACAAATGTTAATGGATACAGACTTTAAAGATTCTTTAATTAATGCACAAAGTGTAGAAGAATTTATGGATTTAATTAATCAAAAAGAAGCTGCACAAAAATCTAAAGAAGAAGAAAAAGAAGAAGCGCAAAAAGAATTTACAGGAACTTATCGTTTACTTGCGGTAACTGCTTGTCCTACAGGTATTGCGCATACTTATATGGCGGCTGAAGCTTTAGAAGAAAAAGCAAAACAAATGGGAATTACAATCAAAGTCGAAACTGATGGTAGTGGTGGAACTAAAAATGCTCCAACTGCTAAAGAAATTGAAGAATGTGAAGCTATTATTGTAGCTGCTGATAAAAATGTCGAAATGACTCGTTTTGATGGAAAACCTGTCATTCAAGTCAAAGTGGCAGATGGTATCAATAAAGCAGAAGAATTAATTAATGAAGCTTTAAATGGAAACGCTCCAATTTATCATGCAGATCATGCTTCTACAACTGTAGAAAGTGAAAGCGATGAAAGTATTGGCCGTCAAATCTATAAACATTTAATGAATGGTGTCAGTCATATGTTACCATTTGTTATTGATGGAGGTATTTTAATTGCCTTAGCTTTCTTATTTGATGATTATACAATTGATCCAAGTAACTTTGGTAAAAATACCCCATTAGCTGCTTTCTTTAAAACAACAGGAGATACAGCCTTTGGATTTATGTTACCAATCCTTGCAGGATATATTTCAATGTCAATTTCAGATCGTCCAAGTCTTGCAGTGGGATTTGTTGGTGGAGCCTTAGCAAGCCAAGGGAATTCAGGATTTTTAGGAGCTTTAGTAGCTGGTTTTGCTGCTGGGTATTTAATGAAAGGATTACGTAAATTATTTGATCATCTATCTGATGCTTTTGAAGGATTAAAACCAGTTCTTTTATATCCATTCTTTGGATTATTATTAATGGCATTACTTATGACATTTATTATCAATCCACCAGTTGCTGCTATCAATACAGCTCTTACAAATGCTTTAAATTCAATGGGTGGTTCAAGTAAAGTTATTTTAGGAATGTTACTTGGTGGTATGATGGCTGTTGATATGGGTGGTCCAATCAATAAAGCAGCTTATGTTTTCGGAACTGCATCGATTGCTTCAGGAAATTATGATATCATGGCAGCTGTTATGATTGGTGGGATGGTTCCACCTCTAGCTATTGCACTTGCAACATTCTTCTTTAAAAATCGTTTTATTAAAAAAGAACAACAAACAACACTTACAAATATCATTATGGGATTATCATTTATTACTGAAGGAGCAATTCCATTTGCAGCTTCTGATCCATTACATATCTTACCTGCATGTGTCGTTGGTTCAGCAACTGCTGGTGCTTTGTCAATGTTCTTTAATTGTACATTAATGGCACCACATGGAGGAATCTTTGTTATCGGTGTTATCTCTAATCCTCTTGGATATCTATTTGCATTAGCTGTTGGTTCAGTAGTAGGAATGTTAGGTTTAGCTTTATTAAAGAAACCTTTAAAATAATATTGAATTCTAGGTGAAAGCCTAGAATTTTTTTTATTAAAAAGGGAATATTATGTTTGAAAGGAACATATATAATGGATAATGATACAATTTTATTATTAAAAGAATGTGATTCAGGATTAAAAATGGCAATTTCATCTTTAGATGAAGTTTTAGATGTCATTAAAAATAATGAATTCAAAGAAATCTGCATTACTTCAAAAAATAAACATCAAACTTTAAAAAAAGAAGTTGATCAATTATTAAAAGAACATCATCTTCAAGAGAAAGAACCTTCCCTCATAGCAAAAGGCATGTCATGGTTAAAAATGAATTTTAAAATACAAATGAATGAAGATGATCAAACAATTGCTTCACTTCTTTTTGAAGGATGTTCTATGGGAATAGAAACACTTTATAAATATCTGCATCAATATGAAAATGCTTCATCAAAGATAAAAAAGGTGACAGAAAAACTTATTGAAATTGAAAAAGAATTATCACAAAATATACAAAATTATTTATAGATGATTACGAAACAAATTTGTTTCGTAATTTTTTTACTAAAATAAAAAGAAAAACATCAAAAAATTGTCTATATAATAGGAGGAAAAATTATATGGATAAAGTATTAGAAATCACATCAAATGATCATATCATCATGATTGATAAACTCTGTAAAAGAATATTAGGTCATCCAGAAATTTTAGGAAGAATTATCAAAGGTTTTATTAAAGAAGCTAAAGATGTATCTCTAGAAGAAATCATTGGAATAATTAAAGGAAATGATGGTTTTCAACAATTAAATAATGTAATAGATATTCCCTATCATGGAAAAGTAGAATTCGATTATTTCTGTTATATCAACTTACCACAAAAAGAGGGTACATCAAAAAGAATCTATCTAGATGTTGAAATACAAAATGTAGAAAATCCAGGCTATGCTCTATTAACAAGAGGAAATGATTATCTTTCAAGAATGATTACCAGTCAAAATGGTAAAGAATATGATTATCGAAATTATGATGGGATGAAAAAAGCCTATGTGATATGGATACTGCCACAGGCAGCTAGAAAAAGAGATGGACATGTCAATCGAATAAGTTCTAAATTAGAAAATATCAGTGGAGCAACAATTGAAAGGATAGATAGCTATGATAAAAATGAACAGATTATGATATACTTAAATAAAGATCATAAGCTAGAAGACAAGTATGAAAGCAGTGATTGGATAAAGACACCATTAGTCATATTTTTTAATAATACATACGATCTTTTAGTAAAAAAAGATGTCATGAAAAAATATAAATTTAAAGAAATAGAGAAGGAGGTTGAAAAGATGTGTAATTTAGGAGAAATGATAGCGAGAGAGAATATAGAAAAAGGACATTCTATGGGATTGGAACAAGGACTTGAACAAGGACAAAAATTAGAAAGAATTACATCGATTAAAAATTTAATGAAAAAAATGGCAATACCATTAGATAAAGCGATGGACTTATTAGATTTATCCAGCGTAGAAAAGGAAGAAATGAAAAAATATTTTCAATCTTAAAAGAACGTGCAAATTACACGTTCTTTTGTTTATTAATTAATATTTTACGATAAAATCGAGAGTATTTAGTGACTTCACTATTAATTTTCTTTACCCCATATTTTTCTAAAAGTGTTTTTTCATCACTAAATAAGTTTGTTCCTAATCCTAGATGTTCACCTTTGATCTTGACTCCTAAACTCGCAAGAATTGTTGGATAAAAATCAAAGATAGCAAATTTTCTATTTTTAGGTTGAAGAGGTTCAATTGCACTATTAATAAAACAATTATAAGGGGTACGTAAATAGTTTTTATCTAAGTGCTTAAAGAATTTTTCAGACATACTTTTATGATCGCCTGTAATAACAATTGTTGTATTTTCATACCATTCTTGTTTTTGACACCATCTTACAAAAGCTTCCACTTGTCTTGATTGACAACTAATAACATTAGCGTATTGACTATCATATTCATGTTTACACTCGTCACAAATATACCCATCTGGTGTATGGGTATCAATTGTCACAAGCTCCATAAAAAATGGTTGATTACTTTTAGACATTTCTGTTAAATCTTCTTTCGCAAATTCAAAGACTTTTTTATCTTCAAAGCCCCAAAAAACATGATAATCTTGAGGAAGTCTTCCATCTTTCTTTAAAGAAGTCGTATCTTCTATTTTAAAATTTCCATGTTGTTTATAAAAATTAGAGGTACAACCAAAGTTTGCATCTGATCCCATTAAAATTCGATTTTGATAACCTTGTTTTTCTAATATTTCACCAAGTGTATAACATCCTGATAAAAATGAAGAATTTTCATCATATTTATCTTTAGAAAGTGGAAATAAAAGTGGAATTCCAGCTTCTTGTGCAACCATTGAAGCAATAGTCCATTGTGTTCCTTCAATAGTATAAGAACCCCCTATTTTATTCGAGTGTGAAAAATTAATATTTTCTTTTGCAAGCTTACCTAATTCTTTAATATAATTATTTTCTTCTTGTCCTCCATCTTCTTTAGAAAGATACGTATTTTCTACAGATTCTAAATAAATATGAATTAAATTTCTTTTTTCTTTAAATTCTAATTCAACATTTTGAGGATCTACATAATGTTCTTCATAAAGTTTAGATGTTCTAACCATATCAAAAACATACGTAATAATTTGATAATTAATTAATGCGTAAAGTAATGTTCCAAGAATTAAAACAGTAATACAAATACCTTGATAATCAAATAAAAAAACAAGTGGTGTTTTATATAATAAAAATACTCCTATTAAAGTTGTTAAAAATGCTGGGGGAGCACAATTTAAAAACCAATCTTTAAAAATACCTTCATCTGTTCCATCACATGGAACCACCATGTGATAAATCATTTGATTTAAGGTTTTTACTGAAAAAGTACGATTTCCCCATAAAATACTAAAGATTACTAACATTACAATAAATAAAATTATTATTAAACTCATATCATCATTCCTTTTTATTGGTTCATTCTATCATAA
>SKER01002463.1_pt1 | contig 12080 bp, 9 predicted proteins | sample 4826961 | NCBI WGS metagenome assembly SKER01 (sample SAMN11008804, study PRJNA524170) | human gut metagenome | biome: Human fecal sample; material: Feces; isolation source: fecal sample from pouch patient p47 | host: Homo sapiens | place: Israel: Tel-Aviv | collected 2016-11-16
GATAAACAATATCCACTTTCTTTTATTGAAAATTATAAAACAGATTTAGTTAAAGATGCGCTTATTAAAAATCCAAAGTTAAAAGAATCAGATGTGTTCAATTTAAGAAATGAAATATATGATGATATGATAAACAAATTAGATTCTATAGACTTTGATAAAGAAAATGTTTTTTCTATAAACGTTCCAACAGGAACAGGCAAAACTATTTTGGCTTATTCTGCAGCTTTTTATATTTGTAGTAAGATAACAAAAAATAATTCAAATATTAGACCTCATATTATATATTCATTACCATTTACATCTGTAATAGATCAAAATTATGAGGTGTTAAAAGAGATAGTTGAAAACAATATAAATAAAGAAATATCATCTGAAGACTTGATGAAGTTTCATAGTGTTGTGCCAATAGAGTATAAGAATTTTGAAGGATATGATGCGCGTTTTTGTTTTGAAAATTGGCAAAGTAAAATAATATCAACTACATTTGTACAGCTTTTAAATACTATATTTAAAATTGGAAAAAATTCAATAGTAAATAGATTTCATAGACTTGCAAATTCCGTTATAATTTTAGATGAGGTCCAAGCAATTGACGACAAATATTATAAAATAATTTCAGAGTTTATAAGTATAATGGCAAGGCAGTATAATTGTTATATTATATTAGTTACGGCTACAATGCCGATGCTTTTAGATACTATAGATCTTATCGAAGATAAGGAAAAATACTTTAGAAAACTAAATAGAATTAATATAATTAACAACTCAGAAAGTGAGATAACTTTAGATGAATTTGAAGATATTGTTTTAGAGGATATTCGTGAAAATAAAGATAAAAGCTTTCTTATTGTTTTAAATACTGTAAAAAGTTCTAAAAATATTTATAAGTACTTAAAAGAAAATACAGATAGAGATATTATATATCTTTCTACAGAGATTTATCCAAAATTAAGACTAGAAAAAATAAACAAAATAAAAAATAGCGATAAAAAATACGTAGTTGTATCAACTCAACTTATAGAAGCTGGCGTAGATATAGACATGGATATAGTATATAGAGATTTTTCAACATTAGATTCAATAAACCAAACAGCAGGAAGGGCAAATAGAAATGGTGTTGGAGGAAAAGGAATTGTAAAACTTTATAAAATAGTAGATAATGATAGAAGAATATGCAATTATATTTATCCAAGATATCTACTAAATGCAACAGAAGAAGTTTTAGATGGAAAATATATTATCGAAGAAAAAGATATTTATGATTTAAAAAGAGAATTTAAAGTATTATATGAAGATCAAAATATTTTAATTGTTGATAAACCAGTAGGGTTATTAGTTCATGGGGATGCTAAAGAAAATGTAAATACACTTTCTCATCAGGTTTTAAGTTATTTAAAAGAAAAAGGAGAATTAGATGTAGGCAGAGAAAGTACATTTACTCCAGGACCAGTACATCGTTTGGATCGTAATACAAGTGGAATTGTTATTTTTGGTAAAACATTGGCAGCTTTACAAGATTTAAATGAGATGATGAAAAAAAGACATCATATTGAAAAGTCTTATATGACGATTTGTAAAGGAAAGCTTACTAAACAACAAGAACTCGTAGGTTATGTTAAAAAGATAGATAATGAAGATCGTGTTCGCTTTGTTAAAAAAGATGATAAAGATGCTCTAATGATGAAAACGATTGTAAAGCCAATAAGATCTACAAATGATTTTTCCTTAGTTGAAGTTAAAATTATTACAGGAAGGATGCATCAAATAAGAATACATTTATCAAGTATTGATCATCCTGTTATAGGTGATCGTAAATATGGTGATTTTGCTTTAAATAAACAAATGAAACAACAATTTGGTTTAAATAATCAACTTTTACATGCTTATAAAACTACTTTTGTTGATCCATTTGGTTCACTTAGTTATTTAAGAGGAAAAGAGATTATTTGTCCTAAACCTGCGCAATTTCAAAAAATTGAAAAAAGTTTATTTGAAGGCGTTCTCTAAATACATATTTTATTGTATAATTTAATTATAATTTTAGGAGGAAATAGAATGAAATATTATATCGGTATCGATTTAGGTGGAACAAATGTAAGAACCCTATTAGTAGATGAAAATGGTGAATCTTATAGTGAAGTTAAAGGACCTACAGAATGTGAAAATGGACCAGATTATGTATGCGACAAAATAATAAAACAAATTGAAGCATTAGATACATCTGTATGCGGTGGTTTACAAGGAGTTGAAGGAATTGGAATTGGCGCTCCAGGACCAGTAGATACAGAACTTGGTATTATGATTATGGCAAGTAACTTACCAGGATTTGAAAATTATCCAATTTGTCACAAACTAAAAGAAAAATTTGGATTACCAACTTTTATTGATAATGATGCCAATGTTGCTGGTTTAGCAGAAGCTGTATTAGGTGCAGGAAAAGACTATAAAACAAATTATTTTATTACTTGTTCAACAGGTGTTGGTGGAGCTTTTGTTGTTGATAAAAAATTAGTATCAGGTGGTAGAGGACATGCAGGAGAAATTGGAAACATGATTCTTGTACCAGGTGGTTATAAACAAGGTGCTTTAAATCCAGGTGCTGTTGAAGGGGAAATTTCTGGTACAGCTCTTACAAGAAAAGGTAAAGAAGCTAAAGGTGATTTAGTAAAACATGCAGGTGATGTTTTCAAATTAGCTGCTGAAGGAGACGAAGCATGTCAAAAAATTGCTGAAGAATTTATTGATGGTTTCTCTACTTTACTTGCTAATGTTGCTCATACTGTAGACCCACATTGTTTCGTATTAGGTGGAGGAGTTTTCAAATCTAAAGCTTATTTCTGGGATGAACTTGAAAAAAGATTTAACAGTAAAATTCATGTAGGTATGAGAAATCATATCCCTCTATTATTTAAAGAAATTGATGATTGTGGAGCAATCGGTGCTGCAATGTTGCCAATGTCTCAATTAGGTTAATAAGAAATAGCCCCTTTAAGGGGCTATTATTGTGTCTTATTGTTTTACTTTGATTTTGTTTTTGATATAATACACGAGAAGGAGGACGATTATGAAAAAAAGAGTCGTTTTAGGATTAAGTGGAGGTGTTGACTCTGCTGTAGCAGCTTATTTGCTTAAACAACAAGGATATGAAGTTATTGGCGTATTTATGCGAAACTGGGATAGCCAATTAAATAATGATATTTTAGGTAATCCCACAAATGATAACGATATTTGTCCTCAAGAACAAGATTATAACGATGCTAAAGCAGTAGCTAAACATCTTGGAATAGAAATTAGAAGAGTCGATTTTATTAAAGAGTATTGGGATAAGGTTTTTACGTATTTTATTGATGAATATGCTAAAGGAAGAACACCAAATCCAGATATTTTATGTAACAAACATATTAAATTTAAAGCATTTTTAGAATATGCTGAAGAACTTAATGCAGATTTTATTGCAACAGGACATTATGCGCGTGTTGAACATCATGAAGGTAATGATTCAGTGATGTTAAAAGGAATTGATCAAAATAAAGATCAAACATATTTTTTATGTCAACTTAATCAAAAACAATTACAAGCTTCTTTATTTCCTTTAGGAAATATTACAAAACAAGAAGTTAGAAAAATTGCTGAAGAATTAGGTTTACCGGTAGCTCATAAAAAAGATAGTACAGGAATTTGTTTTATTGGAGAAAGAGACTTTAAACAATTCTTACAAAATTATATTCCAGCAAAACCTGGAAAGATGGTTGATATTCAAACTGGTAAAGTGATTGGTGATCATATTGGAATCATGTATTATACCATTGGTCAAAGAAAAGGGCTAGGTATTGGTGGTTCAGGTGATGCTTGGTTTGTCGTTGGTAAAAACTATGATCAAAATATTTTATATATTTGCCAAGGAGATCAAAATGATTGGTTGATGTCTACAGGAGCTTTAATTACAGATGTTAACTGGATACCAAGTGTTAAACCACAAGAAGCGATTAAATGTAATACAAAGTTTAGATATCGTCAAAAAGATAATCCAGTAACTTTAACATTTATTGATGAAAATACAGTAAAATTAGAGTTTGATCAACCTGTTAAATCAGTGACTCCTGGACAAGCAGCTGTTTTTTATGATGGAGATGTTTGCTTAGGTGGAGGAACGATTGAAAAAGTCTATAAAGACGGAAAAGAGATTGAATATCTATAATGTTAAAATATACAGGATATATTAGAAAGATTCGCTATTATAGCGAATCTTCTCATTATATAGTCGCGTTATTAGAGGTAGAAGAAGACCAAGAACTTTTGACAATGAATGGCTATATGTCAAATTTTAATGATTATGATAAATATGCTTTTTATGGTGATTTTGAAATTCATCCTAAATATGGTCAACAATTTAAATTAGATCATTATGAAATTGTATTGAGTACAGATGAAGAAGAAATCATTAAATATTTATCAAGTCCATTATTTAAAGGAATTGGTCCTACACAAGCTAAATATATAGTTGATGCCTTAGGAGAAAATGCACTTTCTTTAATTAAGGAGGATAAGCATCATTTAGATTTAGTTAAAGGAATGACTGTTGCTAAAAGAGAACTTATTTATGAAGTATTGACTTCTAATGATTATGATCAAGAAGTCACACAATTTTTTATGGGACATGGTATTTCTTTAAGACATATTGGTATTATTCAAGAAACTTATAAAGAAAAAACATTAGAAATCTTACAAAATCATCCATATCAATTAGTAGAAGATATTGATGGGATTGGTTTTAAAACAGCAGATGAACTTGCTTTAAAAACAGGAGGAACTTTAGATAATCCTGATCGTTTAAAAGCAGGAGTTATTTATAGTATTAAACAAAGTTGTTTTTCATCAGGAAGTACATACGTACTTTATGATGAAATAAAAAGAGCTTTTCATAAAATTATTTATCATATTGATGATGAGGTTTTTGATGAATATCTCAATACTTTAGTAGAAGAAGGAAGAGTCATCAAAGAAGGAGAATATTATTATGATGAAGAGCTTTATGAAAGTGAAGAAATCATTGCTCATTTTTTACAAAAAATAAATGATTATCCAGAAGAATTTTATGATGAAAATGAGTTGGAAAGATTGCTTAATAACTACCAGGATAAATTTGGTATTATCTATTCAACAAAACAAAAAGAAGCGATAGAATACTTTTTAAAATATCCAATGATGATTTTAACAGGAGGACCAGGAACTGGGAAAACAACGGTTGTTAAAGCGCTGATTCAAATCTATCGAACACTTTATCCAGAAGATGCGATTTCTCTTGTAGCACCTACAGGAAGAGCAGCGAAAAGATTAAGTGAATTAACAGGTTTGGATGCTTGTACGATTCATCGAGAACTTAAATGGGATTTACACAAAAACTCATTTGCGATGAATCGAAATAATCCTTTAAGTAGTCAAGTTTTAATTATTGATGAGTTTTCGATGGTTGATAGTTTACTTTTATCTAAATTATTTGATGCAAGCAGACGTGTTCATAAAGTGTTATTTATTGGTGATTATCATCAACTTCCTTCAGTAGCGCCAGGAAATGTTTTAAAAGATTTTATTGAAAGTCAGTTAAAAGTTATTGAATTGGATGAGATTTATCGTCAATCAAAAGATTCAGGAATTGTTCAATTGGCCCATCAATTGATTCATCAAGAAGTGAATGATTTATCATTGTTTGAACAATATAAAGATATTCATTTTTATAATAGTACCAATTTTGAGATTATTAAAAATGTGACAACAATTGTAAAAAAAGCAATAGAAAATGGCTATGATCAAAATGATATACAAGTTTTAGCACCAATTTATCAAGGTGTTGCAGGAATCAATGCTTTAAATTTGGCTTTACAGGAAATTTTTAATCCTAAGAGTCATCAAGAAGAATATCGTATTGGACAGAAAGTTTATCGAGAAGGAGATAAGATCTTACAATTAAAAAATAGACCAGGTGATGATATTTATAATGGTGATATTGGTGTTTTAGTTGAAATTAATCGTAAAGATGGTTTTGAATATTTAGAAGATACACTTATTGTTGATTATGATGGTAATTTAGTTGAATATACATCAAAAGATTTTTTAACTTTTACATTAGCTTATTGTATGTCTATTCATAAAGCACAAGGAAATGAGTTTAAAATTGTTATTATGCCAATTTTAAATGATTATCATATCATGCTTAAAAGAAATTTGATTTATACAGGTCTTACAAGAGCTAAACAAGCATTATTTATTTTAGGTAATCCGCAAGCTTTTCTTTATGGCATAAAAAATGTTTCTGATAGTAAAAGAAAAACAACGCTAGCAAGTAAAATCAATCAAAATAAGGATGTAGAAACATATGAAGAATCTTCATTTGATCAAGAACTTAAACAAAATATTACAGATTTTTTAAATGATGATGAAACTGTATAATTTTGTAAAATAAAGACATACTCAAATAGAGGTGATAAAATGAAACGCAATAATATTATTATGGCATTAACTCTTACATCATTAGCACTTCTATTTAGTGAAACTGAATGTGGTTGCCATGTTATGGAAACAATTAAAGAAAAAATGTAAGATATTGAAATACTTTTGTATTTCGTGTATAATGCAAATAAATCGTTGAAAAAGATCAGTACTATATAGAGTATTTTAGAGAGAACATGGTGGGTGAAAATGTTTATAGGATATATAGGAAAGCTACTTTGGAGAGTAATTAATGATTACCGTATAACTGCGTTAAAGTTTAATTAAGGGCATGTATTTTTACATGAACTAGGATGGTACCGCGATAAAGTCGTTCCTAGATAAGGACGACTTTTTATATTGTCAAAAAAGGAGAAAAGAAATGAAACAATTAACAGGAAATCAAGTAAGACAAATGTTCTTGGATTATTTCAAATCTAAAGGACATATGATCGAACCAGGTGCATCACTTATTCCTCATAACGATCCAACTTTATTATGGATCAATGCAGGGGTTGCTGCACTAAAAAAATATTTTGATGGTAGTGAAAAACCAGCATGTAATCGTATTGCGAATGCACAAAAATCAATTCGTACAAACGATATTGAAAATGTTGGTAAAACAGCAAGACATCATACATTCTTTGAAATGCTAGGTAACTTCTCAATTGGAGATTATTTTAAAGAAGAAGCAATTCCATTTGCATGGGAATTTTTAACAAGTCCAGAATGGATTGGTTTTGATAAAGAAAAATTATATGTTACTGTTTATACAGATGATGAAGATGCTTACCGTATTTGGACAGAAGTATGTCATGTAGATCCAAGTCATATTTTAAAAACATATGAAAACTTCTGGGAAATTGGAGAAGGTCCAGGTGGTCCTGACTCAGAAATTTTCTATGACCGTGGAGAAAAATATGATCCTGAAGGTTTAGGAGAAAAATTATTCTTCGAAGAAATGGAAAATGATCGTTATATTGAAGTATGGAACGTTGTTTTCTCTCAATATGATTGTAATCCAGCTATTGATCGTAAAGAATATAAAGAACTTCCACAAAAAAATATTGATACTGGTATGGGACTTGAAAGATTAGTAAGTATTATTCAAGGTGGAGAAACAAACTTTGATACTGATTTATTCTTACCAATTATTCATGCTACTGAAAAGTTAGCAAATGTTTCTTATGAAGAAAACAAAATGGCTTACCGTGTTATTGCTGACCACATTCGTACAGTTACTTTTGCCTTAGCTGATGGAGCAATGTTCGATAATGCTGGTAGAGGATATGTTTTAAGACGTATTTTAAGACGTGCTGTTCGTTATGGTAAACAAATTGGTATTGAAAAAGCATTTATGTATGACTTAGTACCATTAGTTTGTGATATGATGAAAGACTTCTATGATTATTTACCAGAAAAACAAGATTTTATTTCAACAATGGTTAAAAAAGAAGAAGAAGCTTTCCATAAGACATTATTAAATGGTGAAAAATTATTAAAATCATTAATTGATAAAAATGAAAATGGAGAAATCAGTGGAAAAGATGCTTTCAAACTTTATGATACATATGGTTTCCCATTTGAATTAACATTAGAAATTGCTGAAGAATCAAATTTAACAGTTAATGAAGAAGAATTTAAAGAAGAATTAAAAATTCAACAAGAAAGATCTCGTGCATCACGTGATAACAATGAATCAATGGCAAGTCAAAAACCTGATTTAATGGCTTTTGTTGAACCTTCTACATTTGTTTATGATCCTACACCAATTCAAGGAAAAGTTATTGGTTTATTTAAAGATGGTGTTAAAACTGATGAAATCACTGATAAAGGAGAAGTTATCTTTGATACAACTCCATTTTATGCAGAAATGGGTGGACAATGTGGTGATACTGGTTCATTAGATAACGATACAACACATGCAAATGTTGTTAATACATTAAATGCGCCAAATAAACAACATATGCATTTTGTGGAAGTACAAGAAGGATCTATTCATTTAGGAGATACTTTTACTTTAACAGTTGATCAACAAAAACGTCGTCAAATCACAGCAAACCATAGTGCAACACATATTTTACAAAAAGCTTTACAAGAAACTTTAGGTGATCATATCAGCCAAGCAGGTTCTTATGTTGATGATAAAGTTTTAAGATTTGACTTTACGCATTTTGAAAAAATTTCTGTTGAATTATTAAAAGAAATTGAAGAAAAAGTAAATCAAATTGTTTTTGAAGGACGTCCAGTTGTTATTAAAAATATGACAAAGGAAGAAGCTTTAGCATCAGGAGCAATGGCTTTATTTGATGAAAAATACGGAGATGTTGTTCGTGTTGTCAACATTGGAGATTACTCTATTGAATTATGTGGTGGTTGTCATGTTTCAAACAGTTCTGAAATTGGTTTATTTAAAATCGTTAGTGAAGAATCTGTAGGTAGTGGAATTAGACGTATTGTGGCACAAAGTGGTTTAGCTGCTTATAATGCAATGGTTCATGAAAAAGAAACAGTAGATACAATTGCTGCAACATTAAATCTTAAAAATAGAAAAGATGTTGTAAACAAAGTAGAAGCATTAAAAGAAGATTTAAAAGAAGCAAAAGCAGAAGTTGAACAATTATCAGCTAAATTAAATGCGATTCAAGCTGCATCAAAAGCAAATGATGTTGAAGAAATCAATGGTGTTAAAGTATTATATGTTGAAGAACAATTAGAAAATGCTAAGGCTAAACAATTAACATTTGACTTTAGAGATCAATTAGAAAGTGGTATTGTTGTTTTAGTTTCTAGATATGAAGAAAAATGTTCATACTTTGTTTCTGTATCAAAAGATTTAATTGGTCAATATAAAGCAGGAAATATCATTAAAGCAATCAATGAAGTTGTAGATGGTCGTGGTGGTGGAAAACCTGACTTTGCTCAAGGTGGATGTGCAATCAACGATAATATTTCTAAAATCAAAGCTGCTTTAAAAAATATTTTGTAATTTAATACGGTATAAGGTATAATATATATTATAGAAAAGAGGGTGAGTTAGATGGAAGATTTAACAAAAACAAGAGTATTTAGTTCAGAAGATATGCGTAGAGAAATGATACGTAGTAATCTTAAAACGGTTATTAATGCTTTAAATGAAAGAGGGTACAATGCTGTACATCAAATTGCGGGTTATCTCATATCTAATGATCCTGCATATATCTCTTCACATAAAAATGCAAGAAACATTATTCAACAAGTTGAAAGAGATGAAATTATTGAAGAATTAGTAAAATCTTATTTGGAGAAAGAATAATGAAAAAAGTATTAGGTCTTGATTTAGGGTCTAGAACTTGTGGTATTGCCATGTCAGATATTTTAGGTATGATTGCTCATGGCGTTGAAACATTTCGTTTTAAACCTGATGATTATTTAACTTGTGCTAAGCACGTTAAAGAAATCGTTGAAGAAAATGATATTGAAACAATTGTTTTAGGTTTACCAAAACATATGAATGGTGATATTGGTGAAAGAGGACAAATTTCAATTGAATTTAAAATGCAACTAGAAGAAATGATTGAAGGAATCAATGTTATTTTAATTGATGAACGATTAACAACTGTTGTTGCTGAAAATCAACTACTTTTTGCTGATGTATCAAGAAAAAAAAGAAAACAGGTAATTGATAAAATGGCAGCTGTTGCTATTTTACAAGGTTACTTAGATAGAGGATAAATTATGGATGAAAATACAATTGTTGTAACAGATGAATTAGGAAATGAAGTAGAATATGAAATTCTATTTACATTTGAAAATGATGAAAATGGACATAAATATGTTGTTTATTTTGATCCTGAAAAAGATGAACCTGAAGCACAAGCAGCAATCTTTGATGATGAAGGTGGTTTATTTCCAATTGAAACTCCTGAGGAATGGGAATTAGTTGAAGAAGTATTCCAATCTTTTGTTTCAGAAGAAGATGATGAAACTGAATATTGTGAAGGAGAAGATGAAGAGTGTAACTCATAAAAGCTAATGAAAATTAGCTTTTTCCTTTTTTAGACATCAACAGTTCATAAAAAATAATTAAAATCATAATGAGGTGAAAGAAATGGCATTTAATTTATTTGGAGGAAAAAGAAGAATTACAAAGGGTTTTTTTGCTAATTCTTTAGGAAATAAACAAACAAGAGGAATTTATACATTCCAAATTGATGTAGAAAATGGTGAATTAATATTTAAAAAATATTTTGTTACACCAACAGATCCATGGTATGCATTTAACTATGGACGTTTTTCATGTATTACTTATAGAAATAGAACAGGTTCTGTAGACGATGGAGGAATTTGTTCTTATGCAGCAACTGCAGAAACTTTAGCACTTGCTTCACGTGTAACAGATAAAGGTAAAACATATATCCATGCTTGTGCTAATGGAGATGTAGAAACTGCTGATAAAATATTTTGTGTAGATTATTTTAATAGTGAAATTTCTGTAATGGCTGTTGTTAAGAAAAAACTTGTGAAATGTATTTCACATTATAAGTTAAGTGGAAGTGGAAAAGATCCTGTTAAACAAGCTCAACCATATCCTACATATGTGGGATTTTTACCAGATGAAAATAAACTTTATGTAGTATGTTTAGGATTAGATCAAGTATGCTTCTTTGATGTTGGCGAAGATGGAACATTAACATTAGATAATGTTCATACATTACAATTAGAACCAGGATGTGGCCCTAAAAAAATGATTTTCAATCAAAAAGGTGATCGTGCTTATATCATGAATGAGTTAAATAGTACAATTTGTGTTTATAAATATGATCATTTAAAATTTGAACTTATTCAAACAATTGATAGTTATCCTAAAGATGATGATCCTGAACTAGTAAGTTCTTTAAGTGATATTAAATTCAATAGTGATGATAGTCATTTATACGCTATTAATAAAGGACATGATTCACTTGTTTTATTTGATGTTAATGAAGATGGTACACTTACATATATCGATTTTGAAGATACTTCATATGATCCAGTTGATATGCTTGTTTATAATGAAGAAGGTAATGAATGGATTGTTGTTGCTTGTCAAAAAGGTGGGATTGTTGAATCTTATCGTTTTGGTAAAGAAAAAGGTGGTCAAGTTTATGAAACAGAATATAGCTGTATGGTTAATGAACCAATTTGCTTGACACCATTTATTAATAATTTCTAAGGCAATTTATTTGCCTTTTTTCTTTGGTTGAATATCGACAAAAAATAACATATAATGATACAAGGTGAGGTCTCAATTATGGAAAAATTAAAGAAATTGAATATAAAGGTAAAAATAGCCATTGGTTGTATATTTATTCTTATTGTTTTATTTTTAGGAAGTTTTGCATTTTATCATAATGGAATTAATGCGGTTTCCTCTAAAGATAAAGAAGTTATTGTTTCAATTCCTAAAGGAAGCAGTGGAAATAATATATTACAAATCTTAAATAAAAAGGATTTATTAAAAAGTCCAATGTGTGCCAAAATATATTTGAAATTAAACAATTATGATTTTAAAAGTAATGTTTATATTTTAAATAAAAATATGGATTTAAAAGAAATTATGACAATTTTAG
>SKER01002466.1_pt1 | contig 12076 bp, 13 predicted proteins | sample 4826961 | NCBI WGS metagenome assembly SKER01 (sample SAMN11008804, study PRJNA524170) | human gut metagenome | biome: Human fecal sample; material: Feces; isolation source: fecal sample from pouch patient p47 | host: Homo sapiens | place: Israel: Tel-Aviv | collected 2016-11-16
TCATAATATCATTAACTTATCAGAGACAGAGTATCTGGTAACAGTAATGACGTGCAATGAGGTGTTTGATCCAGGACATCCAGATACATTTTTTGAACCAGTATAAAACTAATAAATAGTAACTTACAAACAGAATAAAGATTAAAATACCTGGAGAGAAAAAAGATGGGAAAATACTTTGGAACAGACGGTTTTCGCGGAGAAGCGAATGTAAATTTGACAGTAGACCACGCACGTAAGGTAGGCCGCTTTTTAGGCTGGTATTATGGACAATTAAAAAAGCAGAATGGGGACAATACACCGGCAAAGGTTGTCATCGGTAAGGATACACGCCGTTCAAGCTATATGTTTGAGTATGCGCTGGTTGCCGGGCTTACAGCCTCAGGTGCAGATGCGTATCTTTTGCATGTAACAACAACTCCTTCTGTGGCTTATGTAGCAAGAACAGAAGATTTTGATTGTGGTATTATGATTTCTGCCAGCCATAATCCATACTATGATAATGGTATTAAGCTGATTAATGGAAATGGTGAAAAGATGGATGAGGCTACAATTGATCTTGTAGAAGCTTATCTTGATGGCGAGTTGGAAGTGTTTGGTCAGAAGTATGAAGAGATTCCTTTTGCACATAAGGATGCAATCGGATGTACGGTAGATTATGCTGCAGGTCGTAACCGCTATATGGGATACCTTATTTCACTTGGTTTATATTCTTTTAAAGGAATGAAGGTTGGACTGGATTGTGCCAATGGTAGTTCCTGGAACATGGCACAACAGATTTTTGACAGTCTTGGAGCAAAGACATTTGTTATTAATGCAGAGCCAGATGGTACGAATATTAACAGAGATGCAGGTTCGACACACATTGAAGGATTGCAGAAGTATGTAGTAGAGAATGGATTAGATGTTGGATTTGCCTATGATGGAGATGCAGACCGCTGTCTCTGCGTAGATGAAAAAGGAAATGTAGTAGATGGAGATGCTATTCTTTATATCTACGGAAGATATATGAAAGAAAGAGGTAAGCTGCTTACCAATACAGTTGTAACGACAGTTATGTCAAACTTTGGCCTATACAAGGCTTTTGATGAGTTGGGAATTGGCTATGCCAAGACAGCAGTTGGAGATAAATATGTTTATGAATATATGACAAAGAACGGATGCCGTATCGGAGGAGAACAGTCCGGTCATATCATATTTTCAAAGTATGCATCAACGGGGGATGGAATTCTTACCAGCTTGAAGATGATGGAAGTTATGATGGCTAAAAAGAAAAAGCTGAGTCAGCTCACAGAGGATTTACATATTTACCCACAGGTTCTTGTGAATGTAATGGTAAAAGATAAAGCCGTAGCGCAGGCAGATGCAGATGTGCAGGCTGCGATATCAAAAGTAGCAGAAAGATTAGGAGATACCGGAAGAATTCTTGTTCGGGAGTCTGGAACAGAACCATTGATTCGTGTTATGGTAGAGGCAGAAACAAAAGAAATCTGTCATACATATGTAGATGAAGTGGTTTCGATTATTAATAAAAAAGAGGCAACTAGATAATATTTTTTCATTTTGTAGAAGATGAAGAAAGCATTTATTATTATAAAAACACGAAAAAGACATAGTGACATAACTCGGAGGAAAATATCATGGCAGTATTAGTAACAGGTGGAGCAGGATATATCGGAAGTCATACTTGTGTAGAGTTATTAGAAAATAATAAGGAAGTTGTTGTTCTTGATAATTTGAGTAATTCCAGCGAAGAAGCATTAAATCGAGTAAAAAGAATAACAGGGAAAGAAGTAAAGTTTTATAAAGGTGATATTTCAGATATAGTTATTTTAGATACCATTTTCAAAAAAGAAAATATTGAATCATGTATTCATTTTGCAGGATTGAAGTCCGTAGGAGAATCTGTCGCAAAACCATTAGAGTATTACCAGAACAATATTGCTGGAACATTAATCCTTTTACAGAAATTGAGAGAATACAATGTAAAAAATATTATATTCTCATCTTCAGCAACCGTATATGGTGACCCTGCATTTGTACCGATCACAGAAGAATGTCCAAAAGGTCTATGTACAAATCCTTATGGCTGGTCTAAATCTATGCTAGAGCAGATTCTTATGGATATATATAAGGCAGATGAAACTTGGAATATAATTCTACTTCGTTACTTTAACCCAATTGGAGCCCATAAAAGCGGTCTCATGGGAGAGAATCCAAATGGAATCCCTAACAATTTAATGCCATACGTAACACAGGTAGCAGTAGGCAAGTTAAAAGAATTGGGAGTATTCGGAAACGACTATGATACACCAGATGGAACAGGAGTACGTGACTATATTCATGTAGTTGACCTCGCAAAAGGTCATGTGAAAGCCCTTCAGAAAATAGATGAAAAATGTGGTTTTAAAATATATAACTTAGGAACCGGAAAAGGATATAGTGTATTAGATATTGTAAAGAATTTTGAAGCTGCTACAGGTATGAAAGTTCCATATGTTATAAAAGACCGCCGTCCCGGTGATATTGCTACATGCTACTGCGATCCAGGAAAGGCAGCAGAAGAATTAGGCTGGAAAGCAGAAAACGGTATAAAAGAAATGTGTGAAGATTCTTGGAGATGGCAGAAGAAGAATCCAAATGGGTATGAAGGATAAAGATAGAAGAAGATTAAATGAAAGAAGCAATCAGATAACAGTCAGAGAAAGGAATTAAAAGTATGTGTGGAATTGTTGGATTTACAGGAGCACAGCAGGCAGCTCCGATTTTATTAGATGGCCTGTCCAAGTTAGAGTACCGTGGATATGATTCTGCCGGAATCGCAGTACGCGATGGAGAGAATGAAACAGAGGTAGTGAAGGCAAAAGGCCGTTTAAAAGCCCTCGCAGAGAAGACAGATAACGGAACAGCCGTAAAAGGAAGCTGTGGTATTGGTCATACCAGATGGGCGACACACGGAGAACCATCTGAGAACAATGCACATCCGCATAAAAGTGATGACGGCAATGTAGTAGCTGTACATAACGGAATTATCGAAAACTATTTAGAATTAAAAGAAAAACTAACTCGCAAAGGTTATACATTTTATTCCCAGACAGATACAGAAGTAGCTGTGAAGTTAGTAGATTACTATTATAAAAAGTACGAAGGAACACCGATTGATGCAATCAATCACGCAATGGTTCGTATCCGTGGTTCTTATGCACTTGCGGTAATGTTTAAGGATTATCCGGAAGAAATCTATGTTTCAAGAAAAGACAGCCCAATGATTCTTGGAATCGAAGATGGAGAGTCCTACATCGCATCCGATGTACCAGCTATCTTAAAGTATACAAGAAATGTATATTACATCGGAAACATGGAACTTGCCTGTGTAAGAAAGGGAGAGATCACTTTCTATAACCTTGACGGCGAAGAAATCGAAAAAGAATTAAAGACGATCGAATGGGATGCAGAAGCAGCAGAAAAAGCAGGCTTTGAACATTTCATGATGAAAGAGATCCATGAACAGCCAAAAGTAGTAGGTGATACATTAAATTCTGTATTAAAGGATGGACAGTTTGATTTATCTTCTGTTGGACTTTCCGAAGAAGAAATTAAAGATATCAGCCAGATTTACATCGTAGCCTGCGGCTCCGCTTATCATGTAGGAATTGCAGCCCAGTATGTAATCGAAGACCTTGCTAAGATTCCTGTTCGTGTAGAACTTGGTTCCGAGTTCCGTTACAGAAATCCATTATTAGATCCAAAAGGTCTTGTAATCGTAATCAGCCAGTCAGGAGAAACAGCAGACAGCCTTGCAGCACTCCGAGAGTCCAAAGAAAAAGGTGTCCGCACAATGGCAATCGTAAATGTAGTCGGTTCCTCTATCGCCAGAGAAGCAGACTCCGTATTCTACACACTTGCCGGACCGGAAATCGCCGTAGCAACAACAAAAGCTTACAGTACACAGCTCATGGCAACCTACATACTTGCCCTTCAGTTCGCAAAAGTACGCGGAGAAATCTCCGATGAAACATATAAAAACATGATTGCCGAATTACAGACAATCCCAGATAAAATCGCTAAAATCCTTGAAGATAAAGAACGCATCCAGTGGTTTGCATCCAAACAGGCAAACGCACACGATGTATTCTTCGTAGGACGTGGAATCGACTATGCCATCTGTATGGAAGGAAGCTTAAAGATGAAAGAAATCAGCTACATCCACTCAGAAGCATACGCAGCCGGCGAATTAAAACATGGTACGATCTCCCTCATCGAAGATGATATCCTCGTAGTCGGTGTACTCACACAGCCAGACCTCTACGAGAAAACCATCTCCAACATGGTAGAATGCCGCAGTCGTGGCGCTTACCTCATGGGACTCACAACCTTCGGTCAGTATAACATCGAAGACAGCACAGACTTCGCCGTATACATCCCGAAAATCGACCCACACTTCGCAACATCCCTTGCTGTAATCCCATTACAGTTATTGGGGTACTATATTAGTGTATCTAAGGGTTTAGATGTGGATAAGCCACGTAACTTGGCAAAGAGTGTGACAGTGGAGTAAATTTATTTCTGCTCATGTAGATTGTCAAAGAGAAACTTTTAAAATGCGGACGAATTTGTTTTATAAGAATTCATGAGTATAGTACAAAGGGTGCATTTCAGTTTTCGGATTTGTGCTATAATATTTTTAAAGTGGAACAATAGAAGAAGTCATCTATTATATTATTGGATATAGATATTACTAAAAACAAAGAAGTGAAAAATAAAATAAAAAACAGAGGACAGCCATTGGAGCATTAGTTCGCATGATGGCAGGGAATCCTCTGTTTTAGTTCTAAAACGATTGGATTCACACAGAAATAGGAGTTATAAAATGGCAGGAAGACCAAGAAAGAAACCAGAATATAATCCAGAACTTCAATTTAATAATTTTCTTCAAGAGTTAAAAGATGCCTATGAAGAAGCAGATTCTATGCGGGGATTGGCACAAGAATTGAATATTACATTGCTTAAACTTCGTAAGCTACTTATTACGGCAGATGTATTCACATCAGATATATGTACGGAAATTAATGATCTGCATCAGTCAGGAAAAAAGATTCCGGAGATTATGAAACTCACAGGTCTTTCCAGAGCATCGGTTCATTCCTATTTGCCCTACACTAAGGGGCTTTATAATGCAGCAGAGATAAGTCTAAATGCGGAGAGATGCAGGACATATAAGATTCGACAAGAGCAGGTTCGGCTTCTAAAGGAAATACCATCAGTGGAAAATCTGTGGCAGGCTGTTATTGCATTTCAGGAGTATCCATTTAAAACAGCAACAGGATTACCATTTCGGTATAAATTAAAGGTTGGTAAAAACGGAGAGTATAACAGAGAGCTGCTGATAGATCGTAGAGAGAAAAGTAAGAGTCTTGCCTGGAGTAGTGTGGTGCTGGCATTTGAAAATAGTAAGAGGATTTCAGAAGAAGTGAAGAAACCGAAGGCACTTGGAGATATTAGAGGAGTTTCATATATTTATCCGATACTATGGCGATTTGGCATGATCAGAGTTCCGGAAGCAATAGAGAAGAAAATGGGAAAGCAGAGATAAATCCCTGCTTCATTGCTCATAAGCAATTAGATTGACATGAATATATTAAAGAGTTTCTCGTAAAATAGAAAATGCATCAATGATTCCTTGTTTGTAGGCAATCCGTATATATTCTATAGATGAAATGTTTTCAGCAGTGATAGCGGCATCAACCGCATCCCATTGCTGGGGAGTTAGATTTAGATACTGTATTTTTTCATTGGCTTTATTGCATTTTTTCTGAGCTTTTTGATATTTTACATCGTGCTTTATTGCAATAGGTAATGTTGTTTCCATACGAAAAGTTGCAAGCTGATCCAGAAAACTTTCTGATGATGGCAGACTGTTTTTAGGATTATGAATGAAATATTCTGTGAGTGCTTTATGCTCCCTGAGTTTTTAGGTCAGATGGTAGAGTGTTTAGATTGTGAATCTGTCGGTTGGAAGTACATAAAGAATAGCCAGTATTATTGTTATGAATATAAATTGCCAATAGAAGTAGTTATGTTTGATGATCACGATAATTATTCAGATACATTGAAACAGCGTTATTTATTACGATGTGTACTTCAGAGATTGTATCAATATCAAACTTCAAATATCAGTTATATGTATGATCATGACAATCCTGCTCTAAGACTTGCAGATGACTATACGGTTCCTTCTGAATACTATGTTGGAAAAGAAAAAATTACTTCTGAAATGTTAAGTTATTAAAAAAGCAAGAAATACCAACAGTACCAAAAGATTACCAACTTTATAGAACTTTTCGTGACAATGCAAAAACATAAAATATAACCCCTTCAAATAAAGAGGTTTATTTTATGTTTTCTGACAATGCACTATTTAAAGATTCCGCTCTTGGAAATATCTTTTAAGGAATTGATTACAATATCATAAGAGAGCTTTTCCTCTAAAAGCTGGGTAGTCAAATTATCATAATCGTTCTTGTAGGCTTTTTCTTCAATAATCTGTTCAAGTAGTTGCGGAACATTTACATCTGGAAGAGCAGATGGACAGATTGGAGATTGTGCCCTGATATTTCTTACTTCATGTACAAGATTTTTGAAAGTTTCATCTTGAGGAACAAGCGGAAGAAGTTTGTAAATATCATATATGTGTCTGGAATGTTTCTGAACTTTGCCTTGTAAATAATAATCGCAAATGGCAAAAACTTTATCAGCCAGTGTTCTGTCGATACCCTGTACTTTCATGGAGAATGGCAGCAACATAAATTCTTCGATAGAATCAGGAGCTTCTTTATCCATCATATCACCAATATAGCTGTGAACAGGTAATATTACTGTTGGAAAAGAAATCGCAGTATAGGATGTTTCTAATAATACAGCAGGACTTAAAGCATCACTGGCTAAAGGAAGTACGGAGTCATAACTGATAATGTAGCGGTTGTAATCCCGACGGCTTCTTGTTTCATCAAGATTTTCAATATTCATACCTAGTTCATCTGCGGAAGAAACGATTGCCTGTTTTATTTTTTTCTTCTTTCCCTGTGAAATCTGGGTATCTATTGTAATATCTATATCTTCCGAGAAACGCTTTATAACTTTATGGCATTTGCTTAAAGAGTTACCACCCTTGAAAACGATGTAAGGCATTTTTTCAGATAGAAGGCGAAGAAGCATGGTGACGTAATAATCCTTTTCTATCGCCTGTGCCATTATGCCGGTCTGTTCATAAGCCAGTTCGATTGCATCCTGGAACTGGTCTTTATTGTTATGCAAGTATGCCATTATAGATCACCCTCGTTTCTATTAGATTTTTGTAAAGTTTATCAGGATAATATGAAAAATAAGATTCCAGATCAGAAATTTCCAAACCAGCATCACGCATATACTGATAAAGACGTTTTTGCAAATCGGTTCCAGACATTTCTGAATAAACATCCACGTCTTTTAACATATCGAGAAACTGTAAAGCCATGTAATTTTTTTCTGTTACAGGGACTTTAGGTTTTCTGATAATGATACGGGACTTTGCCAGAGAAGTTTCCCGGTATTCATTGGTTGCCTTGTTTGATACGATTTCATATTGCATAGGAACCTGTGTAGTAAGTCCCATTTGGTTGAAAAATAATAATCCGCTGATGTAACCGCACCGTCTGTCGTTGTCACGCAGATATTTATATTCCAGAACTTTTTCCAATGTAGGTTTTGAACCAGATTTGAAAATACTTCTCTTGGGAAGATAATAGATACCTTTGTCAAAACGTTTTACCTTTTCAGCATCTGTCAATTTTTTTAGCTGCTGACGGATATTATTGCCCGTCATTCCTTCAATCTGTATATCAGAAAGAAAAAAAGGCTCATTTTCTTTATAGTTTTCTGTAAGGTACTGATATAAGTTAGCCATATTGCACCTCCATTAACAAAATAGTGTTTATATATTTCTTTTCTGTTATTATATCCGTTTTCAAAGGAAATATCAAGATTCTGGGCAGATGAAAAAATAATTTTTATAAAGGTATGATAAGCTGTTAGGTAGTGAGTAGCAGGCATCCCAAAGCATATATAGATGAAGAAGTGCAGCAATAATAGAAAAAATTTGCAAAAATTAAGTTGACATATTTACATTAGATATAGTAGTGTTGAGGTAACGACAGGCAACAAGAGTGTCTGTTAAGCGTTAAAGTAAGATGTTGTGCCAGAAAGCAGTAAAGGGATATTCCAATTTAAGGATTGAGTTAGCACCGTCAAGAATGGTGATGACAAATTCAGAAGGGGTAGATCTCCAGATTGATCAGTTAAGCGGAGGATATAAAGCAGTTTTATCGGTTATTGCAGATATTGCAAAGAGATTATCAATGGCAAATCCGGATTCGTTGAATCCATTGGAAGAGGAAGCTGTGATTTTGATTGATGAGCTAGATCTGCATCTGCATCCAAAGTGGCAGAAAGAAATCGTTGCAGATTTAAAAAGAACATTTCCTAATAGCCAGTTTATTGTTTCCACACATTCTTCATTTATCGTTCAGTCATTAGATGCCGACGAATTATTTGATATTAAAACAATGCAGTATGCAGAAGAAGGCAATTACAGAGGAAGGATTTTTGTTTAAAGGAATGCTTTCCATGGGATTTTTATGCGGTTTGTTGTGTGCCGCTTACTAAGAAACTCCCTACAACATATCCCCATATACCAAATAGGTCATGTGTTGTAGGGAGTCATTTTTTGTTATGCAGTTTTCTGTACAGCCAGAGCCTTGATTTCTTCTAAGGTCAGGTCTGTAAAAGCGGCAATATCTTCATAAGTGAGTTTGCCGGAGACTAGCATACGTTTAGCAATTTCAATGCGTTCAGCTTTTCGCATATTTTCCATTTCTCTGCACATGGTCAAAACTCCTTCCTCATCTTCTTTAAAATAACGTACCCTGTCAGCAAGTATTTTATAATACATATCTTTTGGATCGGTACAGGAAAAATCGTACATTAGTTTTCCGAGTTCTGTTTCATCTTTGATTTGGGAATTTACATAAATAATATGAGCTTCATCGCCAAATGGTTCACCGGTTTCTTGGATGATGCGGTCAATATGATAAATTGGAAGCCCGGCTTTTAATACATCATTTTCAGTAATAAAAATTACATAGGTTTCAGTGAGGGCATCATATTTATCGCCAGCTTCAGTTATATTGGCATCTATAAGACTGCTATTATATCTTGCACGTTTTGCACCGGCACCACGATCACTTCTTTGAATTTCTATATTATAAGAGCGGTTATTGGTATCGACAGCTAATATATCCAAGCGAATAGAACGTCCTTGTAAATTTTTTATATCGTATTGTCCCTGTGCAGATTGTACTTTAAGGTCATGCCTTTGCAAAATAATTTGAAGCAGAAATTCCGCACATGCCTTATCTTCAAAAACTTTACTCATAAAATCATCATCTAAAAGACGGAACCCTCTAAGGCGTTGTAGATCTTCTTTATGCTTTTGTTCAAAATTCAGTGTTTCTTCTGTATTATTCATTGTAAAAACACCACCTGCTTTCCTTTAGAATGGAATATAGTAAACATGAATTTCTATATCATTATTTTAACATGGCAAATAGTAATCCTCAATACCCGAATTTTGAAACGACAAATGCCGATGAAAAATAACAGCCTATAAATCTTTTTCATTTTCAATCTGTTGTTCCTGCTCGTGATTCTTCCCAAGGATCATATTAATATTGGAAGACACGGTACGAAGCTCCCGTTCATAATCCCGGTGGTTAGAAAAATCTTCCCGTTGTGTATCTCGCAATTCAATAAGCCGGTCTTTTTCAGCATAGAGGGCTTTCATGGAAGGCAGCTTACTTCCGGCAGATTTTTCTTTCAGCGTTCGGAGAGCTGTATCATAAAGGGAAAGCTCTGCCCGGTGTTCTTCGTAGAATTTATCCTTATTGCGGCTCTTACGGTAGTCTGCATATATGTTTTTGTATGCAAGGTACTGTCCGGTAAAATGTATTTTTCATTCACATCTTTAAGCTGTTGTTCTGTATACTTTAAAGATTTTCTGGCGGCACTGGTCTGATTGGATACCTGGTCAAGTGCCGTATGGAAATCTTCAAGAGAGTTATATCCATGTTCCTGGATATAGGCAACCGTCTGAGCCATCTGTTTCAGATTGGAGAGTTTGACTTTTTGAGCATAAGCTTCACTCTGCTGTGCTTTGATACAGGTCTGTAAATCTATCACAAGTCGGAGATCTGATTTTATGAAAATGAACGGTACAGGAATATCGGAAGCATCAGGAGAAAGTGCTGTCTGTAAATCTTTTGTAGTAGCTGTAATTTGCGGTTCTTCAATTTTCATTTTCCTATCAGAGAGTGATTTTGCATTTTCCTTAAATGTCTGTAATAGAAAATCCTCTTCATATCGTGTTCCGAGATTTCGTCCAGTGATATATTTTTTTCTGCCTGGATGAAGATAGCTGTACCGGTTTCTGCTGATCTTGAAGATGATATGATATTTTTTATCGAGGATTTGTGCAAACTCTTCTGGTGACTTGGCGGTGCTTGCAGCATCATCAATAGCATCCCGGAGAAACTGTTTCTCTGTCTGATAGCGAGTCTCTTTTGGAGTGATGCCGTCTTCAAGCATTTTCTGGTTGAGCTTATCAAGTTTTTCCTGTCCACGACGCTGTGCCCAGTATTCTTTTTCCGTGATTTTCCTTTCAGCAGGAGAGAGCAGATCAACTTGATGCAGACCTTCTTTCTGGCACATGTCCATAACATCTTGTTTTAAGTGAGCAAGGTAGGCTGTGCTTAGGTGGTGTTTATATCCGGCTTTTGATTCACAGTCAAATTCCATATAGGGTTCTTGGGGTACGTCATATTTCCGAAGGCTGTTGATCACAATATGTACATGGATATTGCCACTTTCGTTGTGACCATCTGTATGTGTGCAGACTAAAGCCTGATGACCAGAAAAGTTCTTCTTTGCAAAAGTCAGTCCCAGCTGCTGTGCCCGTTCACCGGTCAGTCCACATTCCTCTTTGTCTTTCGGGTCAAAGCTGATAATGTAATGATGAGACTTGATCTCATTGAACTTTTTATTTTTATGGTAATAGCTGTTTAGTTCCTGACATTCAGATGCAAAGGTAAACGGATCACAGTTTAGACCATTCAGGTAATATTCATCTCGTAATATCATGTGTCCCTCATCATCGAGGATTGGCTTTTGGGTGTATTCATTATGCTGGAAGATGAGATACCGTTCAGATTCTCCATAGTCAGCATTTTTGCTTGCGATATGTTTAATCACTGCCACGGAAATCACCTGCCATTCTCATCACTTCATATTTCATTTCATAAATATCCCGGAGAGATTTTTTTATTTCTGTTCTCATTTCTGAGGAGATAATTCCACCTTGATTAAAATATCGGGCAATCTGATTGAGGTTGCTTCCTATCTTACCCAATTCACCAATCAGCTTTTTTATTTCTTTGACATCTGCAACAATCTCAAATTTAGTATTGACCTGTCCCTCCATAATTTGTTTTCGCATATATTCGGAAATAGTCATGTCTGCCTGTTCTGCCGTATTTTCTATAATAGAAAATTCTGTATCAGTCAGTCGGATTGTTACCCGGTGTTCCCGTTTCATATCAGATTCTTTTTGTGGTCGTGTCATTAGATACTCCTTTCTGCATATAGGTTCCACACAGGAAAGAAAAAAATTACAGCTTGCTGTGAAAGCAAGTGATGAAGAATCATCACGCTGTGACCATGGCAATGGGAACCAATACGCATATCTTTGATTGCGGTCGAGGGTATGGGGAAACGAAATCCCCATCAAGTTGCAAGGCAGAAAAAATCCCGGAGGGGTTTTTGTCTGACATTGCGAAACTTGCTCTAAAAATGACTGCTTCATATATAAGCCGATTTACAGAAAAAATGGAAATAAGAAGTTTATATAAATGAAAAAACAAAAAGCAATAGTTAATTGCGAAAATGTAAAGTTGTATTGCTTGCCCAAATGGTATATCAACTGTATAAT
>SKER01002474.1_pt1 | contig 12056 bp, 3 predicted proteins | sample 4826961 | NCBI WGS metagenome assembly SKER01 (sample SAMN11008804, study PRJNA524170) | human gut metagenome | biome: Human fecal sample; material: Feces; isolation source: fecal sample from pouch patient p47 | host: Homo sapiens | place: Israel: Tel-Aviv | collected 2016-11-16
TACAAGATGCAAACACAAGGGAAAGGAGTAGCAGATGCAGAATAAGAAAAAAGCTAATTGGGGCTCTCTAGCACGTCTTCTACGCTTTTTGTGGCAAGACTACAAACTTTCGCTTTCTATCGCCTTTGTCCTCATTGTTGTTGCTTCTTTGGCAACGGTCAATTTGACGGCTTCTATTCAGTCCTTGGTTGACGTTTATGTTCAACCTATGCTCAAATCTGGTAGCTACGATTTTGGACCGCTTTTACGTTTCTTGACTTCAGTGGGTGTCTTCTGTCTTATCGGTGTGATTGCCAACTACGTGTCATCACTCCTCATGGCGACCATCTCGCAAGATTCTCTGCGTTCCCTTCGTAATCAGCTCTTTGCTCGCATGCAAAAGCTTCCTGTTCGCTACTTTGATACTCACCAACACGGGGATATCATGTCTATCTACACCAACGACATTGATGCCCTCCGTCAGGCTGTTGAGCAGTCTATCCCACAGTTGCTACAAACAACTATTACCCTTATCGGAGTGACTGTGACCATGCTTACGGTTAGTCCTCTCCTCTTTATCGTGGTCCTAGTCATGGTAGGCATCATGTTTATGGTCATCAAAAATGTATCAGCTAAATCAGGTCGTTACTTTGGTGAGCAACAAAAGAATCTAGGGATTGAGAATGGTTTTATCGAAGAAATGATGTCAGGTCAAAAGGTAGTCAAGGCCTTCGTCCACGAAGAAGAAAGCATGGCTGACTTTGACAAGATTAATGAACAACTCTTTGAATCGTCATATTTAGCCAATCGCTATGCCAATGTTCTCATGCCAATTCTTGGGAACTTAGGAAATGTTTCCTTTGTTTTGACTGCCCTGGTTGGTGGACTCTTCGCTCTAAATGGTGTCGGTGGCTTGACTATTGGTGGTCTCATGGCCTTCCTACAATTGAACCGTTCCTTCAATGGCCCAATTACTCAGGTTTCTCAACAACTTAACTTTGTCCTTATGGCACTTGCTGGTGCAGACCGTATCTTTGACCTTTTGGATGAAGCAGAAGAAGTTGACCAAGGTAAGGTCACTTTGGTCAACTACGAATTGGTAGATGGTCAAATGGTTGTGACAGACAAGAAAACCAATCTTTGGGCTTGGAAACACCCACGTCCAAATGGCGACTACGAGTTGGTCGAGTTGGTCGGAAATGTGGTCTTCCAAGATGTTGATTTCTCTTACGATGGTAAGAAACAAATCCTTCACGACGTTAACCTCTATGCAGACAAGGGGCAAAAGGTTGCCTTTGTCGGTGCGACAGGTGCTGGTAAGACGACAATTACCAACTTGATTAACCGTTTCTACGACATCCAATCTGGCGTGATTACCTATGATGGAATTGATGTCAAATTGATTGAAAAAGATTCTCTTCGCCGATCACTTGGTATCGTGCTTCAGGATACCCATCTCTTCACAGGGACTATCGCTGAAAATATTGCCTACGGCCGTTCGGATGCGACTCGTGAAGAAATTCTTGAAGCTGCTCGTATTGCTAACGTGGATTCCTTTGTTCAACATCTGGACAATGGTTACGACACTGTTCTTACAGACGATGGTGCAGGCTTGTCTAATGGACAACGTCAGCTGATTGCCATTGCGCGTGCTGCCCTTGCTAATGCACCGGTTCTTATCCTTGATGAAGCGACATCCTCTATTGACTCTCGTACCGAAAAAATGGTCCAAGAGGGGATGGACCGACTTATGGAAGGACGTACGGTCTTTGTTATCGCCCACCGTCTTTCAACCATCGTTAACTCTGACGTTATCATGGTTATGGACCACGGACGTATCATTGAACGTGGTGACCATGACAGCCTTATGGAACAAGGTGGTACCTACTACCGACTCTATACTGGTGGTCTTGAAATTGATTAACATTAAAAGAACTCAGGCAAAACCTGAGTTCTTTTGCATATGAAGAAAATGATTCTTTTGAGACTTTTCTTGTAAAAACGATAGATTTGATATCTTAAATCTCAACTTCTTTTAAACCGTGTGAGTCCAGGCGATAAATCTTTTGGCAGACTTGTCTGAGGTAGTTGACATCATGTGAGACTGTCAGAATGGCACCTGGATAGTTCTCGAAGAGCTGTCGGACTTGGGGTTGTGAGGTGGGTGAAAAATTTCTGGTTGGTTCATCTAAGATAAGGAGCTGAGGGCTTTCTAAGACCAGGTGTAGCAGGAGTAGTTTTCCTTTCTGTCCTCCAGATAAATCAGAAATGACATGGCTCATTTCATCATGACTAAAGTTGAGGTTGGCGAGATGGGAGCTTATAACCTCTCGTTCAGACTTGTCGCCTGTCTTACTTAAAAACGCTATCGGTGACAAATCATTTTGCAAGATAGTATTGTAATGTTGAGGCATGTAGCCAATAGTTAGGTCTGTCTTCTTGCTAAGTTCTTGGTAGAGAAAGTGTAAGAGAGTGGATTTACCACAGCCGTTATCTCCAACAATACCAATTTTTTCTTGCCCTTTCAAAGAAAGTTTGAGATGGTCAATGGTCAGGTGAGGAGCGATGTTTATCTGCTTTTTATCCAGATTTAAGAGATATTTTCCCTGAGGTAGAGGAGTGATATGAGAGAAGAATAGTTCAATACTGTCTTCTTTATCAGGCATTTGTGTCATATCTTGGGCAAGGCGGTCGTAGCGTTTTTCTTGCGAGAGGACTGCTTTCATCTTTTTGGCAACCAATCGTCCTTGCGTGCTATCATGCGTATTACGTAGGGTAGTTTGGACATTTTGTTTGATACGGCGATGCTTGGCCATGGCTTTGTCATAGGCTTTTTTCTCGGTTTTCGCTTGCTGCATTTGTTGCTGGAAGGCATCAGTGCGTTGCTGGCTATAGTTATCATAGTCGAGGTGCTCCACACTAGTCCTTGCCTGACGGCGACGTTTAAGGAGTTCCAGATGGATAATGGTATCTGCTGTCTGGCTTAGTAGGTCTTCGTCATGTGAGATATAGATTATGGTTTGATCAGAATGTTTGATAAAATTTTTTAGCCAAGTCATAGTAGTCAAGTCCATATCGTTTGAGGGCTCATCAAGAAAAATGATGTCGTGGGGACGGGCTAATTCTCGGATGAGTTGAATTTTGAGTTTCTCGCCACCTGACAGAGAGGAGATAAGCTGACTGCTAGCAAAACGATCACTATCAAAATGAAGTTCATCAGCCAGACGATAGAGGGTAGCATAGTCTAGGTCATAAGTATCCGCAAAGAAGTAGTCATTAAGAGTTAGGGAATGTAAGCTATCCGAAATCTGTTGGGGAATATAGACCTGTGGGCTATCTGGTTTATTAATAGTTCCCTCGTAAGAAAGATGGTCAAAATGTGCTTTAGGATTGACAAGAATGGCAAGGAGACTAGATTTTCCATTGCCTTCCTCCCCAATGATGGCGACTTTTTCACCAGTAGCTATCGTTAGATTTAAGTCATGAACGAGTTCACGCAAATCTTTGGTATGGGTAATAGTTAGATGTTGAATCTGTATCATAGGACCTCCTAGGTCTGAGTGCTTGTTGATAGTGTTTTATGGGTAGTACAGTTTTTACTTCAAACAATATCAAAGGTCAAAAAACAGTCCTACCTTATAAGATAGAACTGTCTTGAATCTAGCTAAAAAGCTCTCTAGGAGATAGTGATGGTGTGGACGCAAAAAAACGCAGATACCATCAACAAGTTTTCTACAGAAAAAGAGCGCAAAAAAGACATGAAAACAATCTATCGAATAAAGCAGGTTTATTGTGAATAGACTTAGTTGTTCATGTCTCCATTTACCTCCGAATGTTACTTGCCTTGATTGTACGCTGTCCGAGAGATTTTGTCAAATGAAAATAAAATATCCAACCTTATTAGACCGCCAATCTACCTTATCAATAGTCTCTACCTATGCTATACTAAAAGCAATACTAAAAATGGAGATTGTTATGGAAAATAAGTTTGTAAAGTAACCAACATCTAAGGGGGATAAGTCCACAAAAATTGTTTTTATAGGTCTCTTAGTGGCATTGCTTTTTATAATCGCAGGGACGGCTATCTTCTTTGCTGTGAATAGTAGCAGTAAGGCTACCAAAGGTTCAGCTACATCAAGTAAGTCGAGTACGACTGTCTATTCCGGCAGTAATGCAGAAGACCCCTTGTTCAAAATCACCCTGAAAACCTTCGGAGATAATAAAGAATTTTTACTCGTGACACCAAATCCTGGTCATGATAGAAACATGTTTAATATTGTGGGGGTAGCTGGTCAATACTTAGTCACTCAAGAGTACAAGGGGGGTGAATCTGGTAAGAAAAATGCCAAGGGTGAAACTCTTTATAAATATGACTACTTTAATGTCTATGTTTATGACACGGAAAAACCAAATCAGAAACCTAAACAAATTGACCTCTTGAAATTGGCTAAAAAAGCTGGGGATGAAGATTACTTAAACCAAGCAGGTCTAATGCTTTTCATGCTTAATGACCAAGCCTACTTGCAAATGCCTTTTGGTGCGTCATCAGCTGACTTTGCTTCTAATAAAAAATACCTCAATCTCAAAACACAAAAAATTGAGGAAATGAATATTCCAGCTAACTCGAATACTTTGGACTCGGAATTGGATTACGCCAATGTTGATATGCGTAAGACTTTAGAGCCTTTTGGTCTTGAAATGTGGACAGGTGCAACTAATGGTAGGGATTTAGATCATCCAAGAGAAACACCAATTGCGAGTCTGCCTGCTCTTTATTACATTTCTGAAAAAGACAGAAGCCTCAATATGGATAGTACCAACTTTGCCAAAGAGCATAAGGATGCTTATGAAGCGATTAAGACCAAACATGCTAGAATCTACACCATTCCAAGCAAGATTAACAATGAAACCTGGTTCAATACCTTACTCCATTGGATGGCACCTGAAGGCCAGGATGCCTACGAGTTACCGGTTAGGGCATTTAGACCGACTCAGGAAGAAGGGAAAGTCAAGTCCTACCAAGAATTGCAGACTTGGAATGACAACCATATCAGAAAAAAATAGAGGAACTTACCTCTGAGACCCATAAGATTATGAACCCAAGTCTATAATACTTGGGTTTTTTAGTGTTTTTGAAATGCTAATGGGAGACTTTAGTCGTGAAAGAGGATTATTAAATTGTATATCAATGGTTTATCGAGGGTGTTACAGAATCGGATGGTTTGTAATAAGAAGGTAAAAATTAGAATAAAAGTGAGGAAATCAGCCAATAAAATGAGTTAATTCCTCTCATAAGTCTAACATCTTCCGTGAAAATCATGAGAAAGTTAGGAATGAAAAGAAAATAAAATAGAAATTTGAAAACGGTATAAAGCAAATAAAATCAAGGGTTTTACACTTGTAAGAATAAAAAACGAGCGAAAATTGTTGGTTGAATTGTCAGACAACTTGATTTTTTTTAAAAAAGTTGACTTAATCACTTGACCATGAATTGTCAGAATGTTAGAATGTAATAGAATCATGAGTTCAAGTATAGGATTCTTGTATACTCGTGACCTATAACTAACTATTTCATACAGAGGGAGACTTGAAATGAAAGACATTTTTAACAGACGCCAACGATTTTCATTGCGTAAATATTCGTTTGGTGTCGCTTCAGTCTTGCTAGGAACGGCACTCTTTGCTGCTCATACTGCACAGGCTGATGAAGTCACAGCACCTGATGCTTCTTCATCAAACCCTGGTTCATCAGTTGAGGGCGAGAGTTCTTCAGACCTGGTTGAGACGTCAACAGCATCAACAGCTCAAGCAGATCCTACTGCAGCTGTATCTTCAACTGAGGCAACTGCGTCAACATTTAACTTGACGCCAGAAGCTTCAACAACAGATAAGGCTACCGCAGAGGCAACTGACAAACAAGCTACAGAAACTGCAAAATCAGAAGCAGCTAAACCAGCATCAGAAGCAGCTAAACCTGCAGAAAACAAGGCTACATCAGAAGCAGCTAAACCAGCTACTGCAGCATCAACTGCAGCAGCTAGCGGTAAAGTTGAAACAACAGCTTCAACGACAGCCGCTGCAGCAACTCCAGCTGCAACAGCGGCTAATCGTACTGCAGCAACAGCAGCTCCAGTAGCTGAAGAAACAGCAGCAGCTGAAACTGCGGCAGCAGCAACAAGCGTTAAGCCAAACGTTACAGCACGTGCTTACTCTGTTAGAGCAGCAGCCGAAGATCGCAGTGCAACACTTGACCGTGCAGCAACTGATATGACTAACGGTGGAGCTTTGGCAATGAGTCGTAGCCGTCGTAACCGTCGTGCCGCTACAGACCACAATAACGAGCCGGTTGCTGTAGCAACTTTCCTAAAAGACGGTGAAGTTGCTACACCTGATATGACGGATCCAAATGGTGCAAGTGTTTCATCTCAAACTGTACCAGCTGGTTATCAGGCTAAAGAAGGCGACTTCTATACTTATGCTATTTGGGATCTTACTAAGTTCAATGAACGTTATGGTACAAAATATTATGCGCGTGCCTATAAGAGATTTGATGACTCTACCGATACAACGGTTGAATTGCTCGACAAAAATACTGGTAGTGTAGTTGAAACTAGAACGATTACCGCTTCTAGTGGGGTTCAAAAGTTCACGACTACTACAGCAGCGTCTAATAGCCAATTAACTTTCCAAGTAGATTATAAAGCTGGAACTGCTCCAAAGGGTAAAAAAGCAGAACCATTTATTCAAAATGGTTATGCAGTTGGAAAGAGTATCACAGACTTAGTAGCTGGTGGGCACCAACTTACGCCTGCAGAGCAAGCACTTTATACTGCGGTTTATAACGCTCGTACTACAACAGATATTTTAAACGTTGTTGAACCAGCTTACAATGGTCGTACAATTACTGATTCAAACGCTAAAATACCAGTAACAATTAATAAAACAACTTACTATAAAGTAGTTGATAAAAACAATCCGACATTTAACGCCAATAAAACAGATAAAACTGTTCAAGATTATAAAGAAAATGGCAATGAAGTTGAGTTAGCTTCATACACTCTTAAAGCTGAAGAAGGACAACGTTTCACAGCATCTGGCGAACGTCAATTTGATGGATACAAACTTTATCAAGCAGCTGATGCAAATGATCAATCAGGTACTGTAAGTCGTCCTTACACCGTTGGTACGAAATTCATGGATGCGGACCGTTACGGTATCAAACGTATCAAAGAAGTTGTTGGAGAAGATGGTTCAGTCGTTATTCGTGTTTACTTGCTAGATCCAAGACAACAAAGCAAACGTTCTGATGGTTCATTAAGTACCGATGGCTATATGTTGCTAGCAGAAACTAAGCCGATTAAACCAGGTGAATGGAATTCACAGGATTTAGTTGTTAAGAAAACACCTCTTAGAACAATTTCATATACAGAAACTAATCCAAAAACTGGAGCAGTCACACAATATCCTAACGGTAAAGAAGTTCCATTTGACTTCCAAAAAGCTTCTGGATATGAACCATATCATTCTGTATTCGTGCCATTCTTAGGAGATGGAATTGGACACGGTTCAGATAATGCGCAATTAGAGCGTGGAGTTACAGGTATCGGTACCAACGTTGACTTGCTCAACACTTTGACACCGTACAAACAACCTATTTACTACTATGTCAAACAAGAACCTGTAACAGTTACTCCAGAAGTTGAAAAACAACTTGAAGGACGTGTACTTGTTGATGGTGAATTCAGCTTCAAGATCAAAGAAGTCAATGAAAACAAATCACTTCCTTCATATGAAGAAACTGTAACTAACAAAAACGGTAAAGCTACATTTAGTAAATTAAGCTTCAATAAAGTTGGTACCTACAAATATACAATCTCTGAGATTGCAGGTTCAGATGCAAACGTTGATTACGATGCAATGACAGTTACTATGACAGTTACTGTTACAGAGAACTCTAAAGGTGATTTGCAAGCTTCAGTTAAATACAGTGGTACTGGTGGATTTGCTTCAAGTGCAGATGATAAAGTCTTCAACAACTACGTTGTAGCTCCAGTTAAGACTAAGTTTGACTTTAGCAAGGCTCTCGCAGGTCGTGAGTTGAAAGCCGGTGAATTTAGCTTTGTATTGAAAGATTCAACTGGTAAAGTTCTTCAAACTAAGACAAATACTAAAGAAGGTGTTGTAGCCTTTGATGATTTGACCTTTGACAATACTCAAGTTGGTACTCACAAGTACACTGTAGAAGAAGTTATCCCAGAAAACAAAGAAGCTGGTATGACTTACGATACAATGAAAGCTGAAGTAACAATCACTGTTACTAAGGAAGGTCACGTTCTTAAAGCAACAAACACTCTTCCATCAGATACAGAGTTCAACAATACATTCACACCTGCTGCAACACAAGCACAATTCCGCTTCACAAAACGTTTGGAAGGTAAGACTCTTGAAGCAAATGCCTTCACCTTCGAATTGCTTGAAAACGGCAATGTGATCCAAACTAAGAAGAATGCGGCTGATGGTTCAATCCAATTTGATCCAATCTCATATGCAACTGTAGGTACACACACTTACACTGTACGTGAAGTAGCTGGAACAGATACCAACATTGATTACGATGATATGAATGCAGTTGTAACTGTAAATGTCACAAAAGACGCTCAAACAGGTCTTTTGAACGCTGCAGTTACAATGCCTGAAGACACTGAGTTCAACAACTATGTAGTTGCTCCAGTTGTAACTAAGTTCGACTTTACTAAGAAATTGGCAGGTCGTGAACTTAAAGCAGGTGAATTCAGCTTCGTATTGAAAGATTCTACAGGTGCAGTAGTTGAAACAGTTAAAAATGATGCTGCTGGTAATGTTTCATTCTCTAACTTGTCATTCGACAACACTAAAGTAGGTACTCATACTTATACAGTAGAAGAAGTTATCCCAGCCAACAAAGAGTTTGGTATGACTTACGATAAGATGAAAGCTACTGTTACAGTTGAAGTTGCTAAGAACGGTCATTCATTGACTACGGTTACAAACGTATCTTCAACTGGTGGGGTTGATGCCAACGGTAATGCTACTGACGGTACTGCCGATAAAGAATTCAACAACAAAGTCACTCCTCCAGAAACTCCTGAATTCCAACCAGAAAAATTTGTCGTTTCTAAAGAGAAATATGACATTACTGGTGACAAGTTGATGGATGACGACGATGATGTACCTGGTAACGAGTACACAGCAACAAATGCAAATCCATATGTTGATGGTGTTAAAAACAACGAACCAGAAAACTTGAATACTAAGACTGTTGAACGCGGTTCTAAATTGGTATACCAAGTATGGCTTGATACTACTAAATTCACAGAAGCTAACAACATCCAATACGTTGGTGTATCTGATACATACGACGCAGAAAAATTGGACGTTAACGCTGCTGACATCAAAGCATACGATTCAGTAACTGGTGCAGACGTGACTGCTAAATTCGACATCAAAGTTGAAAATGGCACAATCACTGCAACTTCTAAAGATGAATTTATCAAAGATAAAGTAAACAACCCTGTTATCGATACTACTAAATTCGCATTTGGACGTTACTATAAATTTGATATCCCAGCAACTGTTAAAGAATCTGTTAAAGCTGGTGCTGATATTGAAAATACAGCCAACCAAACAGTTCACGTTTACAACCCAGTAAGCAAGACAGTTGAAAAACCTGAAAAACCAACACAAAAACGTGTTAACAGCGTTCCAGTTCCAGTGGAAATGAACTTCACAAAACGTTTGGAAGGTCGTGAACTTCAAGCTAACGAATTCGAATTTGTATTGAAGAAAGACGGCGTTGAAGTTGAACGCGTGAAGAACGACGCTGCTGGTAAGATTGTCTTCAAGACTCTTAAATTTGGTCGCGATGATCTTGGTAAGACTTACAACTACACAGTAGAAGAAACTCCTGGTACAGATACAACTGTCAAATACGACACAATGGTTGCCACTGTTAAAGTTGTTGTTTCACACGACGGTACAGCTAAAGCAATCGTTGCCAACGTAACAGATGCTGCTGATAAAGAATTCAACAACCGTGTAACACCTCCAGAAGAACCTAAGTTCCAACCAGAGAAATACGTTGTTTCTAAAGCGAAATTCGATATCACTGGTACTAAACTCGTTGATGATGATTCTGAATTGACAGATAAATATGGTGAAACAAACAACAATCCATATGTTGATAATACAGACAACAACGAAGCTGAAAACTTGAATACCAAGACAGTTGAACGTGGATCTAAACTTTACTACCAAGTATGGTTGGATACAACTAAATTTGATGTAGCTAACAAAGACAATATCCAAACAGTAGGAATCACAGATAACTACGACAAGGATAAATTGACTGTTAATGCTTCAGATATCAAGGTTTATGATTCTGTAACTGGTGCAGATGTTACTACCAAGTTCGATATCACTGATAACAACGGTGTTCTTACAGCTAACCTTAAAGCTGGCTTCACTAAGTCACTTGGCGACGCTGAAAACACTCAAATCATTGATACTACTAAGTTCGAATTTGGACGCTACTATAAATTTGATATCCCAGCAACAGTGAAAGACGATGTTGTAGCTGGTGCAGATATCGAAAACAAAGCAGCCCAAGTTGTTAACTACTACAACCCAGTAAGCAAGACTGTTGAAAAACCAAACAAACCAACTGAAAAACGTGTCAACAGTGTTCCAATCTCAGTAGAATTCAACTTCACTAAGAAATTGGAAGGTCGTGACCTTAAAGCTGGCGAATTCACATTCGAGTTGAAAGATAGCGACAATGTTGTGATTGCAACTGCAACCAACGATGCAGCTGGTAAGATTAAATTCTCTCCAGTAGAGTACACAAATAAAGCTGGTAAAACTGTTACAGCCCTTAAATACCAGAAGGGTCAAGAAGGTACTTACAAGTACACTGTAACAGAGGTTAAGGGTACAGATGCAACTGTCACTTACGATGAAATGGCTGCTGTTGTAACCGTTACTGTATCTCATGATGGTACAGCGAAAGCCTTGATCACAAACGTGACAGACCCTGCTGATAAAGAATTTAACAACCGTGTGACTCCTCCAGAAGAACCTAAGTTCCAACCAGAGAAATACGTTGTTTCTGAAGAGAAATTCGATATCACAGGTGACAAGCTCGTTGATGACGATAAAGAGTTGGCAGACAAGTACGCAGACACAAATGCGAACCCATATGCGGACGATGCCTCAAACAACGAAGCTCAAAACTTGAATACTAAGACTGTTAAACGTGGCGACAAATTGGTTTACCAAGTTTGGTTGGATACAACTAAATTTGACGCAAACAACAAAGATAACATCCAAACAGTTGGTATCTCAGATGACTTCGACGAAACTAAGTTGGAACTTGACGCTACTAAGATTAAAGCGTATGACTCTGTAACAGGAGACGATGTAACTTCTAAATTTGATATCACTGTTAACAATGGTGTGATCACAGCTAACCTTAAAGATGGCTTCACTAAGTCACTAGGCGACGCTGAAAACACTCAAATCATTGATACAACTAAGTTCGCCTTTGGACGTTACTACAAGTTCGACATCCCAACAACAGTTAAAGCTGATGTTCCTGGCGGTGCAGATATTGAAAATACAGCGGCTCAAGTAGTTAACTACTACAACCCAACAACTAAGAAGGTTGAAAAACCAAACAAACCAACTGAAAAACGTGTTAACAACGTACCAGTTGAAGTGGAATTCAACTTCACTAAACGTTTGGAAGGCCGTGAGCTTAAAGCTAACGAATTCAGCTTCGTGCTTAAAGATTCAGAAGGTAAGACTCTTGAAACTGTAAGCAACGATGCATCAGGTAACGTTAAGTTCTCTAAACTTGAGTTCAAGAAAGGCCAAGAAGGCGTACACAACTACACAGTAGAAGAAGTTAAAGGAAGCGACGCAACCGTTACATACGACACAATGAAAGCGAATGTAACAGTTACAGTTAAACACGATGGAACAGCTAAAGTTCTTATCGCGACTGTAGGCGACATTGCGGATAAAGAATTTAACAACCGTGT
>SKER01002475.1_pt1 | contig 12054 bp, 15 predicted proteins | sample 4826961 | NCBI WGS metagenome assembly SKER01 (sample SAMN11008804, study PRJNA524170) | human gut metagenome | biome: Human fecal sample; material: Feces; isolation source: fecal sample from pouch patient p47 | host: Homo sapiens | place: Israel: Tel-Aviv | collected 2016-11-16
TCGCAAACATGTGCAGATAATACTTGTCCGTGCCCGGCACCTTCTCCCAGCAGCTTCCGCCAAAATAAGAGCGGTAATTGCTCGGCGGATTGCCGTTTTTACCTTTTCTGAAATAAAAGTAATCAGCATACTCTCCATCCGGATCCTTAAGTGCCTTTTGAAACCATTCGTGCTTATCCGAGCAGTGATTTATTACCAGATCCATGATGATGTGCATATCACGCTTCTTTGCCTCGGCAAGGAGCTCATCAAACTCCTCCATAGTACCGAATTCTTCCGCTATCGCATAGTAATCAGATATGTCATAGCCCTGATCCACAAATGGCGATTTATATATCGGAGACAGCCATATGATGTCAATTCCAAGCGATTTTAAATAATCCAGCTTTGAAATGATACCTCTTAAATCTCCTATTCCGTCACCGTTTGTATCCAGAAAGCTCTTTGGATAAATCTGATATGCTACCTTGTCATGCCACCATTTTCTCTTCATTTTTTTCCTCCTGACACATTTTATTTCAATATTCTTTTTTATATTTTTTGTCTAAAACATCATAGACTTTATAATTTTTATATTTATGATAATATTCATCACTTTGTTTTTCATTATCAAAATCTTCTTGAGCATATTTAGAAAGCTTCTTTTTTAATGAATTGATTTCTTTTTCTTCTTGATCATAAGCACTTTGATAACTCTCCTTATAAACATTCTTTTCTTTTTCTAAAGTGTAATCACTTGTTATATCTTTTGCTTTTAAGTTTCTTACATTTTCGATTGCTTTTTTATTTGCATCTTGTCTTATTTTAGAAAAATCATCACTTTCACTTTGATTATAAGCTTCTTTATATGCTGTTAAATAGACTTCACTCATTAACCCTACTGGAACGTCTAAATTATAAGTTTCTGTTGTCGTTCCATCTGTTGTTCCATTTTGCGTTCCTTGATCCTTTGATACTGTTGTTAATTCATTTTCAGCATTACTAAACCCAGTATTATACCCATTTACATAAGTTTGATCTTTTCCCGTAAGATCTTCTTTACTAGCATCAGGATTAGCTTTTTTATAATTGTATCCTGCTGTTTCTCCTTGCTTTGTATAATCTATCACTTTAGGTGCACTGGGTGTTTTTGAGGATGAACTACTTGATTTAGATGAAGATTTACTACCCGAACTTGATGAAGAACTACTTGATCCTCCACCATTGTGATAATGGTATTCCCCATCTCTAAGTCCCCATTTTGCACAATTTGTTCGACAATAATGGCCTCCATTAGCATCCGTTCTACCAGGATGGGCACTTATTGGTGTGATTGCCATAAGTAAAACAATAATAATAGATGCCATCTTTGATATTCTTTTTTTCATATTCCCTATTCCTTTTTAATTATAAAATATATTCTTTTAAACAATTTGTATAACGTAAATATCCTTCATGATTGATATGAAGTCCATCTTCATAGTAAGCTTCAACAGGTTCACCTTTTTTATTGCATAATATTGGATAAGCATTAATAAAAGTTACATATTCATAAGGAATTGTCTTTTTAAATTCCTTATAAATCATTTTTAATAAATCATTACTTCTCAATACACCAAGTGTATGTTTATAATCATGCATTGGTAAACATGGTAGTGGTGATACCACATAAATTTCGCATTCAGGTAAATTATAATGTACTGTTTCTACAAGTTCTTTGACATTAATAGCAATATCTTTAGGTGATTGCATAACTGTTTTTCCTAAATCATTAGTACCAATCATGTAAACAAGTTGTCTAGGTTTAAATTTTAAAACCCCTTCATCTATAAAATGAAGAAGCATTGTGGAAGTGATTCCTCCAATACCACAATTATATTTATTTTCTATTTCCGGAAAATATTTTTCTATATCCATAAATTGAGTAATAGAATCTCCAAAAAAGACAGTACCTCCTGCTTTAGAATTTTTATTTTGATCAATAATTTCTTTCATTCTATCAATTGTCATTTCTCTTATTTGATAGTAGTTTGTAAGAAATGTCATATTTTCTCTCATAATGTCGACCTCTTTTCTATATAATATTATTATATTTTTATTGTTTTGTTTTTTCAATATTGAAAAAATATTGAATATACTTGAAAAAAGTGATATTTTATTATCATTAATATGAGGGGAGAATTATTATGGTGAAAATCGTCAAATTTGGTGGTTCATCTCTTGCAGATGCTCATCAATTTAAAAAAGTTGGAAACATTATCAAAAGTGACCCAGATCGTCATTTTGTTGTACCTTCAGCGCCTGGTAAACGTTTTAAAGATGATATTAAAGTTACTGACTTATTATATAAAGCATATAACGCTGAAAGCGAACAAGAATTTGAATGTACTTTTGATACAATCAAAGATCGTTATCAAAGTATTATCGATGAACTTAATTTAACAGTTGATCTTACTGAAGAATTTGAAGTTATTAAGAAAAATTTCCAAGATCAAATCAGTGAAGAATACGCAGCAAGTCGTGGGGAATATTTAAATGGTATCTTACTTGCGAATTATTTAGGATTCGAATTTGTTGATCCTGCAACATGTATCTTTATTGATGAACATGGAAATTACGATGATAAAAAAACAGATCCTGTTTTATCTAAAAAATTAAGTGAAGTAGAAAATTGTGTTATTCCTGGATTCTATGGTTCATGTAGCGAAGATCCTACAAAAATTAGAACTTTCTCTCGTGGAGGAAGTGATGTTACTGGTTCAATCGTAGCCAAATGTGGACAAGTAAAACTTTATGAAAACTGGACAGATGTTTCAGGTTTCTTAGTTGCTGATCCACGTATCGTTAAAAATCCAGAAGTAATTGGAACAATCACTTATAAAGAATTACGTGAACTTTCTTACATGGGAGCAAGTGTTTTACACGAAAATGCTGTTTTCCCTATTCGTTCTCAAGGGATTCCTATTGTAATCAAAAATACAAATAAACCTGAAGATGCTGGAACTTTAATCGTTGAAAGTACTGTGCATAAACCAGATCATATTATTACTGGTATTTCTGGTAAACAAGGTTTTGCGACAATTATGATTGAAAAAGATATGATGAATGATGAAATTGGTTTTGGTAGAAAAGTTTTACAAGTTATTGAAGAAGCTGGTCTATCTTATGAACATACACCTTCTGGTATTGATACAATGAACGTAATTGTTGAATTAAATTCATTCATTGAACATGAACAAGAAATTTTAGCTAACTTACATCGTGCCGTTGAACCTGATTCAATTGAACTTGAGTCTGACCTTGCTTTAATTGCTATCGTTGGTCGTGGTATGAAAGATGGTCGTGGAGTTGCAGCAAAAGTTTTTACAGCTTTAGCTAATAAAAAAATCAATGTTAAAATGATTGATCAAGGTTCTTCAGAATTAAATATCATTGTTGGTGTTAAAAACATTCACTTTAATGAAGCAATTCGTGCTATCTACAATACATTTATTGAACAAGAATAAAGACTTTGGTCTTTTTTCTTTTTATTTAATTCATATAATTTCTCTAGGAATTATCTAAAAAAGATGTTATAATAGACAAGAGGTGGTCATATGAAAATATCAACAAGAGGGCGTTATGCTCTAAGATTAATGATTGATTTAGCCCAAAATAAAGAACAAGGAAATATATCACTTAAAGATGTTGCTAAAAGACAAGAGATTTCTATCAAATATCTTGAACAAATAGCTACTCCTTTAATTCGTGCAGGACTTATTAAAAGCGTTAGAGGTGCCCAAGGTGGATATTCTCTTACAAGAGATATGGATAAATATACAGCAAAAGACATTTTAGTTGCTGTTGAAGGTCCAATCGCTTGTGTTGCCTGTTTAGAAACTGAACCTAATCAATGTCCTCGTTATAGTGAATGTTTAACTCTTCCTTTTTATAAAGGACTAAATAAAGTTATTACTGATTATTTAGAATCCTATACTTTAGAAGATCTTGCTGATTTACATGGATATCAAATTGAATATATTATCTAATAAACATATCATTGATATGTTTTTTTATTTAAAAATCGTGTATTTCTACACGATTAATCATCATAATGTTCTAAAAACAGATGTTTTCCTTCATCATCCTTATAAGCAATAATTGTTTTTAAGTTTACATTTTCTACACTTTTAAAAATATTTCCTTCAACAAAAGGATTTACTTTCTTTAAATCCTTAATTAATTGTTTAATTTCTAAACGTTTAGAAGCATTTTCTTCATCATGAGCATCTTGATTTTCTTCAGTAAATTTACATGCACATTGTAAAAATGTTAATTCATGTTCATCTCTCCATGCTTTAATATCATCTTCACGAATAAGATACATCGGTCTAATAAGTTCCATTCCTTCAAAATTCAAACTATGAAGTTTAGGCATCATTGTTTGAATTTGTGCTCCATAAAGCATACCCATTAAAATAGTTTCAATAACATCATCATAGTGATGTCCCAAAGCAATCTTATTACATCCTAATTCCTTTGCCTTAGCATATAAATGTCCCCTTCTCATTCTCGCACATAAATAACAAGGAGATTTTTCTATATTAAAAACAGAATCAAATATTTGTGAATCAAATATTTGAATTGGAATATTTAATTTTTTTGAATTATCTATGATCATTTGTCTATTTACTTTATTATATCCAGGATCCATCACCATAAAAACAAGTTCAAATTCAAATTTATTATGTCTTTTTAATTCTTGAAAGAGTTTAGCCATCAACATAGAATCTTTTCCACCAGAAATACATACAGCAATTTTATCTCCAGGTTTTACTAATTCATATTGATTAATTGCCTTGCAAAAAGGTCTCCATAATTTTTTCTTATATTTTTTTTGAATACTCTTCTCTACTTCTTTTAAATATTCAAAATTATCCATCTTTTTTCCTCACTTTCTCTATTTATAAAAACAAAATTCATATCTAAAGTCAAATATTTTCGAATAATTCACATAAAAAGTTCAAATTCAATTCATATTGATATATAAAATGATAGCGAGGTGATAAATATGGCTGAAAGATTTAAATTCAATGATGAAGAAGAAAATATAGATGAAAACGATGATCAACAAGATGATTTAGAAAAAGAATACTATGATAATACTGATTATTCCTATACAAAAAGCAAAAATAAAAAAAGACCTAAAACAAAAAAGGTAACAAGAAAAAAGACAAAAACGAAAGTAAAAAAGAAAAAAAATGGACGTTCTAAAGTTTCTACTTTCTTTATCACGTTACTTATTTTACTTTTAATTGCTGGTGCAGGAGTTGGTGGGTATTTTGCATATGAACATTATCAAGATCAACAAAAACAAATTAATCAATTAGAAAAACAAGTAGATCAACAAAATAAAACAAAGACGGATGAATCAACATCTACAAAAAAGGAAACCCAACAAGAAGAATCTTCTTCATCTAAAAATGAAGAAAGTACATCAAGTGATAATACAACAAATAGTGATGAAAGTGATTCATCACAAAATACAACTGATGATTCTTCATCAAATGAAAATACAAATTCAGATTCAACAACTGAAACAGAATAAAAAAACTTGGCAAAGGGAGAGACTACATAGGGAAGTAGCTTCTCCCTTTGGCTTTGTAATCAGCCGGATTGATTGAAATTGTAGGAAAATCAATTATTTTGGAGGATTACATAATGGAAAACAGAATTTATAATGAGCAGAACGGTTTATGGTATGAAAAGCAGGGGGATTATTATATCCCTTGTCTGACACTTCCCGAAAAAGAGAATCAGTCTATCGGTGTATGGGGACAGCGGCATCTACGATACTTGAAGCAACACCGTAAGGTTTTGTATGTGAACTTGCTTACGAGTGGTAAACTAAATTCACATCTTGCGGAAATCGACAAACAGGCTGAGGATATGTTTTTTCAGCTCGTAAAACAGATGGCAGAGCGTGAGGGTGTTACCGAACAACTTAAGGTGGATAACCAAATGGAGTGGGTTGGTCGGATGAATAATATCCGCAACAGAGCAAAGGAAATCGTAAATACAGAATTGATATTCGCATAATATTAGCGGCGGTAGGGAGAATAAAATCTCTCTATCGCCGCTATTTTAGTCATCATCTTCATCATTAGACCAACCAGAAATAATATGCAGCTCTCCAGAATCCATATCCATTGCCATATTATCGCCCATTCTCATCAACAAATCTCCTTCGGAATCTATTGCCATATTATCAGAGATAGAATGAGCAAAATCGCTATCTTCAAAATCAAAAAAATGCTTACCCATATAGCACCTCACTTAAAATTAGTAATCATATTTATTTATTTCTAAAACTCTGAAAGTTGCGTTTTTGAATTGATTTAATTTTTCCTGTTCTACATATTCAAAGGCTTTCAAATATATCTCTTGACCAGCACCTAATCTATCAGCGTAAATCATATCTGTTTCAATTCTTGCACCGTTTGCATCTACTGCTTCGATTGTTATGTAATAAGTACATTGTTTTTCAGCTTTATTTTTTACTGTAATATCAAGTGATGTCTCGGAGAAGTAGCCATTATTAGTGATTTTGAATTCCCCGAAAGAAACCTCAACATATTTTTCTAAAATTTCATCTGTCGTTTCTTCTCTAAATACATCACCAATTGCAGGGATATTAGATTCAATATCATCTGATATGTTACTAAAAAGCGAAGCGGCAAAAACGACATACAGAATTACAAGAATAATCGACAAAACAATTTTGGTTATAAAGCCAATCAAAGCACCTTTACCCGCCGACTTAGCTCGTTTGGGTTTCTTTCCTTCGTATATAAGAAAGAGGATTAAACCAACAATCGGAACAAAAAATCCCAAGATAGCAAACCCAAAACTTGAACAATCTTCAGAAACATTTGCATTGGGCTTATTATCGATTCGAGCCCCGCAGTTATTACAATATGATGAAGTATCATCTACAATTCTACCACAATTTTTACAATACATCTTAACTATCCTTTCTTACCAATTATTCCTTGAATTATAAACATTATTAATTGCCTCAACGTAACAGATAAAAGATGGATGATTATGGTCGTTTCGAGATAGATACTTGTTTTTTACTCTCAAATAATCCTTCTGTAGCAATCTCCATTTTCCTTTTTGCTTTATAAATTCCGATTTCATTTTAATTTCTTTAGAATTTGGTGCAATATTCCAGTAGTACCTATCTGTGTAAGTAAATCCCGTTTTTTCGTGAATAAGTCTATGATAATTGCCTTTAGTATCTTTTGTTACAATACATACATCAAATGAAAACCTTGTCTTATTTCCCGTTGTAAAGTATATTTGTTTTGATGTTAAAGATGAGGTCGAATCTTCACAAGCATCAAGCCCTTCGTTGTTCAGCGCTTCAGTATATGCTTTTCGTGTACTTTCTTTTAAGTAACGACAATCCTCAAAATCATCACATCGAACAATTTCAAGATTGTAGTCCAAGTCGATAGGTAATTCTTCATTTTGGGTGATAAGTTTACGTCTTCCACTTCCAACAAGATAAAACTTTGCACCGATACCATATTTCATATTAAGAATATGACAGGTGTCTTGCAAAAGGTGTCCACCTAAACATCTCATTTTGGAAATGAATTCCTTATCTTCAAAATAATGAAACATATTTTTCTCCTTCCTTTCCCAAGCCACCCATTTAGAATTCAGAAACTAAATCATATTAGTATACATACATTATATTCTCATGTCAACTATTTTTCAACAATTTTCGAATTAATTTTACAAATTAAGCGATTTTAACATTGACAATAGAACGCTTGTTCTGTATAATGATGATGTGACAGTTTAACCGTCACGGACAACTGAATATTGATGTAAGATTGAGAGATGCGGCAAAAGCCGCCCAATGCCAGCGGTATGCTAAGAGAAAATATCGTCACCGCCACTCTATGCTTTTTGGTACTGTCAGCGAGTGAACGGGTGCAAAACAGTCCCGTCTTTGAATTTCAAAGCCGTTACATAGAACATCATTTTGAAGCGAGAGCAATGCTCCCGCAGATTCTTGATGTCTGTGTAGCGGCTTTTTGTTTTGCCCATTATTGCCTTAGTGGGAAGTTTACAAAAATAATTTTGCCAAACTCCGAAAAAAGTCAGCAATTAAATATAGGAAGAAAAACTTTTGAAGAAATTTTCAAAAAAGGCATATTTTTGCCCTTCCCGCTGGCTACTCATTGGAGGGGTATGAAAAGCCGCTTTACTTAACAACTGAATGACCGTCCGAATGGGATATGATTTTGCGATAACCGTCATAAATGACGAGAGCGAAACAACGCCGCTGAAAAAGCAGGGGCAGGCATACAAAAACGACATTCGGGTAGAACGGCAAAAGCTGAGCCAAATTGACACAAAAGTGATGTCACGAAAGATTATTGAGCCAAAATGACATCGCTTTTACCACCACAAAGGAGAAAGGAAGTGACAGCTTTGAAAGAGATGACAAAGGGTGAACGGCTTGTGGCGGAAATCCTCGGAGAAATGCCGGATAAGAGCAAGCCTATACTGACTGAGAACCACCCTTTTCTTCGGAAAGTATTACGGTTTATGGAAAACCGACGGGAATGGCAAGGCGCGGCAACCGAACTGCTTGCTGAAATCGGTGACAGTTACACTCCGCCCAATACCGTCACAAAATTACTGCACCGCTTTGATTACGAATATTTCTACAAACGGGATATTGTAATTCAGTTTCGCCGCACCAACCGAAAAAGGATTATCCGTTTAACCAACTACGGCTACCGGAAGTGACGGTTATTGTGACAGTTTTAGTGACAGTTGCAAAGGCCTAAATTAAAGAGATAGGAGTAATTTGCAGGAGAACGGTATTTCCCTGTCCACAGGGATAACGAGCATCGGATTTTGATACCAAAATCCCAATCCGCACCCGAATGGGCGGCGGACTGTTCTCAGGGCATTCTGCCCTATAACCCTGATAAAACCACCAAAATTTATGAAAAGGAGATGATAATTTTGAAAGATAAGAAAGATAAAACGGTCATAACTTTAAGACTGACCGAAGAAGAAAACGAAAAACTGAAAAGGTGTTCTGCCTTGTGCGGACTGTCACAAACGGAATTTATCCGTCAGCTTTGCAATGGCAATACGCCGAAGCCTGAGCCACCGAAAGCGTTCTGGGATATGATGAACGCCCTTTATGAACTGCACGCCGCCTTTGAAAAATGTATCCCGTATTATCCGCAGGCGGCTGATGAGTGCAGGGAAATCGAGCGTCTTATCCTTGATTTGCAGGAGGCGGTGTGATATGGCGGTAACTTCATTATGGCATATTAAAGGAAACCTGAAAGATTTAATCGACTATGTGGAGAATCCCGACAAGACCGTTCCGAAAGGCACGGCGGATTTTTTCAATGTGTTTTCTTATGTGCAGAATCCTGCGAAAACGGAAAAGGGCGAATATGTTTCCGCCCTTAATTGCTTAAAGCAAACTGCACTTCAACAGATGATACTGACAAAAATGCGATACGGCAAAGACGATAAATATATCGCTTGGCACGGGTATCAAAGCTTTCAGGTTGGTGAGGTTTCGCCCGAAACGGCGCACGAAATCGGTGTGAAGCTGGCACGGGAAATGTGGGGAGATAAATACCAAATCGTTGTAACCACACACCTTGACAAAGACCATATTCACAATCATTTCGCCTTTAACTCCGTATCTTTTCTTGATGGAAAGAAATACAACTATTCCAATACGGAACGGCAAAGACTACGGGACACTTCGGACGCACTGTGCATTGAATACGGATTGTCGGTAATTAGCAATCCGCACAAAGCGCCGAGCAGACCTGTATGGCTTGACGAAAAGGCAGGCAAGCCTACCCGATACAATGTGTACCGAGAAGATATTTCCAATGCTATGTATTGCAGTAACAATCTCCGCCTTTTTGAAAAATTCCTTGTAAGAAAAGGCTACGAGGTGGATTTCAGCGGCAAGCATTGGAAAGTAAAATTGCCGCAGTATAAAGGCTTTACCCGATTGGATACCCTCAACGAGAAATGGACGCCGGAGTTTATAGAACAGGAAATTAGGCGCACCTACCGCAGCTTCGGCAGTATTCCTGCAACGGTGATTACGATACCGCCGCAGATGCCGAGAGATTTATACGACGCTTATACACCGTTCAAAAGGACAAGCCATATTTACCGTCTGTATCTGTATTACTGTTATCAGTTGGGATACCTGCCGAAAGGCACGGACTATAAACCCACAAGTCCGTATCTCAAAGAAGCGGTGCGAAAACTTGACGAAATTTCCTATCAAGTCAACTATATGTCCGCCCGAAAGATAAACACCCTTGAGGAGCTTTATACCGACCGGGAGCTGACAGAAAAGGCGCTTGCGACCTTGTGCGAGCAGAGAGAAAAGCTGAAAAACAAAATCCGCAGAGCGTTGCCGGAGGATAAGGAAACCCTGCGTAAAGACAAGGCGGAACTGACCGAAAAGATAACCGTTCTAAGAAAAGAACTCAAATGCAATTACGCCATTGAGGAGCGTTCTATCGGCATACAGGACACCTTGGATATGGTTACGGCAAATGAAATCCGCAATAAAGAATTGCGGCAGCAGGAAAAACAGATGAAAAAGAAGGAGGGATATTCACGATGAACGAGGTAATTTATCTTGACGAGCAAGGCAATGCTTGCAGTGAAAACGATGAACTTTATACCGTCATTGACGATATAACCGCAAGGCTGATGAAGATGAGCAAAGAGGAACGAATTGATTGGTTTCGCAGGACGCAGCACCCACACCCAATCAACTTTGATACCGAGATTAACGGCACGGTTTACTCGGTCAGCGCTCATTTTAACAATGCAGCAAATGAAAGTCTGCTGGAAAAAGCAGAACGAATTATTTTGAAAAAGATGTAACAAATTTCAGAACACCGCTTTAAAGTGTTGAAGTTTAACGGCGGATATGGTATTATAATTGTACCTACGATTTATATCATATCCGGCTGTGGAAAGGAGCTATATGAGCATTAAACAGCCAACAGACAGAATCACCGCCCTCTATGCCCGCCTCAGTCGTGATGACGAAAAGGACGGTATATCGGGCAGTATTCAGAATCAAAGAGCCATACTCGAAAAGTATGCAAAGGACAATAAGCTGCCGAATCCCCGCTTTTTCTATGATGATGGATTTTCAGGCGTTCTGTTCAACAGACCGGCGTTTATGGAGATAATGGAGCTTGCCGAACAGGGCTTGGTTGCCAATCTTGTGGTAAAAGACCATTCCAGACTTGGGCGTAACCGCTTAATCGTCGGTCAGCTTTTGGAGGAAGATTTTATCCGCCTGAATGTGCGTTATATCGCAATTATGGATAACATCGACACCAAAAACGGTATCAGCGACCTTGTTCCGATGCAGGACTTATTCAACGAATGGCACGCAAAAAACACAAGCGATAAAGTCCGTAAGGTAATGCAGAGCAAGGGAATGTCGGGAAAGCATTTAACGACCAACCCGCCTTTCGGGTATATGAAATCACCCGATGATAAGGAGCAATGGATAATCGACGAGCCTGCCGCAGAGGTTGTAAAAAGAATATTCGACCTTTGCATTTCGGGGCTCGGACCGACGCAGATTGCAAAGAAACTCAAAGCCGAAAAGGTTATGACGCCCACAGAATACTGGAACAGTATCGGAAGAAAATGCAGTAATCCGCCTGCCGTTCCGTTTGGATGGGTAGCAGATACGGTATCCAATATTCTTGATAAGCAAGAGTATTGTGGAGACACGGTAAACTTCCGAACCACAAGCAAATCTTTCAAATTGAAAAAGCGATTGGAAAGACCGCAGGACGAGTGGCAGATATTTGAAAACACCCACCCCGCTATTGTGGACAGAGAAACCTTTGCACTTGTGCAGGAGTTAAGAAAGCACCGCCGCAGACTGTTAAACCGCAAACTGAATACATCTAAAAACAAAATAAAACTGCAAAATAAAATAATAAACAGATGGAACATTATGCCGTTATAAAACGCAAAATC
>SKER01002483.1_pt1 | contig 12024 bp, 7 predicted proteins | sample 4826961 | NCBI WGS metagenome assembly SKER01 (sample SAMN11008804, study PRJNA524170) | human gut metagenome | biome: Human fecal sample; material: Feces; isolation source: fecal sample from pouch patient p47 | host: Homo sapiens | place: Israel: Tel-Aviv | collected 2016-11-16
GTTCATTCTGTTGAATGATGATTCTTAAAGAATTTTCGAGAATCGTATGTGTTTCACTGTTTAGTTATCAAGGTTCTTTGTTTGTCTGTCTCTCAGACAGCTCGTTTACTTTATCACATTCACCAGCGCCTGTCAAGTACTTTTTTAAGTTTTTTTCGAGGCATTTTTTGATGTCTGTGTGTCGCTCTCAAGCGACTTGTTTACTCTATCACATGTTCGTTTCTTTGTCAACAACTATTTTTTGTTTTTTCAAAACTTTTCAAATTGTTTAATCAGAAGAAACAATTCCTTGCGACAGCTTAGTTAGAATACCACTGTCATAGAGATATGTCAACACTTTTTGAAACTTTTTTTATTTTTCAATTTCGTACACTCTGCGTCCTGCAGCCTCCCAATACAGCAGCTGTCACATTCAGTCCCAAAATTGCAATAAATACTTCTGCTCTGATCCGCGCTTTTTTTTCATATGTACCTCCTTTAACACAATCTTTAAATTCCTATCATTTCCCGATACTCTCTCGGCGTAACTCCATAGCGTTTTTTAAATTGACGATTAAAATTTGACAGATTCATAAATCCTGCATCCTGTGCGATCGTCAATATTTTATCATCAGTCTGGCACAATGCCTCTGCAGCCTCCGCAAGTCTCCGGTCATTTACATAAGAAGTAAAGCTGTCTCCCGTCATCTTCTTGAACCAACGCATGAAGTGGCTGCTGCTCCAGCCACAGAATTTCGCCATGTCTGCTACCGAAAGATTCTCACTGCTTTTAACACTGATTTCCTGCAGTACTTCTTTCAACTGCTCCCTATCCGGAGAAGACACGATTTCTCTGGACGGATACATTCTTATGAGAAGAAATATAATCTGCAAAACTGCAGCTTTCACTCCTAGCTCATAAGCATTTTCTTTTGTTTCACACAATTCTTCCATCTGAATAAGACATCTTTTTAATGAATCATAATGCACTTCCTCTGGCTTTATCTGTACCGGAGGAAACAACTTACCTGCTGCAAGCGGGACGAGAAATTCTCCTGCACAGAGATCTGCTGCTCCTTCTCCCAGAAAATCCATTTCAAAGATAATATTTTCGTATTCCATAGAATATCCTTTTATCCTATGAATTGCATGAAGGGTTCCAGGTGTTACTACAAAAATATCCCCCGGTTCTCCCTCAAAGCTTTTTGTTTCGATCTGGATCAGCCCTTTTCCCTTTTTTATATAAATCAATTCCATCTCCTTATGCCAGTGCAAAGGAACCGCCGGAAAATCCAATGGAATCGTACATGGATAAATATTAAACGGAAACAACCGGCTGCCATGCTGTTTTGTTTCCTGATATTTTGTACCACTTTCTTTTTCTTTCATCTATTTCCGCCTCTATGATAGGATAGTATCATTTCTTGCTCGCTTTTGACAAGAAACAACGGACTACCTGTGATATAACTAAAGCAACTTAAGTTAACGAAACTACAACCATTTTATATATGAAAGGAGCAACTCCCATGAGTGAATCTATGAAAACAACACTAAATGAACTTTGCCAAAAGGATATTGCAACTGCTTCCGACGCAGAACTTTATACAGCCCTTCTGAAACTTGTGCAGGAACAGAGTCAGAAACAGATAAAACCAGTAACTGGCAGAAAACTGTATTATATTTCTGCCGAATTCCTAATTGGAAAATTACTTTCCAACAACCTGATCAACCTTGGTCTGTATGATGAAGTTCGTGAAACACTTGCCAGTGTCGGAAAATCTCTTGCAGATATCGAAGAGCAGGAACCGGAACCAAGTCTTGGAAATGGTGGTCTTGGACGACTTGCTGCATGTTTTCTTGACAGCCTTGCAACTCTGAATCTTCCAGGCGATGGTGTCGGTCTTCGTTATCACTGCGGACTTTTTCATCAGAATTTCAAAAACAACATCCAGAACGAAACTCCTGATTTCTGGCTGACTGACCAGTGTTCTGCCAAAGCTACCGATACAGTATTTCCGGTTTCACTTGCGGGAAACACCTATTCTGCAAGACTCTACAAACTTCCTGTTACCGGCTATGAAGGCAGAACCAATATGCTCAATCTGTTTGATCTGGATTCTGTAGATGAATCTGTGATTGCTGATGGAATTTCTTTTGACAAAAAAGACATTGCCAGAAACCTTACATTATTTCTTTATCCAGACGACTCCGATGAAGACGGCCGACTGCTTCGTATCTATCAACAGTATTTCATGGTTTCAGCCGGTGCTCAGCTTATTCTCAATGAATGTGCTGCACGTGGATGTAACTATCATGACCTTGCTGACTATGCAGCTATCCAGATCAATGATACACATCCAAGTATGGTAATCCCGGAACTGATCCGCCTCCTTGGGGAACACGGAATCAGCTTTGATGAGGCAGTTCAGATCGTAACAGATACCTGTGCATATACCAATCATACAATTCTTGCAGAAGCTCTGGAAAAATGGCCACGTCATTATCTCGATACCGTTGTTCCTCAGCTTATGCCAATTATTGAAAAGCTGGATAGCATTGCCAAAACACGTACAACTGATCCTTCACTTGCTGTCATCGATCAGAATCAAGTCGTTCATATGGCACATATGGATATTCATTTTTCTCACTCCACAAACGGTGTTGCCACACTGCATACGCAGATTCTGAAAGAAAGCGAACTGGCAGGATTCTATCATCTGTATCCGAACAAATTTAATAATAAAACAAACGGTATCACCTTCCGCCGTTGGCTTCTGAAATGTAATCCGGCCCTGACTTCTGAAATTGAATCTCTGATCGGATCCGGTTTCAAAAAAGATGCTTCTGAACTGAAAAAGCTTCTGAATTATACAGACGATGCAGAAGTACTGAAAAAACTCAGTTGTATTAAAAAATCCAACAAAGAAGCACTTGTTTCCTGGTTAGAAGACAAACAGGGAATCAAATTGAACACCAATGCAATGTTTTCCATTCAGTCCAAACGACTTCATGAATACAAACGTCAGCAGCTGAACCTGCTTTTCCTGATTCATGAATACCTGGAGATCAAAGCAGGACATACTCCAGTAACTCCATTAGTAAGTATCTTCGGTGCAAAAGCAGCTCCTGCCTATATCATCGCCAAAGATATCATTCACGCTCTTCTTACCCTGTCACAGGTTATCAGTGCGGACTCTGAAGTTTCCAGATATCTGCAGCTTGCATTTGTAGAAAACTACAATGTTTCTGCAGCAGAAAAAATGATTCCGGCATGTGATCTTTCTGAACAGATCAGCCTTGCATCCAAAGAAGCATCCGGAACCGGAAACATGAAATTCATGCTGAACGGTGCACTGACTCTTGGAACCATGGACGGTGCAAATGTAGAAATTGCCGAAGCTGTCGGAAATGACAATATTTACATCTTTGGTCAGAGCAGCAAGCAGGTCATTCACCGCTATGCAGCCGGTGACTACTGTGCAAAAGACTGGTATGAAGCTGACCCGAACCTTCGTCGTGCCATTGATTTCCTTACCAGTGAGGAAATGCTGAAATATGGAGATGAAGAACATCTGAAACGACTGCAGAACGAACTGATAAATAAAGACTGGTTCCAGACTCTTCCGGATTTCAATGCATACGTTGTCCGCAAAGAACAGGCAATGAGTGATTATGCTGTAAATCCGGAAGCATGGAGCCGCAGAACTCTGATCAATATTGCAGAAGCCGGATTCTTCTCCTCAGACAGAACCATCAAAGAGTACGATGACGATATCTGGCATCTCGGAAAATAATCATTCTCCTGGATTAGAGCGGCGAATCTGCTCAGTCAGCTCTTCGCCGCCCTGTTCATACCATTCCTGCACAAAAGTGTCAAAGTAAGTAATTGGTTTTACACCCATGATAATCTGAATGAAAGTGTCTTTTTCAAGCTGCTGAAGAGACTTCGGTATTTCACCGTCTGCATCATCCAGGTATCTTTTGGCTGTTGACCGGTAGTTTCCTTCTATCAACCTTCCAACTGCTGCAAGTCTGGATTCATATGCTGCCCAGTCTTCCGCCGTTTCTGATTTTCCCTGAATAAATTTTTCTGCTGCATCGTAATAAGATTTCTCAATTGCACTTAAACTTTCTTCTTTTCGCATGCCGCTCATTACACTCTGGATATCTTTTGTGATCTGAAACGTCGCCTCGTTATAATCAACATTGATAACCAGCGGTCTGGCTGTCGGTTCTACGTTAAGAGCAAAATAATCATTTACCTCATCCGCATCCTTGGCTTCATATCTGCTATAATCAAACAATACACTGATTATCTTCATTACAATTTCCGGATGCTCATATCCTTTGCGTACAACAACATATTTATTATCCTGAAAAGTATCATATACATTCTGCCAGTCTGTCGATTGTAGATAAAATGGCTGCCAGTTTGCCTCTTTGTCTGTCTCATAAACATCCATCAGTGGATTGTTCGGTGTCCACCACAGGCCAAAAAAAGCTCCACATTTTCCATTTATCACCAGATCTCTGAGGTTATTCTGCGCACGCAATGCAAAGTTCTTATCCAACACGCCACGTTCATAGAGTTCATGAAGATAACTCAGTGCATTTTTTGTTTCTTCTGTTACGGAACCATACACGATCTTACCATTTTGATTTACCCACCTTTGTGGACTGGCTCCAAATTTATCAAAAACAGAATCTACTGAATAATTAGAGCTGGTAGTTCCCACCAGATCTGTATCACAGGCGAGTCCGATCGGGTCTTCTCCATCCTCCGTGCCCATTTTATTCTGGACAAATTTTTCTACTATGTCAAATGCATCTTCCAGTGTTTTCGGATCTTCAAGGCCAAGCTTATCCATCCAGTCCTTACGCAGCCACATCAGACGTGGACCATGATCTGTAACGGTCTCCGGAATTGCCATCAGTTTTCCATTAAATCGCACAGAATCCAGAAGACCACTTCCATAACTCTCAAACATCTCTTTGATTCTCTCTGAAGTGCAATTCTCATATACTTCGCTCAGATCTTCCACAAGATCATTATCAACCAGTTCTTTGAGTGTTTCTCTGTCCGAAACCACCAGTACATCCGGCAGCGTCTGGTCTTTTACAAGAATGTTCACAAATTCATCATATCGATCTTCCCGTTCCATGTAGACACTTTTATTCTGAATATTCAGCATTTTTCTGAGATAACGAGTGTAAGCATTGTCGTCATAGGTATTTCCATCCGGAAGATTTGAATTATTCGCACCACTCATTTGTCCTAAAGTATACGTTACAAGTTCAGGATAAGCACCATAAGGAGTCTGTGCAGCTGTTTCCCAGGTACCGGTACGGACTGTCTCTGTAGATTCCGTATTTTCTTTTGCTGCCGATGATCTTTTCTGATTCAGCTCCTGTAAATCATTGCTGCATCCGCAGACAGCTATAGCTATGATCCCTATCAGAACAACAGGCAGTTTTTTCCATTTACTCTTCATTCTCTCTGCCCTCCTTCGGAAATTTCATAATAACAGTCGTGCCTTCATCCGGTGAACTGAAAATATGAATTCCGTAATTCTCTCCATAAAGAAGCCGGATGCGGTCATTTACATTCTTAAGGCCATATCCTTTTGCCTGATAAGTTACCAGTGTTTCTGCTTTTTCCTGTTCCATACCAAGTCCATTATCACGGACAGTGATCTCTACATCATCCCCCTTGCCTTTAAATGACAGGAAAATTTTTTTATCACCATCCTCTTTTTCATCAAGACCGTGTTCGATCGCATTTTCGACAACCGGCTGAAGAAGAAGCTTCGGCATTTTTTCATTTTTTATTGTCGGATCAATATCCCAGTCTACCGAGAAATTATGATCATGCATCGTAAGCTGGATTTCCAGATATGCTTCCATATTCTGAATACAGTTTTCTACCGTAACCACATCTTCACCTTTGCTTAATGCGGTTCTGTAAAAAGTAGAAAGTGCCAGGGTAACCTTACTGATCTCCATCTGGTTACTTCGAATCGCCATCCAGTTCATCATCGACAGTGTGTTATATAAGAAATGTGGATTGATCTGGGCCTGAAGGGCTTTCAGTTCATATTCTTTCAACGCGATCTTATTGACATATACTTCGTCGATCAGGCGGTTAATCTCATCCATCATATTACGGAAACTGTTAACAAGAATTCCTACTTCATCTCCCGAATCACTGTTGACTGTAACTTCACGGCTTCCATGATTTACCCTGTCCATATTTTTCGTCAGTTCTTCAATTTTTCTTGTAAAAATTCTTGAAAATGCCATAGCCAGAAACAGAATGATCAGACCACAGGCCGCAATCAGTGGAATCTCTTCCAGCAGCAGTCTTCGTACAGAACCTGATATCGCATCCTGACTCTTATAAAGATAAAATACCCAGTCATTTTCTTCACTCTTGGTCTTTGTATATGCACAGGACTGGCTGATTTTCTGAATCATGGAATCCATTTTTTCAGATTTATCAAATTCCAGATTTGTCAGACCAGTTTTGTTATAAAGAACTGTACCGTTTTTGTCTGCAACAATTCCACCATTTTCCTGCGTGAGAATATTGGTCAGTGGCTGGAAGATTTTATTATAATCCAGAGAAATGCACAGAACTGCATCCAGTTTCTGATCATTATAGATCATACGTACTGCTGCAACTTCTTTACGATCCTGATCAACTTTCCACTGAATACGCACATCATCTTTCAGCCCTTCACTCCACCACTCTTCTTTCATCTTATCAAGCGGAACAAGTGTATACTCATGCTCCACCTGGATACTGTCCGCAAAAAGCTGAATTCTGTTAATCGCGTCATGATATGATTTTGGTACAGACAAAAGTGGATCCGCTATTTCTGTATATTTTTCATATGCCGTATAATTATCGATATTTTTTTCCTTAATAATTTCCTCAATATCTGGTGAATAGGTCAGATAATTGAGAAGGCTGGCATAAACCGCCGTCTGGCTGTCAATGCTTTCTCTGGTCTGTTCCATGATCGACTGCATATCTTCCAGTTCGCTGCTGCGGACCATAGTACTCAGCCTGCTGTGACTGTACCAGGCAAGTACTGTCATCGGTACCAGGCTTGTAACTACAAGAAAGATCGTCAGTTTATGACGATACTTCATATTTTTGAATATCTTACGAAGTCTGTTCATCCTCTCCGGTTCCTTTCCTGTATGATTCCGGACTGCTTCCGTAATATTCCCGGAAACTTCTGCAGAAATAAGAAACATTTGCAAAACCAACACGTTCACTGACCTGTGCCACCTTCATATTGGTGCTGCAGAGAAGTTCTTTTGCCTTCTCCATCCGGAACACACGTATATATCGGTTCAAATTCATGCCGGTCTCTTTTTTGAAGATAAAACTGAGGTATCCGGAAAACAGATAGACTTTTTCTGCCAGCATTTCAAGATTCAGATCTTCCTCATAATGCTGATAGATATAATTTTTGACTGCTGCCACTTCATTTCTAGAACTACTCATAGAACGGTCAAGAAATGCCTCGTATTCCTTGATATTATCTTCAGTTACTTCAAGGATTTCCATGATATTTCTACAGTTATACAATCGTTCTATCTCATGCTCAAGACGCCGCTCTCCAGAAAACTGATTTTCCTGAAACAGTTCCTGAATGACATTCGAGAAAACAAACTTGATATACATTGCTGAATACTGTGTATTATCATGATATTTTTCTTTCAGGCATGCGAAATGCTTTCTCAGCTGATCTGTATCCTTCCGTGTGATGTCTTCTGAGATCATCTGCATGATCTGCGAATCCTGCACTTCTCCCACCGACAGTTTCAGTACATCATCTTCATTTGAGAAAACATGTTTTTCCGGATGATAAAATTTCTCTTCCATCTGCTGTTCCAGCTGCTCAAGGATTTCCGGCAGACACTCACAACCTTCAAATTTACGGCTGACTGCCAGATAAAAACTGTCTCTGTATTTTCGTTTCATAAAATTATAAAGATGATTTGCCACCAGCTGATAATCGCAATATACGTCCTGAAAAAGGAGAAGCGACTGTCTTGCATTCAAATTCAGATAAAAGCATACTCTTCTCAACTCTTTCTGAATTTCCTCTTCCAGAGTCTCTTCAGCCGTATCAAAAAAAGCTACATCTGATTCGATCAGAATTCCGCAGTGCCATCCGTTCCATTTATCCATGTCAATCATTTCTTTTGCTTTTTCCAGAGTTTCTGCTTTACCAGAGTACAGATAATTCTGAAGAAAATACTGCTGCAGGAAATTTTTTTCTTTCATCTCGCGGCTTTCTTTTTTCTTTCGTCGCTCGATTTCTTTCTCCGCCTTCTGGATCACCTTATGGAAATCATCCGGATTTACCGGTTTCAGGATATATTCTGTCACACCATATCGGATTGCTTCCTGTGCAAATGCAAAATCACTGTATCCACTGAAGATTATGATCTGCAACGCCGGATTTTCTTCCTTGGCACGTCTTGATAATTCCAACCCGTCCATATGAGGCATTTTTATATCAGTCAAAACAAGTTGTATGTCCTCTGACCGAATAATCTGCAGAGCCTGTTTTCCGTTCGAAGCTTCAAAAACATTTCTTTCGCCTTCTTCTCTCGAAAGCAGATATTTCAGACCTTCGCGCTCTATTTTTTCATCATCTACAATAAGAACGTTTGTCATAATTCCCCCCTGTTTTGTTTCCTATAATACTTATGATTATAGCACAAAAAGTCTCTGGAAAAAATATTCTTCCAGAGACTTCCATTCTACATAACCAGAATCAGCCTTTTACGGCACCTGCTACAACGCCTTCAATAATGTACTTCTGACAAACCAGATATACGATGATGATCGGAATGATATCGATCATAATACTTGCCATCATTGGTCCCATCTGTACATGTCCGAAGCTGCCACGGAAATACTGGACTGCCATCGGAATAGTCTTATATTTTTTAATATCAAGAACCAGTGTTGGAAGAAGGTAATCGTTCCATACCCACATCAGTTCCAGGATCGCTGTTGAAATAATTGTTGGTTTTAATATCGGAATTAAAACTTTAAAAAACACCTGTAACGGACTACATCCATCAATCAGAGCTGCTTCCTCAATCTCAAGCGGAATACCTTTTACAAATCCTGTAAACATAAATACCGCCAGTCCTGCACCAAATCCAAGATAAATAATGCAGATATTGTATGGATTATTCAATTTTAAAGTATCTGCAGTTTTTGCCAGTGTAAACATAACCATCTGGAAAGGAACTACCATACTGAATACACAGAGATAGTAGAAGATTTTGGACAGTTTACCATTTACACGAACAATATACCATGCTGCCATTGAACAACATAACATGATAAGAACTACAGACATTACAGAAATTACAAGACTGTACCAGAAAGATTTCAGGAAATCCATCTGAGTAACACTCGCTACAAAGTTCGCAACACCATTCCATGTTTCACTGGTTGGAAGGCTAAATACTCCAGATGTAGTGATCGCTACTTCTTTTTTCAGTGAGTTGATTAATATTAAGACGATTGGGTACATCCAAAGGATACAAACAATTGTCAGTAAGACCGTTGCAACGGAATTTCTTTTTTTATTTTCCATTACTGCTGCACCTCCTTAGATGATGTTGCACGAAGCTGGATCAATGCAATTACAACTACCAGAACAAAGAATACAACAGCTTTTGCCTGTCCAATACCCTTCCATTGAGGTCCGCTTCTTGCATAGAATGTATCATAAATATTTAACGCCAGTAACTGAGACTGTTTTCCAGGATCACCACCGGTCAGTGAGAGGTTCTGGTCGAACATCTTGAAACCATTAGTCAGAGTCAGGAATGTACAGATTGTTACAGATGGCATAATCATCGGAATTTTAATCTTAAACAGAATCTGTCTGCTTGTTGCACCATCGATCTGAGCTGCCTCGATCAGGTCAGGTGATACATTGTTCAGACCTGCAATGTAAATGATCATCATATATCCAATCTGCTGCCACATAAGCAGAATGAGCATACCGATAAAACCATTTTTTGCTGAAAGTGAAAGCAGTGGCTGTCCCCACTTGGAAAGCAGACCATTCAGCAATGTCTGCCAGATATAACCAAGTACAATACCACCGATCAGGTTCGGCATAAAGAATACCGTACGGAATGCATTTGTTCCTCTGTATCCTTTGGTCAGTGCCAGTGCGATAAAAAATGCAAGCACGTTGATCAGAATACTGGATACGAATGCAAATACAACTGTCAGCCAGAAAGAATGACTGAATGTACTATCAAGTAAAATCTTAGAATAATTTGAAAATCCAACAAATGTTACATCCTGCACTGTTGTAAATTTGCAGAATGAAAGATAGATGCCCCAGATAAAAGGCCACAGGAAACCGATTACAAATGCCGCAAAGGTTGGTAATACAAAAACCGGCCACCACTTTTTGATCGTTCTTCCTACCATGATTTTTCTCCTCTTCCCTACTGTTAACAGAAGCTTAAGTTCCTCTGTCTTTTAACTTATGAAAGGAGGCAAGAACCTCTGCCTCCTCCCATAAACAACATGTTATTTTCTATCCTGATTATTCAGAAAGAGCTTTTTCTGTAGCCCATCCGTCAACGAATGCACTAACTACTGCATCCCAGTCGCCTGTGCCTGCCGCATATGCTGTAAGAGCTGTACCAAGACCATTCTTCCACTCTTCAGATGGCATTGTTGTGAAGTTCCATGAAACAGGTGTAAGACCAGCTTCTGTATACTCAGCATCCTGTTTTACAAATACGTTTGTAGGAGCAACTGCTGTTTTGAAAGGAATTGTGAATCCCATGTCTTCAGACATAGATTTTGTTCCTGCTTCAGATGTTACACACCAGTTCATGAAATCCAGAGTTGCCTGAACATCTTCTTCAGATGCATTCTTATTTACACACCAGTAGTTTTCTGTACCAGTTGCAAGACCTTCGTTCTCATCGTCAACGCCGAAGTAGATCGGGATCATAGCAAGTTCATCATCGCTGTATGTCTTAGCGAGTTCTGCATATTCCCAGGAACCATTCTGATAGAATACTGCATCACCATTTACAAATTCATTTCTGGAGTCATCAGCTGTTTTTGCTGAAAGCTCACTTCCATCACATGTAGAATCTGTAATGTACAGATCAAATACATTCTTATACTGATCAAGATATGTTCCTTTGATTGCTTCTGTATCATCGATTCCATCTGCTTTGTATTCATAGTAGATTGGAAGGTTTGCAAGATGTGTTTTGAATCTCCAGTCAGAGGATCCGTCCATACCTGCTGAGGTGAAAGCACCTTTTACACCAATTTCATCTTTACGTGCCTGAATGTCGTCTGCTACTTTTTTGAGGTCATCAAAGCTCTTGATATCATCCAGAGTATATCCTGCTTTTTCAAGTAAAGTTTTGTTTGTGATAAGTCCGTAGGATTCGATAACATATGCGATACCATCTACAGCATCTCCATCTTTCAGTTCATACGCATCAGATGTAAGTTCTTTTGTAATATCTGCATCTTTCAGATCGTAGCAGTAATCTTTCCAGTTTTTAAGGCCAACCGGTCCATTTACCTGGAACAGTGTCGGTGCATCGCTCTTTGCCATTTCTGACTGAAGAGTTGTCTCATACTGTCCGGATGCTGCTGTAACTACTGTTACATCTGTTCCTGTTTCTTCTGTGTAAGCTTTTGCCAGATTCTGCCAGGCTTCATCCTGCTCTGGTTTGAAGTTGAGGTAGTAAACCTTTCCGCCTCCGTCTGCCATAACCGGTACTGACGGGATCATTGTAGCTGCCATTAAAGCTGCCATGCTCATTGCTGTAATTTTTTTCATTTTCATAGTGATTGTCTTCTCCTTTACTTGTAAGATTTGTTCTTTCTTAAGCTGTCTTTATTATAGTTTTTGTTGATTTTTTATACCATGATAAAAAATCAAGAAACATGTTCATTTTTTTAGAGAGTGATATTTGAATATGGACATTTTGTCGCAACTTGTACAAAAC
>SKER01002488.1_pt1 | contig 11968 bp, 10 predicted proteins | sample 4826961 | NCBI WGS metagenome assembly SKER01 (sample SAMN11008804, study PRJNA524170) | human gut metagenome | biome: Human fecal sample; material: Feces; isolation source: fecal sample from pouch patient p47 | host: Homo sapiens | place: Israel: Tel-Aviv | collected 2016-11-16
GTAGGAAAGAATGCCATGTCAGGGTTCCTTGCATTAATGAATGCAGGAGAAGGAGATATTGCGAAGCTCTCAGGAGCGATAGATAACTGTAACGGTGCTGCGCAGAGTATGGCAGACACCATGAATAATAACCTGGAAGGTCAGCTCACCATACTGAAATCTCAGTTGCAGGAGCTGGCCATTTCTTTTGGCGAGATTCTGTTACCGGCGGTGAAAAAGATTGTTGGATGGGTGCAGGGATTTATTGATGTACTAAACAGTCTGCCGGACGGTGTAAAGGAAACCATTGTGACGGTTGCACTGATTGCGGCGGCGCTGGGCCCGGTACTGATCATTATTGGCAAAATCATTACGGCAGTAGGTACGATTATGACCATTGTGCCAAAGGTTGTGGGTGTGATTAAGGCAGTGAAGACTGCATTTCTGGCACTGAATGCGACCATGCTTGCCAATCCGATTGTTCTGATTATTGCTGCTATTGCGGCCTTGGTGGCGGCGTTTATCTATCTTTGGAATAATTGTGATGAGTTCCGGCAGTTCTGGATTGATTTGTGGGAAAGCATCAAGGAGATTGCGGTTGCAGTCTGGGAAGCATTGAAGGAATTCTTTGGGGCTGCCTGGGAGTTTATTAAGACCACAGCGGAAACGGTTTGGAATGCTTTGGCTTCTTTCTTTACCGGACTTTGGGAAGGAATCAAGAATACCTTTACCACCGTTGTGAATGCAATCAGTAACTTCCTTAGTACGATGTGGAATACAATTAAGTCTGTGGCTGAGACAATCTGGAATGCGATTTCCACCTTCTTTACGACAATCTGGAATGGAATCAAGACCGTGGTGACCACGGTGGTTACGGCGATCAGTACCTTCCTTACTACTGCATGGAATACTATTAAGACAGTAATTACGACTGTGCTGAATGCTATCAAGACAGTATTTTCTACAGTGTGGAATGCCATTAAAAATGTGGTTACCACAGTGGTTAATGGCATCAAGAATACCATCACGACAGTTTGGAACAGCATTAAGAACACGGTGACTACCGTTGTGAATGCCATTAAGACGGCGGTGTCCACTGCTTTCAGTGCGATGTGGAATGGGATTAAGAATACCATTTCGGGAATCTACAACACCATCAAGAATGGTTTTACTAATGCAGTGAATTTCATTAAGAATCTTGCTTCTTCGGCTTTCAGCTGGGGAGCGGATATCATCAATGGAATTGTAAATGGAATTAAGTCCTGCATTGGTAAGGTAAAGGATGCGGTTTGCAATGTTGCTGACACGATTAAGTCCTTCCTGCATTTCTCTGTACCGGATGAAGGACCTCTTACGGAGTACGAGAGCTGGATGCCGGACTTTATGTCCGGATTGGCAAAGGGTATTGAGAAGAGCAAGGGTATGGTAAAGGATGCAGTGAGTGGTCTTGCAGCTGATATGGTGGTAAATCCTCAGGTGAATGCAGGTCAAATGGCAATGGCAGGTGGCGGAACTGTATCGAGTGCAGATATGAGTAGTTTTGTATCGGCGATTAAGGATGCGGTTTCTTCAGTAGGCGATGGCAGTGGTGACATTGTAATTCCTGTGTACCTTGGCGGTACGATGTTGGATGAAGTGATTGTAAATGCCCAGCAGAGAGCAAATCTAAGAAGTGGAGGGAGATAAGCGATGGCATTTTTTCAGTATTTGAACTTTGACGGCGTGGATCTTCCTCTGCCGGATAGTTATGAAGTGGATATGACGGATAAGGAAGCAGACAGCGGTGGAGAGACGGAAGCTGGAACCATACAGAGGGATGTGGTTCGTACTGGGGTGGTGACTATTTCTGTTTCTTTTTCTGTTACCCAGAAGTGGCTAAGGTTACTTACCGGGTATAAACAGCAGGAGAAGATAAGAGTTGGATTCTTTGATCCGGAGACTGCAAGTGTTAGGCAGACAGAAATGTATGTGGAAGGATTCAAGGCAAAGCTTAAGAAGGATACGAGCTATAAGGGGCTGTGGATTGTTTCATTTACTTTGAAGGAATTATAAGAAAGAGGGTGTTTTCGTGTATCCGGTGAGCAAAGCATTCCTGCAGGCGGTGCAGGAGAACACAAGAAGATATTATTGGACAGGAAGGATAACGACAACGAAAGGTGCCTCGTATGAGTTCGGAGCTGATGATATCGTAAAGGGAAGTGGTTATATTTCCAGTCAGTGCTGCGGTTCTACTGAGATTGAACTTGGTACGGTGTATGCAGCAGAAATGGGAATCACTCTTTTATCTGATATTGACAGATATACTTTGGAAGATGCTCTGGTGGAATTGTTCTATCATTTAAGACTGTCGGATGGCTCTTATGAAGAGGTACCGATGGGAATCTTTGAGGTGTCGGAGGCTAATCGAAATATCAAGACTTTGGAACTGAAAGCCTATGATTACATGCTCCGGTTTGATAAGAGCTTCAATGGATTTGAAACTATTGGTACGGTGTATGATTTTGTGAATCTGTGCTGCAAGGCCTGTAAGGTGGAGATGGCACAGAGTCAGGAAGAATACGAGGCGATGCCAAATGGAACCGAGCTGCTTTCCATTTATACAGAAAATGATATTGAGACCTACCGGGATGTGCTCTACTATGTGGGGCAGGTTCTTGGTGGGTTTTTCTGTATTAACCGAGAGGGTAAGCTGGAGCTGAGAAAGTACAGTAATGTGCCTGTGATGGAGATGGAGACAAAGCATCGTTTTACCAGCAGCTTTTCCGATTTTATCACAAGATATACGGCGGTTTCTTCTACCAACATGAAAACGGAAACGGCAGAGTATTATCATCTGGATCCGGACGATGGCCTGACGCTGAATCTTGGGGTAAATCCGCTGTTGCAGTTTGGTCTGAAGGAAACCAGAGAGCAGCTGTGTATGAATATCTTAAATGACCTGGCGGTTGTGGATTATGTGCCTTTTGATTCGGAAACAACAGGAAATCCTGCTCTGGATTTAGGAGATGTGATCCGGTTCAAGGGAGGACAGGCAGACGAAAACAGGATATCCGCCATTACTTCCATGCAGTGTAAGATTGGTGGGAAGCATACGCTGAAAGGGGTTGGCAAGAATCCGAGACTGGCACATGCCAAGTCAAAGAATGACAAGAATATTTCAGGACTCTTAAATCAGATCATCGATAACAAGGAAGCTGGCAAGATTGGTATTCATACCTTTACCAATGCCAGCTCTTTTACGGTAGGTGAGAGTGATGTGAAGATTATTTCCATCGAGTTTGCACCGAATGAAGCGGTTATGGCGCAGTTCTTTGGGTCTGTGATTGTGGGAGTGAATGCAGACCAGGTGGAAAGGTCTGTGGTTGCAAGAGGGGATGTGGTGATTCCTTCGGTGGAAGTGGAAGAAGTTTTGGAAGAGGGTACTGCAGGTAATGAGGAAACTACGGATAGCGGAACAACTGATAGCGATGTTGCGGGGACTGATGTTGTGGATGAGACCAGCGGAAGTTCAGATAGTGCTGTTGCAGCAGAGGAGCCTAAGGTAATCGGTAACACAAAAGAGCAGACGCTGTCCGTGGAACTGCCTGTGGTCTGGAAGGAAGATGGGCAGGTGGTGGTTCATTTTACCTTTGAGTTCAATGACAGCATCATTGAGATCCATCAGCCGGAAGAAACCTGGCATTCCGGAAAGCATTCCATCATGCTGTATTATCCGATTGAGAATCTGGTGGCGAACTATAGAAACATTTTCAATGTGTATGCAAGGGCAACAGGTGGAACGGTTACGGTGGATACCGGAGATTGTCTTGCCGCGATTATGGGTCAGTCAATGGGTGCCGGGGAAGCCTGGGATGGTGAGATTAAGATAGAGGAAACCATTAAGAAAGTAAAAGTCGGTGGTGTGCTTCAGATGACCGCTGTTGATGAGAATATCACCTGGAAGATTGATGAGCTTGTAAAGAGAACTTACAGTGATGTGGTTCCTGAAAGATTTGGAATCGGCGCATTTGCGATGCCGGTGGAAAGGTAGGTAAGGATGAAGCTGAAAGGAAATATGGTCATCGAGATGATTGATGATGCCACCGGGGAAGTGGTGGAAAGAGTACAGGAAGAAAATATGGTGACGAATGCGGTAAATCATATCCTGGGATTGAATCCTATGGGTATTTTTTATTCTGTGGCCGGGGAGTATGATACGCATTTGCTCTGGAATGATAACCTAATTCCCATCTGCCCTAACATGATTGGAGGCATACTGCTTTATTCGGAAGCATTGACAGAGGATGCGGACAATATTTATCCATCCACTGCAAAGCTCCCGGTGGCCTATGCATCCAATGATGTCAATGCTACTGCGGATGTGGCAAGGGGAAGTATGAATCTGACGGAGAGTAAGCCATTAGATAATGGTTACCGGTTTGTGTGGGAATTTACACCAAGCCAGGGAAATGGAACCATTGCTGCAGTGGCACTGACTTCCAAACAGGGCGGTGTGGCAGCCTACGGAAGCATGGAGAATTCCAAGGCTGCCTTTTATCAGATTATGGAGACCAGACTGGAAACGCAGACCGTGGAGGAGCTTGCGGAGTTGTTCAGCGCGGTGGAGGTGGATTTTGAGAACAATATCCTGATTAATATTCGATTCCAGGATAGTTCAGTGATTATCCATAAGAGAAGGCTTCCGGTGTTTACACTGGGACTGAATGACAGGCTGAATGATACGACCAATGACCTGCTGGAAGAGAAGGTGATTCCCTGCAGTACTTTTAAGTTTATTGGAAGCTATACACCTTATGGAGATTTTCTGGATGGGCATGACGGATACTGGTATGGGTTTGCTAATCAAGCAAATTCCTCAGGGGATGCCAAGATGTACTGGGTGAAGATTAAGAAGGATGATTACACCATGACAGAAGGTGTATGGACCTTATCCAACTGTTATTTGAAGGCAATCGGGTATTTCAAGGTCGATACTTATGCACAGCGTGGTGTGAGAGGTGTCATCCGGAATGGCTATCTGTATCTGACTGCTTATGATGATGCAGGAATCTATAAAATCAATCTCAACAATTCCACGGATGTGACATTGATTCCTTTTGGATTTACTTCTGCCGGGAAGTCTCAGACCGGTTCCGGAACCTGTGCGAATTATCTGTTTATGGTAAATGACCTGATTATCGGATGGGATTATCAGATTAAGCCGGATGATACGGTAGTGCAGACGGTTGGAAGTACAAGGCTTCTGAATCTGGGTACGCCGCTTTTTCAGTACAAGGAATTCTGCTTTGGCTGGGGCGGTAACTATGGTTCGGATTACAGGATGTGCTTTTTGCTGACACCGTATCTGGCCAGTATCAACAATCTGAGTACTGCCGTGGTGAAGACAACGGATAAGACGATGAAGATTACCTATGAGCTGACGGAAGAGGACAACTGATAGGGATGGAATTTTGGAATGAGGCAGTTGCTCTAAGAGGGGCAGCTGCTTTTTCTATATACATTTTTAAGGAGGAACAGAGGATATGAAAGAGTTTTGGAGTATGGTGCAGTTGGTGTTTACGGGAATCGGCGGCTGGCTTGGGTACTTCCTTGGAGGGTGTGATGGCTTGATTCTGGCATTGCTCTTATTTGTGGTAGCAGATTACATCACAGGAATCATGTGTGCAATTGCAGATAAGAAGCTCTCTTCGGAGGTTGGATTCAAGGGAATCTGCAGAAAGGTACTTATCTTTATGCTGGTAGGAATTGCAAATGTGTTGGATGTGCAGGTCATCGGAAATGGTTCTATTTTAAGAACGGCGGTGATCTTTTTCTATCTCAGCAATGAGGGGATTTCTTTGCTGGAAAATGCAGGACATTTGGGATTGCCGATTCCGGAGAAACTCAAGAAGGTGCTGGAGCAGTTGCATGAGAGAAGTGAGGAAATTTCCGATGAGAAAAAGGATGGTGATGAGTAATGGGATTTACTAATAGTTCCTTGGTGGCTTACACGAAGCTTAGTCCGAATCATTCCGGACAGAGGACAATGAAAATCGATAGAATTACACCGCACTGTGTTGTGGGACAGTGCAGCGCAGAAGGCTTGGGGGATTGGTTTTACAGACCATCCACCCAGGCCTCTTCTAATTATGGCATTGATAAGGATGGCAGAATTGGACTGTATGTGGAAGAGAAGAATCGTTCTTGGTGTACTTCCAGCAATGAGAATGACCAGAGAGCAGTTACCATTGAGTGTGCTTCCGGTAAGGTGGAGCCTTATGCCATGAATGAGGTGGTCTATGACAGGCTGATTGACTTGTGCGTGGATATCTGCCAGAGAAATGGCAAGAAGAAGCTGCTTTGGTTTGGAGATAAGCAGAAATCTTTAAGCTATCAGCCCAAGGAGGATGAGATGCTCATTACCGTGCATCGTTGGTTTGCCAATAAGAGCTGTCCGGGAAACTGGCTTTACGCAAGGCTTGGAGATTTGGCAACGAAGGTTACAGCGAGACTTAGCGGTGGAGAATCAGAAGCGATTCCATCCGGTATGCAGGCAAGAGAGTTCCAGAATCTGACGGAGGCACAGGTGATTGCAAAGGTTGGTGCATTGTTTACTGCTGACCAGAAGAAGTCAGGGATTTTGGCATCTGTGTCTATGGCTCAGTTTATTCTGGAGAGCGGCTATGGGAAGAGTGAACTTGCTCTTGGAGCCAATAACTGCTTTGGAATGAAGAAGAGTTTGAGTGGGAATACCTGGGGCGGTTCTACTTGGGATGGCGTGAGCGTTTATACTAAGAAGACTCAGGAGCAGAATGCGGATGGCAGCTATGTGACTATTACAGCTGATTTCAGAAGATACAGCTGTGTGGAAGATTCCATTGCAGACCATAGTGCGTATCTGCTTGGAGCCAAGAATGGCAGCAAGCTTAGATATGAAGGCTTGAAGGGATGCACAGATTATAAAAAGGCGGCACAGATAATAAAAAATGGCGGCTATGCTACGAGCCTTACTTATGTGGACAAGCTTTGCAGTATTATCGAGAGATGGAAGCTGACTCAGTATGATGTGGATGGTGAGGCTTCGGATGTGGTGAAGTATTACAGGGTAAGGAAGAGTTGGGAGAATGCTACTTCTCAGCTTGGGGCATATACCATTTTTGCCAATGCAAAGGCTATGGCTGATAAGCATCCGGGGTATGAGGTGTATGATTGGAATGGAAGGCAGGTTTATCCTGAGGTGGCAGAAGGTATTGCAGGTGGGATGACTAATGCGGATTGCCCGTTTATGGTGAAGGTTAGTATTCCGGATTTGAATATCAGGAAGGGTGCTGGAACGAATACGGCTAAGACGGGGCAGTGCACTGGAATAGGTGTATTCACTATTGTTGAAGTCAGAGAGGGGAAAGGCTCTGATAAGGGATGGGGTAGACTTAAATCCGGTGCCGGGTGGATTGCGTTAGATTTCTGCCAGAGAGTGTAAGTGAATAAGGAAATGAGAGTGGCCTGCAGGCGTTGGGAGTAATCCTGATGTCCGCAGGCTTTTTTTGTTGCAAAATAGCTGAAAAAAGCCGATATTATAGTTAAGGTCGGATTTCATATCTATAGGGTACATTTTTTAGGACTGCAATTCTGCTAAGCTGATATTGTACGATGTGGTGGAACATTGAAAAGATTGGAGGGTAACGCTTATGGCTAAATGTATATGTCCAAAATGCAAATCTGAAAATATTATACCGATTATGTATGGTTATCCTGCTCCGGAGGCAATGGAAGCAGCTGTTGCAGGAGAATTGAAAATTGGAGGTTGTGAGGTCTATATTGATGGCTGTGATATGCCAGATAAGTTCTGTAAAGATTGTGAATTGGAATGGAGCGTTGATCATTTTCTTGCTGAAGACATTGTTAAAGTCAGATTTAGATATTGGTCGAACTGGGGATTTATGGATTCAGAATTATTAACAGAAGAACAATGGGCTTTCGAAGTATACCCGGATGGAACTATCAAGTATTTTGCATATCCGAGGGCGAGTCGAAGAGTTCTGGATAAGGATGAGATTCGTATTTCATCAGATAGAGTAAATGATTTCTACAATCAAGTTATATGGCTATATCGTCCTTGGACAGAAATCGTAGATTGTCGTGTTTGTGATGGATGCAGCTATGAATTGACAATTACATATAAAGATAATAGAAAGAGAAAATTCAGTGGTGATATTGGCGGTGGAACTATTGATGAGACAATAATGAATTTTCTTAAATCAATTCCGGAAATGAAGCAAAAGATAGAGGGGGAAGATGCAGATGAGTAATAGTAAGATAACTTTGATAAATGGTTCCTGTGCAGATCAGGAAGTAGACGTTGTAGTTAATGCTGCTAATGGCGGTCTATGGGCTGGTGGCGGAATATGTGGTGTGATTTTTAAAAAAGCTGGTATGAGAGAACTCACTGATGCTTGTAATAAACATCAAACACCGGTAAAAGATGGTGGAGCAGTAATCACGCCTGCTTTTAATATGATTAATGCAAAAGCAATCATACACGCAGTTGGACCTGATTTTGGCAGAACGCCTTCTGCTTTCAAGGAATTATTTGAGGCATATTACAATTCTTTAGTTGTACTAAAGGAAAATGGGTATCATAGCATCTCGTTTCCGTTGATAAGTGCAGGAATATTTGGAGGCAATTTGCCTAATCCGGTTGCTGAGTCTACAAAACAATGCTGCAGAGCTTATAATAAGTTCGTGCAGGACTTCCCTGATTATAATGTTGATGTTAGGCTGTGTGCTTTTTCGTCAAATGAAATGGTTGAAGCAAAGAAGGAATTCGCAAATTACTTTGGTTAGAGAAGGAAATGGATAAATGACAGATAGAATATCATACACGGAAGAAAAGATGAATAATATCAAGCTTCAGGTTCAAAAGCTTATTGGTATTGTAAATGAATTGGAGGCTGATTTTCCAGGGAGGCATTTCACTTTGGATGGGCATCTTGTGGGCAGCATTGGAGAAGTTATGGCGGCCTATTATTACGGTGTGGAACTTTATACTGCATCGGCGGTTGCTCATGATGGAGAAGTTGATGGAAAGAAGGTTCAGATTAAGATTTCACAGCAGGATAATATTGTCATCAATCATGAGCCGGAATACCTTATTGTTCTGTACTTGAATAAAGGTGGTAACATTTACGAAGTATATAACGGACCGGGAAAAGAACCTTGGGAAAACGCTAGCAAGCGTGATAGTCATAATAATCGTCACATGATGGTAAATAAGTTGATGGAATTGGATAAGGCTGTTTGTGATGATGAGAGGATATCGGCAATACATACAATTGAAAAGATGAGGCCGGAATATAAAAATAAAAAGAATAGAAAATCATAATTGTAATCATGGACATAATGCGTTTACCTAGACCTTCAGAAAAGTTAATCCTGCAGGTCTATTTTTTTTATCTTTTTTCGGCTTTTACCGGAATTATCTCGTCAAAAGGCGCTTAGGAAGGTAGAAGGGCGCTGGATGTCCGGTGGACATCTGTTTAGCGCGGACCGGATTGGAAAGGAGACGTGACTGAGATGAACGGTATCGAAAAAAGAGAACTGCCTTGGTGGCAGAAGTACACATTAACACTTAATGAAGCATCGGAGTATTTCGGGATTGGCTACAAGAAACTGAAGATGTTTGTTCAGGAGCATTCGGATGAGGATTTTATCCTCTGGAACGGAAACAGAGCACTGATCAAGCGTGAGCAATTTGAAAAGTATATGGACAGTCAGATGAATGTGATTTAGTTCATAAAAATTTTTCAATTTTCTTGTGGAAAAGGAGCCGTGTATGTGATAGTATATTGATACATAGTCGGATACATACTATGAACTATGTTAAATAAATATTATAGCATGGCTCCCTCAATCGAAAGGAGACGATGTTCAATGAGCGAAAAGAGACGCGATAGTAAGAATCGCATTCTTCGCACAGGAGAGAGCCAGGAAGCGGATGGACGCTATAAGTATAGATACATTGATGCCAATGGTAAGCGCAAGACAGTTTACAGTTGGAGATTGGTGGCTACAGATAGTATTCCAGCCGGCAAAAAAGATAATGCGCCTTTAAGAGATCAGGAGAAGGCAATCAATAAGGATTTGGATGATATGATTGTTCCTGATGGCGGCGGCTTGACGGTTCTTCAGCTTGTGAAGAAGTATATAGCAACTAAGACCGGAGTTAAGCATACAACCAGAGCAGGTTACGGAACTGTAATAAATCTGCTGGAAAAGGAACCATTCGGAGCAAGGAGAATCGACAAGGTCAGATTATCCGATGCAAAGGAGTGGCTCATCAAATTACAGCAGGAGGATAAAAAGAGTTTCTCAGCAATTCATTCCATCAGAGGAGTTGTGAGACCTGCATTTCAGATGGCAGTTGATGACGATATATTAAGAAAGAATCCATTTGAGTTTCAACTTGCTACTGTACTGGTAAATGACGCAGTCACTCGTGAGGCCATTACAAGGAAACAGGAAAGAACTTTCCTCGAATTTATAAAAAACGATGCGCACTACTGCAAGTATTATGACGGTATGTACATTCTGTTTAAGACAGGGATGCGTATTTCGGAGTTTACAGGTTTGACGCTGAAGGATCTGGACATGGAGAACAGAACCATCAATATTGACCATCAGCTTCAGAAGACCGGGACGTTGGTTTACATCGATACTACGAAAACCTACGCCGGTACCAGAGTCATTCCGATGCAGGACGATGTGTATGAATGCTTTCAGAATATCATCAAGGCAAGACCAAAGCTTAAGGTGGAGCCGATGATTGATGGCTACTCAGGCTTCCTTTGCTTTGACAAGGACGATAAGCCGATGGTGGCTATGCACTGGGAGAAGTACTTCCAGCACGCAGTTGATAAGTATAACAGCATTTATCGCATTCAGCTTCCGAAGATCACACCTCATGTATGCAGACACACGTACTGCTCTAATATGGCAAAGTCCGGAATGAATCCTAAGGTGCTTCAGTATCTGATGGGGCATTCGGATATCAGCGTCACTCTCAACACCTATACTCATCTTAAGCTGGATGATGCGAGAGAAGAGGTTGAGAAGCTTGCTAAGAAGCAGGCAGAGGCTGATGCAGAGTTGAAGCAGCTTGGTATGAAAGTGGATGCTACTGACAGATTTAGAAAGTCAGTTTAGACCATCAAAACGGTGACCATTTAAGTTTAGACCATTCAAGAAAGTCAGTATTTATAAGGTTTCGAAGGAACTTGTGGTCTAAAATGTATTTAAGAGTGGTCTATGAAATGGTCTAAATTTTCGTAAGAATCTGCTAATATCAGCCATTGGTGGTTGGCAAATATTTTCTAACATTTGCCGAATTCGGTTATGGTCTAAAAAATCAGGCGTGGTCTATGAATTTTTGAAAATTTTGTGCCACGATTAGACCAGAAAAAACGAATGGTCTAAACTTGAAATCATAGACCATTTTAGACCAATTTTTAGACCATTTGATGGAATAAACATACCGAGATAAGCCGAAAAAAGCCGAGAAATGGGAAAATGGTCGATAGACTGAAAAAGTGCGCAAATGCCCTAAAAATAAGGAAAAACCGAGATAATCCGAGATAAGTTAGGAGTAAAAAATATATGATACGCGTATTATTTGTTTGCCACGGCAGTGTTTAAGGGACGGAGCAAAAGCCTTGAGTTTGTTGGGTTCCTTGGATGGAAATGTAGAATTTACACCTTATTTACACCTTTGGAAGATCGGATCGGAAAAGCTGAAATAATAATATAAATGCGTGGGAGAAATCCTACGCTTTTTACATATAATCGCACAATTTGAATGAAAAAGCCTCATGATCATGTGGGAAAATGAAAGTAAAACTTATTAGATGATATAATGTATTAATTTGTAATTTGAAAGAATATTTGGGGTTTATAGGAATTTATCTGATGGTATATACCTACCATATAGTAGTTATCAAATGGAACGTTACAAATG
>SKER01002490.1_pt1 | contig 11960 bp, 10 predicted proteins | sample 4826961 | NCBI WGS metagenome assembly SKER01 (sample SAMN11008804, study PRJNA524170) | human gut metagenome | biome: Human fecal sample; material: Feces; isolation source: fecal sample from pouch patient p47 | host: Homo sapiens | place: Israel: Tel-Aviv | collected 2016-11-16
CTTTAACATATTTGCAATTTTTGACAATGTATACATTTCCATCTGGAAAGGTACTACCATTGCAAATAAGCACATTACATAAATTGCTTTTGTAACCTTTGTATGTACTCTGCTGATATACCATGCACACATAGAACAGCAAAGAATAATCACTGCCACTGAACCGATTGTGATAAACAAGCTCCATCCAAATGCCTGAATGAGACCTGTCTTTTCAATTCCTCGTACATAGTTCTCCAGTCCGACAAACATCTTGTCTGTTGGAATTTTAAATGGAAATTTACTAATGTATGCTTTCTTCTTGAAAGAGTTAATAAATACAAGTGCTATCGGATAAAGGTATGCCACACTAATGATTGTGAAAATGATGGTCAACAGCCATCCGTGTTTTGCTTTTCTTGTTCCCATTACTGCTGCACCTCCTTCGATGTTGTCATCTTATTCTGAATGAGTGCAATAAGGCCTACAATAATGAAGAATACAACTGCTTTTGACTGTCCAACACCTTCATATCCTGTTCTTCCATAGAATGTATTGTAAATGTTCAGTGCAAGCATTTCTGACATTTTTGACGGAGCACCATTTGTAAGTGCCAGGTTCTGGTCAAACAGTTTAAATCCATTTGTCAAAGTTAAAAATGTACAAATTGTGATAGATGGCATTACCATCGGAATTGTTACACTTTTTAATATCTGACTTGGACTTGCTCCATCAATTTTTGCAGCCTCGATCAATTCTCCCGGAATATTCTGAATACCGGATACATAAATGATCATCATATAACCTATCTGCTGCCAGCACATCAGAATGACTAATCCCCAAAATCCATATACTGAAGAATATGTCAATGTTTTTCCAACAATCGCCAGAATACCATTTAACAAAAGCTGCCATACATAACCAAGTACAATACCACCGATTAAGTTCGGCATGAAAAATACTGTTCTAAAAATGTTTGTTCCTTTGATTCCCTTTGTCAATAACAATGCTACTGCAAATGCAAGTACGTTGATCAGTACTACTGTTACAATTGTAAATAATGCTGTGTACCATGTAGCATGGAAAAATGTTGAATCTTCTAAAATTTTCGTATAGTTTTTAAATCCAATAAATTTTGCATCCGTCACGGTTGTGAATTTACAAAAGGATAAATAGATTCCCAAAAGAAATGGTGCTATAAATCCAATTGTAAATGCAACCAATGTCGGGAGTACAAAAACCGGAAAATATTTTTTTATTGCTTTTTCCATAATTTTCTACTGCTCATTTTCTAATATTACTACTTATTCGTTTGCTGCTGCATATTCTGTTGCCCAGCCATCTACGAATGCTTTCTGTACTGCATCCCACTGTCCTGTTCCCTGTGCATACTCAAGAAGTGCGCTTCCAAGGTCGTTTTTCCACTGTTCTGATGGCATTGTTGTGAAGTTCCAGCTTACAGGTGTTTTTCCTGCTTTTGTATATTCGCTGTTTGCTTCTACGAGTGGATTAGCTGGAAGATACTCATCAAATGTTGTAAATGGTGTTACAAATCCCATTTCATTTGCCATACCATCTCTTCCTTCATCACTTTCTACTACCCACTGTAAGAAATCAAGTGTTGCCTGGATATCTTCTTCAGATGCGTTTTTATTTACACACCAGTAGTTCTCAGATCCTGTACAAAGTCCCTGATCTTCTTCTCCGTCTACACCAATGTAGATTGGAAGCATTCCAAGATCCTCGTCAGCTACTTCATTATCTTTGATATCGTTGTAAGCCCATGTACCATTCTGATAGAATACTGCTTCGCCAAGTGCGAACTCAGATGCTGCATCATCACCTGTCTTAGATGAGATCATGCTTGGGTCACAAGTAGAATCTTTCAGATACAGATCCCAAATCTGTTTGTAGTTATCAAGGTAAGTTCCTTTGATTGCATCTGTTGATGAAATTCCTTCATCTTTGTATTCATAGTAAATTGGAAGGTTTGCAAGATGAGTTTTGAATCTCCAGTCAGAAGAAGAATCCATACCTGCTGATGTAAATGCTCCTTCTACTCCAAGGTCATCTTTGTGTGCCTGGATTCCATCTGCAACTTTCTTCAATGCATCGAAGTTATTCAGATCATCAATTGATGTAATCTCTGCATCTGGTAACTCGAAATATTTATTCAATAATGCTTTGTTATAAATCAAACCATATGTCTCGATTACGTATGCAATACTTTTTACTTCATCACCATCTTTAAGTGCATAATCATCGCTCTGGAGGTCTTTGTAAACTGCACTGTCTGATAAGTCATAGCAGTAATCTTTCCATGTAGCCAGTCCAACCGGTCCATTTACCTGGAACAGTGTAGGAGCTTCGTCTTTTGCCATCTCTGATTTCAACTGTGACTCATATGTTCCAGAAGCAGCTGTCTGTACATCTACCTGTACGCCTGTCTCTTCTGTATATTTTTCTGCCAGGTCTACCCACTGATCTGCCTGCTCTGGTTTGAAGTTCAAATAATAAACTTTCCCTTTTGCATCGCCTTTTGCACTTTTTGAACCTTCGTCGCTACTTCCTGAACTTCCGCATCCTGCGACCATTCCACCAACCATTGCTGTACAAAGAAGCATAGCAATTATTTTTTTCTTTTTCATAGTTCTTGTCCTCCTTTTTTATCGCTTTCAATTTGATGATTACATTATAAAAAAAACTACACTTTTAAGATATGATAAAAATTCCAGAAACATGTTCAATTTTCTTGAAAAAATTAAAAAACAGATAGGGACGGAGTTTAGTGGCTTTTTTGCATTGCGAAAAAGCCACTAAACTCCGTCCCCATTGGCTCCTGAAATTATTCTGTTTCTTTTATCTCTCTAATAATCCTCTGCAAATCAGAAACTTCTAATTCTAATTCATCTGCAATTACCTTCGGTTCTTTCCCTTTGGCAAGTTTCTTTTTAACCAATTGTTTCATTAATTCTTCTTGTCCAATCTTAATTCCACTCTTAATCCCTCTTTTAACTCCTCTTCGCTCGGCACTATGCATATAAGAATTATAATCCCGGATTGCCTTTTGTCGGGCTTCGTATTCCATTCGTTTTATTTCATCTTCACTCATATTTTTTAATGCTTCATACGCTTCGCCAATATATTCATCCTTCTCTGCCATTTTTTTGAAATCCTCCTCACATGTCCCACCGAAGAAGCGCATCCATTTCATGATATCTGTTTCATTTTGCTGCTCAGGAGGTAATTTAGAAAGTTCAAGAACATGCATTTCTATCATGTCTGTATATTCTTCTCCCGATTCCGTATCACACAAAGCAATCCTTCGATAACATTTATTGTCTTCAAACAACGGAAAACATAAAATACCAACCTGAATGCACTTCTGGAGTTTATCATAATCTTCTCCTTCTTTAATCTGTTCCGTATACATCTTGCTCACATAATAAACAGAACGATTCGCCCAGAAGTCATACGACTCAACCTGCATTTCCAAATCAATTTGAACGCCGCTTTTTAATTCAACTCGTACGTCTAAGATTCCGTATTTATCCTCAGGATATCTTTTTCTGAGAATCGTCGGCATCAATGTTGTTGATTCCACTTCCGTCGGGTTCACATTTAGCAATGCCGCTATCAGCCCTTTTCGCACTTTCTCATCCTGCATCAACTCTTTAAAACAGAAATCCACAGTGGGTAACATTATAAAATTGTCTGTTTTCTTTGGTTCGTTTGTTTTTCTCATTGAATTCTCCTCTCTTTTATGACAGCATAACTGCAAAAAAAGATACAAGAATCCATCTATAGACATAGTTTATCACATAGCTTTTGCCTGCGAAAGTCCCTTCATACATTTTTAGTCAGCAGTCTCTGTCGTTGTTGTTTTCATCGGATTATCTGCTCGAATAATTGAGCTTTCGAATTGGAATACCGATTTGATTAATAGATATCTTTACAGATGAACGAATATCATCTGAGTGGATTTAGAATAACATATAAATGGTTACGTTGCAAGGAAAATTTTAGTGCCGGATAGGGACGGGATTTGGAGCCAATTGGGGACGGAGTTTAGTGGCTTTTTTGCATTGCGAAAAAGCCACTAAACTCCGTCCCCATTGGCACTTTTCCCCATTGCCTATCCATTTTGGATTTGCTACAATAATAAAAACCTATCAAGGAGGACCTGCACATGAACACGATTGAACAATTAGATGAGCTTCAGAAGAAAGCAATACATACCCCGGAATTAAAAAAGCGGTTTCTTGCATCAAAAAAGGCAGAAGACCCATTGGGGGAATTCTGCCTGATTTGTCAGCAAGAGGGCTATGATATTTATCCTATGGATATCATTCAAGCCGGAGATGAATTTTACGCCACAATGAAACGAAGCACCAATGGCGGTGGAGAAAATTCTCCTGTTCTCACTTGCGAAGATGATGCATATGAACTATTTTTCGCCGGTCTTGAAACCGACAACTGATTTAAGTTCTGTCTAGCACCTGGCTAAAAACTTATTTGCGTTTTCTTCTCTTCCATGTCACTCCGCCGACACCTGCACCAAGTGAAGATACTGCAAGACCTAACCAACCAAGCACGCTTGTCACATCTCCTGTTTTAGCAGCATTTGTTCCACTTGTCTTTGTTGTGTTGCCTGTTTTATTGGTTGTGCTATTCGTCTTATTTGTTGTGTTATTTGTCTTATTCGTTGTCTGACTCGATTTCTTGACCAGACCTTTGATTGCACTGTTCAAAGTATTGGTTGCCTGATCTACTGCTTCCTGACTTTCTTTTGCTTCTGCTACGCTTCTTGCATTGGTAAGGGCTGCCTGATATGTTGCCCAGCTTTCTGCTGTATAGTCAGATTCTTTTAATCCGTTCGCTTCTGCGATTGCTACTTCCAGTGCAGAAGTATCAACTACAACCGGTGCCGGAGTTTCTCCTGCAACCTTATAAGTAAATGCAAGAGGGGTTGTATATCCCGTTGAAGTTACTGTAATCTGGAATTCTGTTCCCGCTACCGCATCTTTAAATGGCGCTGCATCTGTCTTTAGTGTTCCATCATTTCCGATAATCTCAACTTTACCTCTTCCGGTTGCTGCATAATCTGTACCATTTACATTTACAAAAGTGATTTTCCCGATATATGAATTTAATGCATCAGCATCAAATCCTTCTGCCTGTACAAGTTTCTTATTCTCTGAATCATAAGCAGCTGGCATATTTGTTGTTGTCAGCAGGAAGGATGTAACAATATCTGCATATTTGCCATTTTTATCTTTTACTGTGAGCGTATATTTACCTGGTTCTATTGAACCTGCCGCTCTTGTTTCTGTGGCTGCCTTATATGTCAATACATTTCCTTCTACTGTCACGTCTAAACCATCCACACTATACTCTGGTTCAAAGTCGTCCTGAAGATTCAATTCAATTGTTGTCTTACCTGCAGAAATATCTGAATCTGCAACCTTAACAGCATCTTCAGTTTTTGCAAATTTTACAGGAACATACAGATCTTCGATATCAATTGTATACAGACCATTTGTTGTGTAATATTCAATACTGTCAATTGTCTTGCCCATCATAGATGCGTAATGTGCGGAAGATGTCGGGCAACCATGTACTGAATCTGTATATCCTGTACTCCAAGCCAGCTCGTTTCCTCTCCAGATGTTTTCAAGATGACGCATACCATATGCTGTTCCATCTGTTGTTCTTACAACAACCGCATTTACATTAGAAGATGTGATTTCGCTTCCGGAAGTCCATCAAGATTAAGCTGATAATCACCATAAGAAGACTGTGTTAATAATTCTGCTGTAACTCCTGTCAGAGCTTTTGCTTCCTGTCCTTTTACCTCACTAAATACAAGATTTCCATTTTCATCAAGTGAAACTTCTTTGTAGTTTGCGGGAGTCTCTGTTAATGGATAATAAGCATATGTTTCATTCTGGAATAAAGTATCTTTTCCTTCCAGTGTTGTTGTAGATGTTTTTCCACGATTTGTTACTGTAATTTCTACCTTATCTGTATCTTTGACTTCTTTATATTTTGTAAGATCTACAGAAGAATCCACTTTTACTGCATATGTAATACCATCAATTTTAGAACCATCTTCATTTGCATGATAAGAACCGCCTGAAAGTCCCGTTGTGCGTGTTTTATTCAATGTAGCTGAAGTAAATGCATCCACTTCTACTTCATTGTTTGTTGTCTCTGCTTTATAGAATGCTGCATACGGAATATTCATAAGGACATATGTTTCTTTTGTCTCTGCCTTCACCAGATTATTGATTGCTTCTGTCAAATGTGTTGTCTGCTCTTTTACTTCTGCCTCCAATGGTTTTTCTTTTGCAAGCAGGTCTTTTGATTCCTGAAGTTCTGTCTGCAGATTGCTCCAGCTATCTGCTGTGTAATCTGACTCTGTAAGTCCTTCTGCCTCTGTTACTTTTGCTTGTAATGCTGCAAGATCTTCTACACTTGCTTCTTTTTCTTCTAATGCAAGATTATCTGCTCCTACTTCAAATTCATATGTGTAATCTTCATATCCAAGTGCATATACTGTCAGTTTCCAATATCCTGTTCCGTCTGTTCCTGCTGGTAACTGGCATCTCTCTGATTCTGTCAACGCAAGCTGGATTCCCATTGATTTGTGCATCCAGTTGTCTGATGCGAACTTTGTTCCATATGTTGCAACTGCATTTGTTCGGCTGCTGTCTGAACCATAGTATGTCCACTCTACTGCCTGCATATTTGCTCCCAGGTCTCCGTAGTTTCCATCCAAGTCTACTCTCAGGAAATCTCCGAATGCTCCTGTATTTTTCCTTTCATCTGTTGTTTTTCTTACAGATGGTGTTACATCTGCTGTCTTTAAGCTGACATCTTTCAGTCCGGATTCTGTTCCATCATTCTTTCTTGCTGAGAATACAAAACTTCCGTCATCATTCTTTGTCGCTTCTTTTAAGCCATTTGTATTATCTGTTACATTTGCTGTCACTTCATATGAACTTAAGTTTCCTTCTCCGTATCCACCTCTAAGTGTTCCACCATTCTCTACTACCGCATATTTCTCTTTTAATGCTGAAAGGTCTGCTGTCTTTACTTTTACCGGTACATACTTCAGTCCTGTTACTTTATAATCTTTGATGTTTGACTTAATATCACCAATTGCAACTTCCTGTCCGTCTGTTGTTACAAATATGGTTTTATCTTTCCAATATGCAAGATTGTATATCTGTCCATCGTTTGTCTCAATCACTGCACTACACTGGAAACTACCTCTGTGAAGGCCATGATTTGCCGTTGCTCTTGTTACAGCATCAAAAGCTCCCTTGTCATATTCATTATGGGAATCTAACACATCAGATGATGCTGTGCTTCCTGCATTCAATACGCCTTCATTTGCCCAGTACTCTGCCCATGTCATTCCTACATAAACATATGAATACTCTTCCTTTGTCTCTGCTTTCACCAACGCATTTACTGCTGTATTCAATGTGTCTTTTGCTTTATCCACCGCTTCCTGGCTTTCCTTTGCTGCCTGTGCACTTTCTGCTGCTGTCAATGCAGTCTGCATTGCCTTCCAACTATCTGCTGTATAGTCTGATTCATTCAATGCTTTTGCTGCTACAATTACCTGCTCCAATGCTGTTGTATCTACTGCTGTGGCTGTTCCTGCTGAACGGATTGCTTCGAGTGCAGCTTCTTTTATTGCTTTTGAAGTACGTGTTGCCTGACTCACTGTATCCCAACTATTGATTGTATCTTCTGTTGCGACCTGACCTACTAACTTTGTTTTTATTCCTTTTGACTTATCATATGCCTTCGAAAAATAACTGTCATTTGCACTCTCATATCCATTCTTTGTTGTTACTACAATATCTGAAAACTTTCCGTTTTCTACTTTCAAATCAACTTGGACATCATATTCATTCCACTCATTTTCATCGTCCACATCTTCCTGAGTTCTCGTTACATGCTTTGTACTTGTATACACCCCATCTTTCGCAACTTCACTTCCTGTTGCCGCAAATACAGTAGACGGGCAAAGTCCTGCTACCATCGACATTGCCACAGCCATTGTCATTGCTTTTGTTGTTATGTTTTTCTTTTTCATTAGGTTCCTCCTTTTAAAAAGATTTTATTGATAAAATTTATTATTAAGTTAGCTTTTGCTAACCTATAATCAAAAAAATTTATATAGTTTCCATCGATTTTACTGCCTCTTTTTTCACAACCGGAAGCAGTTTTTTACTTAATATTCCAATCAAGAATCCGGTTATTGTTCCTGCTGTCAGAAGTACTGGAAGATAATATACTAATTTCATGTTCTCTACCACGATAGAAGCAACAATCAATTGACCGATATTGTGTGAGATTCCTCCTGCGATGCTGACTCCCACTTCGGAAAACCCTTTTGCCTTTTTCAAAAGCGTCATAACTAGAACACTTAATATTCCACCTGCAAGACTGTATATGATTGACATTCCATTTCCAAACATAAAGCCAATCAGAAGTACTCGCATAACTACTACCAACAATACTTCCGGAAGTGTCAGAAAATATATTCCGGTCACAGTAACCAGATTGGCAATCCCAAGCTTCATCCCCGGCACTCCAAAATTGATTGGAATCAGGCTTTCAACATAGCTAAATATCATTGCAACTGCAACAAGCATTGCCATGTTCGCAATCTTCTTATTACGATTCATTCCCTTCACTCCTCTGTTTATTTCGATATGGTATCAGGCATATCTTCCACTGCATTATCATCTTCCAATCCATTTGCATCCAATACTTCCACAACTAATTTATGTGGAAGGCAGACTATCGTCTGTGTACGACCATTGATTTTTCCCTGCTCTTCACAATATCCATCCGGACAATTTGCCTCTTCCATATACGCCGCGCCATCTTGAATTCGAATACGGTTATAAAAGTCATCTTCTTTTACTTCAATCACTTGATTTTTTTCAAGAGAATACGTACCATATACCACTCCATCAACTGTTATCTGTATCTGATTACCCGCTTCATTTCTGTTCAAATGCATGACCAGAAACAAAACAAGTGCAATGGCGAGAATTCCTCCACCAAGTACGACATCATTTTTCTTCATCCTTATACTCCTGCCCAGATTAAGATTGCTGCTAACAAGATTCCTCTAAAAAGTGTAAACCAGATTTCATTTCCTTTCAGGCTTCGAATTCCAGTATGGATGTTTCCTTTCGGACATGTATCTATACATTTCTGACACTGGAAACAATCCCCTTCCACTCTCGGTGAACCATCCTTTGGAAGTCCAATTCCAGAGGGGCATTTTTTTGTGCAGGCACTGCATCCTTTGATACAGTTCTCGCGGTCACGATGTAATGCGAAGAACGGAAGTACCGGAAGCAATGAAAATACCGCCCCCATCGGGCATAAATTTCTACAGAAAAATCTCTCTTCCAGACACATACCTACAAGTATCAGAATTAAAATAAGTAAGCCAACGATATAACTACCCAATTTAAAATTACCTGCTCTTATCATGGAAAACACATCCCAGGGGCTTGTCCCTTTTGCTTTACCATATACACCTGCAAAGCACATTAAGACAATCGCAGTCAGTACAACATATTTTAATTTGTCCAACCAATTCGCCCATTCATCTGAAATCAGAAGCGGTTTCTTTTTGATTTTCTTGAAAATGTATCGGTACAAAGCATGTACTGCATCTCCCAATGTCCCAAATGCACAGGCAAATCCGCAGAAAAATCTGCCAAATAATATCGTGTATAAGCAAATCAGAATAAGTACTGTCACAAAAGATGTGAACTCAATCCGCCCTCCTGCTCCAATCTGTGTAAATATGTATTTCACTCCGGCAAATGCTGCTGTATATACAGAAGGAATGAAAATAAAATACAGAAGTTGAATCGCAGCCCGTAACCATGTATGTATCTGTTTTAATTGTTTTTTTGACACAGAATGTAGTTCTATTTTTTTCATCTTACTTCACCGCCTTTTCTAAAGCTTCCTGTGAAGCATTTTTAATTCCTGTCGAGCTAAATGTTGCTCCGCTGATAGTATCTACATCTGTACTCTGTGCCTCGATGATTTTCGGAATGATATCTTTTGCCATAGACAGATAAGCACCATCCTCTTTTTGGGCACTTACAATCTCGATTGCTGTGATTTTTCCTTTTTCTACCTTCACCTCAACAGCAACCGTTCCGCCAAAGCCTTCTGCCTCTCCCTGATAAGTACCATCTTTGTAATTGCTGTCGTTACTTTCTGCTGACTGCGTCTCCGTCACCTGTACCTTCAGTTTTGCAATCTCTTCATTTTTTTCTCTTGCATCCAGAACCGAATTATATCCGACCAGAATGCCTACAACCATAATCAGACTCACGACTCTAATCCAAAACTCTCTCATCGTTATTCAGCCTCCGTCTTTTCTGGCCGTTTCGCCTCTTCCAGTGCTTTCTCACAGCCTGCTACGATTGCATTCGAAGAACAAGTTGCTCGTGATACCGCATCAATTTCTTCCGGCAATCCTTTGTTCACAATCTGAGAAATGACACCTTCTTTTGATGATGTACCATTGGTTGCTTTCTTGATATAACTATCATTTGTAGATGAGCCATCACCATAAATATCCGTGATTGCTACGATTTTATCATCACGAATCGTCACATTCATCGTTAAGTTATATGTCTCAAAATCTTCATCTTCATCCGGTTCACATGGCACTGTCACCGTATAAGTTCCATCAATGTAGACTCTGTCATCTTTATCTTCATTATCTCCGGAATCCTTTTTCTCCAGCAATGTCACCGCCTGATTCAAGTTATCTAATGCCTTATTAACAGCCGCCTGTTCTTTCGCTTCCATTGCCTCTTTTGCTTCCTGCAATCTTACTTTAAGAACTGCCCAGGTTGCTTCTGTGTATTCTGACTCTTCCAGTTTATTTACATTTTCAATTGCTTCTGTAAGTTTTGCTGTATCGACTTTCTCATCCAGTGATTCTCCGTTGGTTGCTTTCTCTGCCTGCTTCAATGCATTCTTGATTGCGTTTAGCAAGCCTTTGGAACTGTAAGTTGCTCCTGAGACAGTATCCACATCGGTACTCTGTTTTTTCATAACATTTTTCACAACATCCATTGCACGATTGAAAAATGCCTCATCATCCGAATTATCCGTAACCAAAATTGCTTTTAGTGTATGTTCCTGAATAACAACTGCAACACTGACATCTCCGCTGTAGCCCTCTGCTGTTCCATAATAGATTCCTTCTTTGTACGGAACGGTTCCGGTAATTGTATCTGTTGTGGAATCATTCTTATCTGACTGACTTGTGTTGCTGCTCTGACTACTGCAGCCTGTACTGCTGACCACCGCCTGACTGAGTGCGTCTCGCACCGCTTGAATGATTCCGACTGAACTGTAGGTTGCTCCAGATACGGTGTCCACATTCGTACTCTGATTGGAAATAATTGCATTGATGATAGAAGATGCCTTAGAAATGTATTCGCTTCCATCGTTATTTTCCAATATCTGAATCGCCGCAATCTTGCCACCACTGATATCCACCTGAACTTTCAGCGTTCCTCCAAATCCAGTACCTGTTCCATAATAAGTTCCATCTTTGTAGCCGGACGCGTCTTCTACCTGAGCCACTGAAGTTGAACTTCCAGCTGCGGCTGTTCCACCCGATTGCGACTGGCCTGTCTCACCGCTGTCCTTTTCTCCGGTCAATGCATTTTTCACCGCACTGATGATTCCATTTGAACTAAATGTCGCCCCGGATACCGTATCAACATCCAATGTCTGACTTTCTATAATTCGGTCAATTACTGCCTTGGCACGATTAAAAAATGCTGCATCGTCTGATGTACTTAAGATGTCGATTGCTACAATCTGCTTATCCTTAATTTGGACAGAAACGGTAATATCCCCCGCATATCCCGTACCGGTCCCTGTATAAACACCATCCGCAA
>SKER01002493.1_pt1 | contig 11959 bp, 9 predicted proteins | sample 4826961 | NCBI WGS metagenome assembly SKER01 (sample SAMN11008804, study PRJNA524170) | human gut metagenome | biome: Human fecal sample; material: Feces; isolation source: fecal sample from pouch patient p47 | host: Homo sapiens | place: Israel: Tel-Aviv | collected 2016-11-16
CAACAAGCTAGTGGAGTTAGTGCCGCTTCAATTGCTAAGTTGGGTAGGAATGGGAATGTGACAACTGAAGTGTTACTGAAAATTTGTATAGCTTTAAATTGTGACGTTAATGATATTATGGAGATTACACGAAAGTAACAGATTTGAATAATAACAGGAAATAGAGGTGACATTTACTTAAAATGAGCAAGGAATAAATAAGTCTTTTCGATAATCAAAAATATGAATTGAAGACAATAGATGATAGTGGTCACCTAATAAAATTAAAGGATCGAGTTCAACATCAAGGTGAAGTATTTAATCCCATCGTTAACTTGATGCTTTAATTCGATTAATGTTTGTGTTTTAGGTAGATGTGCGATCCAGATGGTCTTAAAATCAGCCCACCAATGTTCAATGACGGCATTGTCTGCTGGTATTCCTAGGGTTGAATAACTATGGCTTACGCCATTAATCGTAAGGTACTGATTGAAGAGTTTAGATGTATACGCAGCCCTCAGTATGAATCAATGGAGCTAATATAACTTCCTTGATTTGTGCTTGCATTGCTCCTTCTGTGGCCTCCGTTGGTACGGGTCCAGTACGACATGTAAACGAACCTTATGAAGTCGTACACCGTAGGTTAATTCTGTTGTATCCGTAACCCAAACTTTGAATTGACGTTTTAGAATATTTTTAGCTTCATGGTTTTGAAGTTTTTGAACTCGTTTACGCTTTGGCTGACGATAGTCATTAATTCCATACTTACTCATAGTTCGTTGGCTGCGCTTCTTATTAACCCGATAAGGTAGTTGCTGATCAAGATTAATTAATCGCATCATCTTATCATAGCCAACAATAAACTTATGTTCTTCTTCTAACCGCTTAATAAGGGTTAAGATCTCTCGACCTTGAAGCTTATGTACTGTTGGTTGACGATGATGCCACTTGTAATAAGCCTGTCGGCTTATCCCGGCAACTTTAGTTAATTTAGTCACCCCATCATTAATCATTTTTTGAATCGCTTGATTAGTTGAATTCCCTGTTAGATATTCTTTAACTGCCGCAAGTTTGGTTTCTACTGAATAATGTTGTTTGTGTTTAGGGTTAATAAGCCCGGTAATATCAGCTAATAAGAACTTTTTGATTCATTTACTCATATTAGCTGAATGAACATTATGGTAATCAGAATAGACCGTTAGGTCGTAATCTGACCTTTGATAATCGTGGAGTAGCTTTAACTTTTCAAGTGTTGAATAACTGGTGATACAAAACGTCCCTTAAATTGTACTTTTACTATTTAAAGTATAGGGCATTGTACGCTTAATTTAGCATTGAAACTTAACGCTTTATTCTATTTGCTATACGAAGTTAATAAAAAAATCCTCTCAAAATGATTTATGAAATCATTATTGAGAGGAATAATACTAAAATAGCAGTATTTTTATTGTACTAATTCAGGCCTATTCCTATATATTCTTTTTAGTAAGTCATTTACTTGTTTCAAGGATAAACTACCCTGAATTCTGTTTCCATCAGCAGATAGCCAACCTATGTTTTCTGGTATGTGTGTACCGGTTAGTTTTAAGGGATCAAGATGACCAACTTGGAAATTAGATTTTCCGTGTTGAGGGTAGATGATTTCTTTTTTTAAATCATCGTAATTTAAAACATCACCAGTAATTGGGCATTTATATAAATCAAACTTTTTATCAATTAATTTATACTTTTGCAAATTAGAAAGAAGAACTTTATTAACTCCTTTGAATTTGCATATTTGAAGAATTAGATTGGTTTCTATTGCATTACAATCACGACGATATGCAAATTGATAATTTTGGGGATGAGATTCCCAACGTTTTTCTCGATTCGTTTGAAATTTACCAGTTTGTGCACGATCGGTTTGATAAGCTTTGACTTTAATTTTATGGTTTAGTATATCGTTAAAAATTTCACTATCAGGATTTAACTTTTTATCTCGAATTATACGTCTAGCAATTGTGCATTTCTTAGTATTATCATCTATATAAATTTTGATGTTATCAACCGTATGAATAGGATCCATATCCTTATTAATGTAATCAATTGGAAGTTCACTTTTAAAAATACTATTTTTGGAGAAATCTTCAAGTAAAATTAAATCGTTGTTATCTAATAAGGATAGTGTTTTAAAAAGCTTTTTTGCGATTTTAAAACATTCTACAAATGAAGAAAATCTTACGTCTCCATTTAAATGGTTAAACCAACGTACCTGATAGTGCGTAGAATCGGTTTTCGCTTTTGGATCAGAAAACTCAATGAAAAAGGCAAATCTAATGACACACTGTTTAAAACTTTTAAAGCTCTTTTCATTTAACTTTCTTCTTAACGTATGTACATATGAATCCAGATCATCGTCTAAATTTTCTATATTTAGGCAATTACTTAAGCGAAATGAAGCTTTTCTCCCGTTGGAAAAACGGTTAGTTTCATTCACTATTGTTTGTTTATAATTTTCAAGTTTTAAGTTCATAAAAATGCCCTCCTTTTTTGAGAATATCATATAATGATTCAAATGTACATTAAACAAAAAGCATGAAATGAAAGCGAAATATATTGAAACATAAACTGCAAAATGGTAAACTCTAAGTCAATTAACTTGTGAGAGGTGTCCTATATGAATAACATCAGCAATGACTTTTCGGCACGTGAAACTTTTAAGGATATTCGAAATTATTTAGCAGGAAGATTTGTAGGGGCGACTAGAGATGAATTTTTGCTGGAGGAAGTTGTAAAATTAATATTTTGCAAAAACTTTTTAAGTAAAAATACAGATAAATTGGATGAAGTAGAACTTTCAAAAATATACAGGAGAGAATTTGGGGAGATTCAAAAGGAGTTTCACGACATTTATACGAATGATGATGAGATTCAACTGGATCCTATTAGTATTAAATATGTAGATGAACGACTCAATAAGCTTAATTTAAGAAATTTGAACAGAGACGTTATTGGGGATGCTTATGAAATATTTATTGGAGAAAATATAAAGGGGCAATCTGGACAGTTTTTTACACCACAAAATGCCACAGATGCATTAGTAGAACTTGTTGATCCTAAACCAAGTGATAAAATTCTAGATTTAGCTTGTGGCGCAGGCGGGTTCTTAATCTCATCTTTAAGATATCTGAAGAAATTCTCAAAGCAGAACAAAAATCTAAATCTTTATGGAATAGACAAGGATAATTACCTTGTGCATTTAGCTAAGATCCATTTAGCCTGTTTAGGACAAGACACTTCAAATATTAAGTGTGCCGATAGCTTAGTTTGGGATACGAATATTTTGGGTAAACGTGATAATTATTATGATGTAGTTCTTACCAATCCGCCATTTGGAAGCAATATTCAAGCTGGTTCAAATGCCACTTTAAAGGATTTCTATTCAGCATATAAGTATAGAAAAAGAAAAAATGAATATATAAAGACATCGGTATTAAATAATGGTGTTCCTCCGCAAGTAGTCTTCATGGAGCAATGTATCAGAGTAGTTAAGCCAGGTGGCAAAATAGGAGTGGTTGTTCCAGAAAGTATGGTATCAAGCAAAAAGTATGGTTATGTAGTAGATATGATAATGAATCAGTGTACTATTAAAGCCATAATTGGAATGCCTGATGTATTATTTAAGATTTCTGGTAAAGGTGGAACTCATACAAAAACTTGTTTACTTGTTTTGGAAAAAAATAAATCGAACGAAATTCAGAAGAAAAATTATAATTTATTTATTGCTGAAGCACGCTGGTGTGGTCATGATTCTAGAGGACGTGCTATTCCGAAGGATGATATACCTCAAGTTGTTGCTAACTATGAAGACAAAGAAAAAAGTAAAAGTAATTTAGGATTTATTATAAATGCTAAACAAATTGACAACAGAGTTTTAGCACCGAGGGCGTATCTTCATTTAATTGATAAAGATGTTTTAAAACTTGACTCTACCCATTACCTTAAATCGTTGGGCAATCTAGTTAATGATGGAGTTTTACAATTAACTACTGGAAATGAAGTAGGTAAATTGGCATATGGCACTGGAAATATCCCCTTTGTTCGAACATCTGATATATCAAACTGGTTAATAAAATCTGATCCTAAGCATTCTGTAAGTCAAGACATTTATGATTCTTTAGCTGAAAAGCAGGATGTAATGCCGGGGGACATTCTTATGGTAAAGGATGGATCTTATTTAATAGGTACGTGCGCTATGGTGACAGACTTTGATAAAAAGATTATTTATCAAAGTCATTTGTATAAAATAAGGGTCAATCCCAATAATGATTATGGTTTGACTCCTTTTTACCTGATTGCTGCATTATCATCAAAGTACGTGAAGAAACAAATATTTGCAAAAACTTTTTCTCAGGATATTATTAATTCACTAGGTGATAGAATAAAGGATGTTGTAGTACCAATTTCGAAAGATAGAACTAGTATTAAAAAAATAAGTAGTATGGTCGAAAAATCAATATCTAATAGTATACATGCACGAGAACTATCTAAAAAAGCAAGCATTGACGTTTTAAATAATTAATGATAACTGATGACTGTGGAGTAATGAATAATTTCACACTTGAGAATGTACAAGTGTCAGTGTAGGGCTCTAATACTTTAACTAAGTAAATTGCACTGTACTAAACCGTACAATTTGTTTTAATATAATTTTAATTTAGCCTTTAATTGTAGTAACGTTATTGAATTAGTTATCTTGATTTGTCATTAATATATTAAATAGCCACAGGTGACGTTGCCTATTTAGGCTTTATTAGTAATACCATTTATAAAAATTGGGAGATAAGGGGAAAGTTATGCTGGTTGTCATTGATAGTTAATTGTTTATATTTGAATATACTGATAATTATCTGCAAAAAGTTAAAGATATTGTGATGGGAAGGTATAAGTAGATTGAACTCGAATAATATATTGGACGAAAATGGTGCAGAAAAAATACCATTTTTTATGGTGACACTTCCAAATAGGACAATGAGTATAAAACTAAACAGGGCTTTAGATAGTGATGACAGAGAACTTGCACATACTTTTGCAGAAACTTTGGGGTTATTAAATCAGTTAGTTCATATTTTCTATATTGATAATGATGCACATGATTATTTAATATTAAGTATTAATAGACTAGAAAATACGTTTGAATCTAATACTCATGTGGCTAGGGCAATTATTGACTTCCTTTCAGATTCCAGACTGATTATTAATTATTTAGAAAATTGGACAAAAAGTAATTTGAGCTCCGAATATTATCAAAAATGGCTTGAATTTGAGCATGGGATATTTGATCGATTTGTGTCTTACAGAATTGGATATCATCTTAGGAATATAGCGCAGCATAAGATATTTATTATTGGTAAAATTAATGAACACATAGTTGATAATGGTAAGTTAAAAAAGGACATTTATCTTAATAAATCTGTACTGGATAATAATTTCTATCACAAAACAAAAACATCAGCTAACTTCTTTGAAAATGACAGGAATCTATCAATAATGCCACATTTAGAAAACTATTTTTTAGGAATTCATTATCTATATCTAGATGCAGGTAGAAAATTCTTTGATGAAAACAAAGAAAGAATAAATCAAATGGTTAAATTGTGTGAATCAAAGGGTTATAGTTCCAGGATTTATCATGGGGTTACTAATAGCAAAAAAATTAACGAAAATAATTGGGATGTTGATGCGTCTGAAATTATCACTGTGCCTAAAATTGTTGATGTATTGAAAATATTAAATAATGAAAAAATAGCTAATATCGACTTTAATATTAAAAGCATGTCATGATTATAAAAAAATACACATACTACTATCCGATATAGATGATTTTCCCACAAACTATAAAATTTAGAATTTATTATTCATCCCGAGATTCCATTAGATCCCCAAATTTTAATTTTGAGTAAACAATTGTGCTAGTTTTACGCGGACAATAAAAATCGCCATAGTCAGCGGTTAATCGAGAATGTGTAATTGACCAACTCAGCTCGTGGCATGTTGAGTCTGTTACTGTCCTGGAACGTACAGGAAAATAGGCCATAAACGCTGGTGTGACGGTATTTGTGGATGATTGAAAGTGTACTTTTTTCTTTCAGAATGATTGGAATTAGTACACTTTTTCTATTTGAAGCTGGCGGGTCGAGTGTTCTATGTCCTATTTCGATAGTCGAGTAGACAAAGGTCCAGTTTGGCAGGTCGTGTCGATTAGGGTAGTGAAAGTAGAGGTGAGCGTTGATATGGTAGTGTTTGTGGTATGTATGAATCGGTCAGTTTGGTACTAAAGATTGAGTTAACGAAAATAATATTGAATTTATGCTAATTCGGTTAAAATATCGAAAATTTGGGCTCTTTGTCAATGGGTAAGGATGAAGAGAATTTGGAGAACTAGACTAAGCAACCTTGGCTTTTTTTATTATTGTGATTCTTGATTGCGCTATAATATTTTATGAGGTGAAAGAGATGGCTGACAAAGTTGTTGCGCGTCCGCTAATTACGATTGCAAATGTTATTTGGAGTTTTAATCCCCTGACCCATTTACCACAAGTCCTGCTGGTCAAACGGGCTTATCCGCCATTTGAGGGCCACTGGGCTTTACCAGAAACCCTATTGCGGCGGGATGAAAGTGCTGACGTTGCCTGTATCCGCCTGATTAAGGATAAAATTGGTGTTCGTCTATCAAACAGTGCTACCGAACAGTTGGCAACCTTCACCGATCCCGACCGGGTAAGCGGTGAGCGGGCCTTGGCGATTGCCTACATGACTTTCTTACCGACAATGCCGCAACTGAGGGCCGGGTACGGAGCAACCGAAGTCGGGTGGTTTAGTCTTAACTTTGACCACGGAAAGTTTATCTTGCAAAATGATGACTTAGTTTTGAGTTTGGCTGCAGGGTCGGCGCTAGCATTTGACCACCACCAAATTATTAATACGGCCATTGTACGAATTAAAAATAAACTGGACTACCAGCCAACCATTTTACAGATCTTAGGACCGACTTTTACCCTTCGGCAAGCCCGCGAAGTTTATGCTACTTTCCGCCAAACAACGGTCGATCAAATTGATAATTCTAATTTTAAAAAGACCCACCAAAAGCTGTTTAAGGAAGTTGGTACCGCCGCAACAAAGCGGTCAGGCCGGCCACCAAAGTTATTTAAACTGGTACTACCTTGCGTCTAAAAATAAAAGTGCTACAATCAGTGATAATAAAAGTTCAATATACTTTTATTTTTTGCGGTAGTTAAAGTATTTTTTACCTAAATTTGTTAGGAGTTATTTAATAATGAAGCATGAATTATTAACCGACATGTATGAGTTTTCAATGGCCAACGGTTATTATCAAACACTTCCCCACGATAAGCAGGCGCGCTTTGACGTCTTTTACCGTAAGGCGCCCGATGATGGCAGTTTTGTGATTAGTGCTGGATTGATGCAAGTAATTGATGAAGTTAAGAACTGGCACTTTTCAACTGATGACATTGCTTATCTGCGGTCCCTTAACCACTTTAGTGACGACTTTCTCTTTTACCTAACGGCAGCTCACAACCGCTGCTCAATTAAGGCAATCCCAGAAGGCACGCCAGTCTTCCCACAGGAACCAATCCTTAGTATTAGTGGCCCACTAATTGATGTCCAACTTCTTGAAACCCTGATCTTAAACATCATTAACCACCAATCATTGATTGCAACGAAGGCATGGCAGATCACCAGCGTTACTGGCGGACGCCCAGTAATGGAATTTGGTGCACGACGGGCGCAGGGGCCTGATGCCGCAATATATGGTGCGCGGGCTGCCATTATTGGTGGGTGCAGTAGTACCTCCAATGTGCTAGCTGCCAAGCTGTTTAACCTTCCGGCGGTGGGGACGATGGCCCACGCCTGGATTGAAAGCTTTCCTGATGAATTAACGGCCTTTCGTGTCTGGGCCAAAATTTACCCTGACAATGCTGCCCTGTTAGTTGATACCTACGATGTGGTTAACTCTGGGGTACCGAACGCAATTAAAGTCTTTAAGGAATTGCGGGCAGCTGGCCACGAACCGGTTGGTATCCGCATCGATTCTGGTGATATTGCCCAGTTGGCAACCAAGGCCCGGAAGATGATGGACGAGGCTGGTTTTACCAACGCTAAGATTACTGCTTCAAACGCCCTTGATGCCCACATTATTAAGTCATTGCTTGATGAAGGGGCACCACTGGATAACTTTGGGATCGGTGAGCGACTAATTACCAGTTCATCCAGTCCAGTATTAAGCGGTGTTTATAAAATGTCGGCATTAGAAAATGATGGCAAATGGGTGCCAAAGATCAAGATTAGTAATAGTCGCGAAAAGATTACGCTCCCTGGGAATAAGCAGGTTTACCGGCTCTACGATAAGCATGATCCCCAACACGCTGTTGCCGATGTAATTGCCCTGGCTGACGAGCAGATTGGAACCGAAATTGCGGCAATCAATGCTGACGTTCACGTCACCCAGAATAAAGTGATTCTAACCGACTTCATTGCTAAGCCACTGCTTAAGCAAGTTTTGACACTGGGAAAAGCGGCGCCAATTGAAACCGACACTTTTGCCATCCAGCACTTTGCGCAGACCGAATTAGCACAGCTGCCAGCGGCTGCTAAGCGGTTGCTTAATCCGGACCGCTTCCCGGTTTATTTAACCAAGCGGTTAGCTGACTTGCAACAAAAGCTGGTTGATGAGGCACAAAAATAAGGAGTTAGCAATGACTAAAGCATTATTAATTATTGATTATACAAACGATTTTGTCGCTGACAATGGTGCGCTTACTTGTGGCAAGCCAGCGCAGGAATTAGAAGATTATTTGGTTCAGCTGGCCAACCGTTTTTACCAAAATGGCGACTACGTAATTTTCCCGACTGATGCCCATTGTGGGGACCGGTTTAGTCCAGAAGCTAAACTCTTCCCGCCACATAACGTGGTCGGTACGCCTGGTCAACAGCTATACGGCAAGGTTAATGACTGGTTTGAACAACATCAGGCCAGTGACCGGGTTTACCAGTTTAATAAGAACCGCTATTCATCATTTCAAAATACTAATCTTGATAACTACCTGCGGGAACGAAAAATTGATAACTTGTGGATTGCAGGTGTTTGCACCGATATCTGTGTCCTGCACACCGCAATTGCCGCCTATAATTTGAACTACCAGATTACGATTCCGGTTAAGGGGGTCGCCACCTTTACCAAGCATGGTCAGGAGTGGGCGCTTGACCATTTTAAAAATTCACTGGGTGCGACGCTGGTTTAATGAATCTTTCGTCCAACTATGGGGGTTCACTTCAAATGACAAATACAGAACACGGCTGGCTATTTAACCAGCTATTTACAAAGTGGAAGAAATTCGAGGTAATTTATGTAACAATCCTGTTAGTGCTACAAATTGGGGTTTACCTGATTGCTCCTGACAGCTGGGTCGGGATGTTGTCTGGTGTCTTCGGAACGTTAGCCTTAGTTTACGGGATGAAGGGACGGAAGATTACGTTTATCTTCGGCTTCATTCAGTGTGTTGCCATGACTTATGTTGCCTGGCAAAGTCATACTTGGGGAACATTCGTAATGGACATTATTTATGTGATTTCACAACCGATTGGCTGGTTTATGTGGGGAAATGATGACGCCACGAAGCGTTTTAGCCCGAAAGTACGGAAGTATGTTTTCGCTGGCGTCGTCGTTGCATACTTTGTTGGTTGGTATGTAATTGGCCTCTTTAATGGTCAGTTACCGTACTTCGATTCATTTAACCTCGTTGTTAGCTTTATTGCCCAGTTGCTTTACGTTTTGAAGTACCAGGAAAACTGGTCACTGTGGATCTGGGTAAATACTGCTAATATCATTTATTGGATTATTTTGGCAATTCGGTACAAGATGGGTGTCCACATTGGAACTTTTGGTGGCGACCTATCGCAAATTGCCTTACAAGCAGCCTTGCTGTTCAACTCCTTATACGCAACCAAGGTGTGGGCAAGTGGTGAAGCCGATAATGAAGGTGGAACTACTAAGTAATTACAATTAAAAACAAAGTAAGCGGTCCAGAGTTCGGTCTTTCGGTTCTATGATATTCGGTAAGGATAAGATAATTTCTTATCTTTACCGTTTTTTGTTACTTGCTGTACCATTGATTTAAAAATCCTGAAATGTCAATTTAAATTAGAAAAAAGGTGAAAGTTGTTCTTCTGTGACATGACTCAAGAATACTTCTAATGGTGTACGATAATTAAGAGATTTTCGTGGGATATTGTTGCGCCGATGCATTAGCTGAGTGACTAGTTCGTCTGGTAAATCGCGAAAATCTAGCTTTTTACTAAGACCATCACGACGCAAGAGGCCGTTATTATTTTCGTTTAACCCTCGTTGATTGGGAGCACCGACTTCCGCAAAATAGGTGTGAAGATCATACTTATTGGCTATTTCTTGCCATCCAGCAAATTCTTTCCCGTTATTAAAAGTAATTGATTTAACAAAGTGACGTGGCAGTTTAGCGAGCCATTGATCAAGCTGGCAATTCACTGCTTCGTCTGTTTTATGATGAATATTAAGGACAATCATTACTTTGGATTGTCGCTCTACTAGCGTCATTACCGCTCCGCGGTGAGCTTTGCCTTGAACTGTATCAGCTTCAAAGTGCCCAAATTCATGTTGGTAATGCGGAAAATCACGATATCGTTGATAGATAGTGCGTCCTAATTGGCCAGCTTTACCACGATGTTCCACATAGCCATTGGGATGGCGTTTTCCTTTCATCGGTAGCTGTTTAACGGAAAAGCCATACTGATTGCGGGCAAACATGCGATAAAGGGTGCGCATACTGCAGCTAATTGGGTGTTCATGACGACCAATAATAGTATCAGGAGTCCAACCTGCCTTGATTTGCGCATGGATATAGTTAACTTCGATAGTTGGCAGTTGGATCTGCTTTCGACCACAACGACGCTTATGTCGCTGATAAGTCTGAAGATATTGGTCGATGGTTTTACCGTCGTTGAGGAAACGATAAACACGATAGATGGTTTCTTGACTACGCTGAAGTAATTTAGCAGCCCGATAAGCTTTAGTACCTTGATACCAAAAATCAGCTATGAGAGTTAATTCACGTGTGGTAAGATGTTTATAGGTCATTTGTGATTGCCTTTCTTTTGATTAGGGATATTCAAAAGTCTATCACAAATGGCTTTTTATTTTTTTCTAACTTAATTTTACAAACAACGTCGTAAAAAAAAGTGTCATTTGAAGCGTCAAATAGATTTGCGTAGAAATAAAGAGAATAAACGAGAGGTTACTCAAAGCGACTATCAAATTTACAAACTACTTATGAGTAGCAACTATAAAACAGCTCAGCGAAAAACAGGTTTATCTCGATCAACGCTTTACCGACTTAAGAAGCGAATCCAAAAACGGAAATAAAAAATAGGAGGCTGGGAAAAAACTCCTAGTCCAAAATAAAAAACGGATGATGAATTTTTTGAACAATTCATCATCCGGTTTTTATGTACACAGGAAATCGTTCCTGATATGATGTAATTACCCCTAAAAACAGCCAAAGAGAGCGATTTTCATGTATCAAAATTATACCATAGGGCAAACCGAATTCGTACTAAACTATAACTATGATTTACCACAGAATCATGTTGCACGATTAATTAGTGATTTTGTCGACTCGATTCCACAAGATGTGCTATTAGAAGATTCGGGAGCGGCTACTGGCCGCCCTTCATCACATCCAGCAATTATGCTTAAGATTCTCTTGTTTGCCTACTCACGTCAAACTTATTCTGGAAGAAAGATTGAAATGATGTTGGATGAGAACTTGCCAATGCGTTGGTTAGCCCATGATTATACTTATAGCTACCATACCATCAATAACTTTCGACGCAGTCAGCACGCTAGTAAGCTAATTAAACATGCCTTTGTCTACTTTACCATGGCTTT
>SKER01002497.1_pt1 | contig 11939 bp, 12 predicted proteins | sample 4826961 | NCBI WGS metagenome assembly SKER01 (sample SAMN11008804, study PRJNA524170) | human gut metagenome | biome: Human fecal sample; material: Feces; isolation source: fecal sample from pouch patient p47 | host: Homo sapiens | place: Israel: Tel-Aviv | collected 2016-11-16
AAATTATACTATACCATCAAAAGCTATCTAAAATTCTAAATTCATTTTAATTTAAAGAACATATCAATTAATCTTACCGTATGTTTATCTCGGTTAATAGTAATTATATTATACACTTTCCCTTAATGTACCTTTTTTTGAACATTTTGTCAACCATCCTAGACCATTCTGCTGTTTTTATAAGTTATTTTCTCATTTTTTGTCTTTTAACATTAATTTTAGGGAATATTAATGATATATTAGTTCAAATGCTAGAAATATTTCGTGGCTTAAAACGCAAATTTTAGTATCCTTCATCAAAATCTTTTTTAACACTATCCTTTTGATCATCATAAAAAAATATAGCTCCGCTAAAATAAGACGGGGCTATATTTCTGTTAATAGATTTATTTTAAGTAACAATGAATTTACCTTTATGCTTGTAATAGATATCTCTGGTGAAGAAATAACCAGCACATACAAGAAAAAATTTTCTTCCCTATTGCTTTTAGAATGTCAGTATTTGTCAGCCTGCCGGGTATTTTGAATAGCATTTTTTTCCTATTGTATTCAAAACCATAGCAAATGTTAGCATTTTTTGTTTTTTCAGTGGGTAAATCACGCGCACTAATTATCTTTTCTATAAAATCTTCGCTAATCGTTCTTTTCCTTTTCTTAGGATCCGGTACATTGTTGGTACTGAAGTATCTATTTTTTCCGCCACATCCCAGTTCGGCAAGGCTCTGACATAGTATAAGCGTAATGCCGTACGTTCCAAAGCGTATGGGTTTTTGTCAATCATTCTAACGCTTTCCAGACGTTCATTGATAACCTTTTCTAGTCGTTCTTCCAAGTCTTCTTTCAACTTAATTGTAGAAACTATTTTGTTTTCAGCATTATTATTAGAACTTTTTTGAAGTGGTGAAGCAGAAAGATAACTACGCTTATATACCCCACTGTCAAGCGATTCTATTTCTAGTTTAAGCTCCTCTATTTCTTTATCTAGCCATTTTATATTTTCTAGCTTTTCATTTAATTGCTCTAATTCCATTTGTGCCCCTGTCTTCTTAGTACTTTTCATCCTTATTGATAAATCACTAATAATGTAGTCTGTACTGCCATATCATCTCTACTGCCAAACGTTGCTTCTGAGATCTTCACATCCACCACTTGAACAGTGGACAAAAAGTCATTTACTTCTTGCTCAAATTCTTCTAATGATTGTTTCCAGCCACGACGGATAAACAATTTAGTTTTCATTTTTTGCTCCTTTTTTAAATTTTAGACTTATTTCTAAAAATGTAAGATGGTTGTAAGGTGGGAATTTCTGACCATCTTACAGGTGAACCCCTTGATATTACTGAATTTGTAAGACGGTAAGACGTGTAAGGCGGTTTTCATATACCTCTAAAACTAATTTTTCTTTTTTTATTTATTTCTTTATCCCCCTCCTAAAACCATCTTACACACCTTACATTATAAGATAATCTCTTGGGAGAGTATGGTTCAGCCCGTAAGGTGGTAGCATTTTACACCATCTTACACACCTTACATTTTTTTAAAGATAGGGATCATCCTCAATAAGCGGAAACATACTTAATTCCTTGTTTACAGTTTCCTCATGCGGAATAAAACTATTAAACCTTTTTTGGTTCGCAACACAGTAAACGGTCATTACTTCCCCATTGATTCTTTTCTGAATGGATTTAACCCCTATAGTTTCCAAAGCCTTTTTAACTTTAGTTGTATTGTTTCCATAAGTTCTTTTATAAATGTCTATAAGATCATTTCCGTTTGACCTTACCACGTAATCAGAACTCTGCAATTCATTTATCAAATACATCTGAAAATCGTCTAAGGATTCATTACCGTTATAAACCTCTACGTCTTTCCAAATGAACTTTTCGCCTTGTTCTTTGAAATATTCAAGACTGGCCAATAAAAAGCCTATACAGCCCTCTATTTTTGGAGTTTTATCTTGGTCAGTAAATGCTTCCCAATATTTTTCAAAGGTCTGTTCACGTTCCAAATCAGTTTCCCCCTTTGGCCTATCCTTGTATTGAATAAGTACTTTCCGCCCATTCATTTCATCAGACAGCGACACATTCCTATTGGTATCAATACATAGAACACTGGTTAGATATACCAAGCCTTGGTTACCTCCTACATTGCGCCCTAGATGGGTTTTCTCGGTTGCTATGATCTTTAGCACGCGCTCTATTTTATCCCCTATAATATCGCCCTGTTCAGTTGCTAAGGCCATCTCTCCACCGGAAAACGTAGCCCAGGCATTGCTGGCTTCAAATCCACCAGCAATAAGGCTATCCAGTTCTACATCAATTTTATTAAGCAGACCAGATAAAGCGATATGACGCAAGCCTTTTCCTGTTCTAACTCCAGACTTGGCAAGAAAAAAATTTGTCTTACTCCTTAAACCACTAGCAACCTGTACCATATAATAGGTCTGTAACAGTGCATTGTGCAGACTATCAGGATCATCAATAACATAGGTTAGAAAATCCATTGCTACTTCTTTGCTTTCTATAGCTTTGTCATAGCCTACGGGGTAGTATTTAAAAAATGATCGTTGGTTATCTATTGTAGTGCGCGTGACGGTGTGGGTTTCTAAATCAATTATAAAGTCCTTACCAGCTATTTTATAAAGCTCTAACTTTCTCACTGGTTCAACGTGAAAATGTTTGTCAATTCCTTTTAGAATATCCACCACGTAACCAATATCATTTTTAAACCCGTAAAGCTTTGCAAGTGTCATTTCATCTATTAGTTTTGCTTGCTGGTTATTTATATCGTAAATACGATTATCAAATACCACATACCTACCCATTAAATAATCAATTACCATCTTAGCAAAGGTGGGGAACGTGGCCTTATATTTCACTGTGGGTTCGCTATTATTTGATATTTTTACACTACTACAACAGATAAATTTTTTCTGTTCACCATTCCTGTCAGCAATATACATAACTTCACTTTCAGGTATTAAGATCTTCGTTTTGTTATGTTCGATATTATTAAAGCTATCTAATTGGTATATATTAGCTAGTTGCTTTTTATAATCGGCCTTATGCTTTGACTGGCCATAATCTTCATCAGTCCAATTCAAGGAAACGACTTCTTTCAATCGATCAACTATATTCAAATCACGCGCCCCCTATTTTTAAATTTTCGCAACTTCTTTAATTTCTGCCGTTCTTTCATTTGTTCATAGGTTTCTTGCCTGTTTTTCCCTGCTTTTTCTTGGCCAATTTTTGTAACCCCAAAAGCAGGGTGTTTTAAATGTATACCGCTCATTTTTCCACCCCCAAAAAGATCAAGATATCACTCACTTTATAGTACACTTTGCGCGTGTCTTCTAGCGGTGGTTGATAGCGTTTCAAGCCGTTTTCTTCCCAGCGTTTCAGGGTGTTGTCTGTTACGTTCAGTTCATCTTTTAACTGCTTTGCTGTCATAAGCCCTAATAGTCTTTGTTCTGGTTGGCTTTTTGATTTTAAAAAATTATCAACCAGATCTAAAAGACCGTGAGATAATTCAAATTCACTTTCTTTACTCAAACTAAACATTTTCATCCTCCTTGATTCCGTTAAGTGAAATCTCTCCACAAATTTCAAAAAGAATATCAGAAATATTATTTAGCCCAGTAGTTAGAGTTTTTTCACCCTCCATAATTTCAGCTAAGAAAGCTAGTCGATCCATTGCCTTATCAATCTTGTTAATCAATTCTGTTTCGTTCATGTTGTTCTCCAATCTTCCTTTAAAATACTTCACCATTAAGTCTTGTTCTACTTTTAATAAATACCAAAGAATGGTATAATTTAATCATAAAAATTTTTCCTAAAACCCTTACGGCTTGCCTGCTGTCCTGTGTTTTAGTTGATTCCATTTTAAGGCTTGTTAGTTGGTGGCTACAGGCCTTTTTTTATTGCTCTCAATAATCTTTCGCAAGCCATTCCATGGCTTTCCTATAAATTGATGTTCTCACTTCACCACAAGTGATCAATTTTTTATACGTTACAGGATTTACCCCAATCTCTTTACTTGCTTCTAAAGATGTCAGTAACTTGTCAGCTTGTTTTCTTCTCAATGCTCTTGATTCTAAATTACTTACTTTCAAAATAACTCCTCCTTTCTGTAAAGTTTTATTTTACAAACTAATTTTATAAAGTTTTTCTTTATTTGTCAAGAGTTGATAAAAAAAAACTTTACTTTTGTAAAAAAAGTAATTATAATGATACTGAGGAATGAAGTATGAATAATTTAAAAAAATTACGAAAAGACAAAGGATTAACTCAACAACAATTAGCTGATGAATTGAACAGCATTTATAAGAATAAAAAATCCTATTCAAAATTGAATATTTCAAATTGGGAAAATGAAAAACATTCGATAAGTACATTAAATGCTGAACAACTATCAAGTTTTTTTGATGTTCCGATTAGCTATCTATTGGGATATAGTGAATATCCTGATGAATTTTTTGCATTCTCTGAATTGAGAAAGCAAAATAAGGATGATTGGACCAATATGGCAAAATCAAAAATATTATCCTTAGTAACTAAATCAGATTTAGAGAAAATCAAAGATAAATACATCAAAATGGATGGACCTGAATCAGATTGGGAAAGTTACACAATGCTTCTAAGTGCGATAGGGTCATTACCAGATAAAGAAAGTAAATTGTTAACTTTGTTTGCGTTATTAAGTGATCAAAAACAGGATTTATTATTAGAGCTAGTTCAAACAATGGTAGATGAATAAACGAACCCACGCGCAAATGGTTGATATTAATAATCGCAAAAAGGTAGAAACGAGGTATAACAAATGACAAAATGAAACTAGAAAAATAAAAGATTAGGATACTATTAAAAATATATAGGAGAAACATTATGAAAAAGAAAATTATTACTACTGCTGTTGTTTTAGCTCTTGCTACTGGTGGAGCGGGCTACTATTTCTTATCTTATGCCCCTCACCAAACTGCAATAAGTCACTTTGAAAAGTCTGTTGATACACTTAATGAGAATAATAAAGCAATTGAAAAACAAATTGCTGATACTGAAAAAATCATTAAAGAAAAAGCTAAACCATTAGAAGCTAAGACTTTAGAAGATTTAAAAACTGCTGTTAAAGAAGCAAAAACTTCAATTCGTAAAGCTCCAAAAATGGAAAGCGATACACAAAAAATTGAAGATCAAGCAAAAGAAATTGCGAAACCTGTCGATTATTCTAGCGCACAAAAAAACATTACTGAGAAATTAACAGCATATCAAAATAGCGTGAAGCAATTAGCACAAATTACAAACCCTAAAGTTTCTTTTATTGAGGAACGATTGAAACAAGTAGATACAATTCAAGAAGTGCAACATGCTACAGAAGAAAATGATCCTAATGGTTTATTGAACAAACAAGGTGGCTATACTGCTTCTATCTATTTTGCAGATAACCAAGTAACTGAACCTATTGAGGGTGCTAATCTAGTAGATAAGGGAACTGAAGCAGGAGGCGCTATTGAAGTTTACAAGACCAAAGAAGAAGCTGAAAAGAGAAATACATACCTTTCAGCATTTGATGGTGGAGTATTAGACCCTGGATCTCATTACGTGTATGGTACTATCGTAATTCGTACCTCTCACCACCTCACTGCCAGCCAACAAAAAGCCTTAACCGAAAAAATTTACAATAAATTAATTGAATTGAAATAATTCTTACAAAATAGATATTTTCGCCTCTTCTAATTTCAAAGATTATATATACCAAACCATAGCAAACCTTAGCACTTCTATTTTTCTTTAGGGTGTCCGAAAATTCCGATTTTAAAAAATAAAGTGTGTTTTCACCGCCTAATACAGGCCCTATACACGCTTTCTACAATTCGATATATAATCAACCATCTGACCCCTTTAAAATTGAATACAGGGCAATCTGTGAAGCCCTGACATGATATAAACCACAAACTAAAACCTTTACGGCTTGCCTGCTGATGAATTAGAAAGGTTTAGATCATGAAAATTACAGAATACAAAAAGAAAGACGGTACAACCGTGTACCGCACCAGCTTATATCTTGGTATCGATTCAATCACGGGTAAGAAAATAAAAACAACCATTTCAGCCCGTACCAAGAAAGAAATTAAGAACAAGGCTTTACAGGCAAAAGTCGAATTTGAAAAGAATGGTGCAACTCGCACCGCTTTTGTTCAATATAAAAACTATAGTGAATTACTGGATAGCTGGTGGGAAAACTACGCACCCACGATCAAAACAAATTCTCAAATTGCTATCAAGTCACAGATAGAAAAATATTTACGCCCCGCTTTTGGATCGTACAAACTAGATAAGTTGACCCCTGCCATCATTCAGCAACAAGTGAATAAATGGGCTAGAGATTACAACCAAAATGATGGGGGCTTTAAACGATATGGGCAACTCCATTCCTACAATAAGCGCATATTACAGTATGGAGTTTCATTACAAGCGTTAAAGTCCAATCCTGCAAAGAATGTATTAGTTCCCAAAGTCAAGACAGGTAAAGCAAAGATCAAGCATTTTACAGATTCTGAATTAAAACAATTCTTCGAATACTTGGATAGCTTGGATCAAAAAAGATTTAAAAATCTCTTTTGTGTCACTCTTTACAAGTTCCTGCTTGCTACAGGTTGCCGTATAAATGAAGCTTTGGCGTTGAAATGGTCTGATATTGATCTTGATAATGCTGTTGTTCACATTACAAAGACACTTAATTATAGACTTGAAATTAATAGTCCTAAATCAAAATCTAGCTACCGTGATATTGATATTGACCCCAAAACTGTTTCTATGTTGAAACAATATAAACATAGACAAACTAAAGAGGCTTGGATACTTGGAAGAACTGAAAAAGTGGTCTTTTCAGATTTTATCCATGAATACCCAAACAACCGCACTCTTCAAGCAAGATTAAAAATACATTTTAATCGGGCGCAAGTTCCTGACATTGGTTTTCATGGTTTTCGACACACTCACGCTAGTTTGTTATTAAATGCTGGAATACCTTACAAAGAACTCCAGCACCGACTAGGACACTCCACCTTATCCATGACAATGGACATATATAGTCACCTCTCAAAAGAGAGTGCAAAAAAAGCCGTTTCAATCTTCGAAACGGCACTAAATAATATCAAAAGTTCCTAAAAAGGAGAACATTTTTCACTTAAAGATACGTTATTCCCTTATTTATCAATGGTTTGACGTATCTTTAAAATATATCTGAATATTATATCATGAAAGTCAAAAATGGCGGGAAATAAAAGGTCGACTTATACAAAAACCAAAATCAACATTTTCCCTTATTTTTGTTGCATTTAACTTGACTTATCACACTAAAAGAATATAATAATGTTGATAATAATCTTTTAAATATGCAATGGGATGATTATTCTGTTAAAATTTGTAACGTTTATTATCACTTTATATTATAAGGCATGATATTTCTTCTGTTTTTCTATTTAATCATTGTCGTTAGAAAGTTTGTTTCAGGTCCAACCAGTCCTCTATATGAACAGACTAAAGATAGAATACGTGAGGTAAGTCTCCCCTATCTTCTCAATAAAGGCAAGGTCCTACTTCTCTAACTACTTGTAAAATAAAGCAACTGATTTCAGGAGCAAAGATCAGAAGTTTTTCGGTTTTAGGATATATCACTATATAGGAGAACTTAACGAAATGCATGCAAAAGAAAGGAATTGAGGCCAATTGAAATCTCTTTATAAAAAGATAGTTGCATTTGTGGCTATTATCGGAGTGGTAGCCTTAGGCTTGTCTGTCATTAAACCTGTCAGTGCCACCACTGTAACACCTACTGTCTCCAATTTAAAGGCCCAAGCAAATGGACAAAAGGTCACCTTTTCATTTGACTGGGATTTAACTGGTAAATCAGTTAAAGAAGGCGATACGTTTACTATTGATGCCCCTGAAGGCGTCAACATTACTGAAATCGCAACGCAATCACTCCAAGCCAATGGCGCTGAAGTCGCGACCATTACGATGACAAACAAAAAGATTACTTTTACCTTTAAAAAAGCAATCGAGGCTATGAACCAAAATGTGAAGGGTGGTTTCTCATACAAAGCAGAATGGGACAACACTCCTGGAAATCCTGGAAACAAAACTGCCACCTCTAAGGTTGGTTCCGAATCCGTTGTCATCACACGTCCTGATGGTCCTGGGGTATTTGAAGCTGTCTTAAATAAATATAATCGTACAGGTGATTATGTTTCTAAACAATTCAAATTAGACGCATCTGAAAACTGGGCATGGATGAATGTTGGAGATGACTATTATCTCACTACTTGGTTCATTCGTATTAACGGAGATGGTAAGAAACAAGCCATCACAAACCCTGTTGTGTCAGATAAAATCCAAGCTCCTGCAGTCGATTACTCAAAAATCACTTTTGCTCCCGCAGCAAACCATGCTGCAAATGAATTCTTTGTAGGAACTTACTTGAAACCATCCTTCACTTTAAGAAAAGGTGGACAAGTAGTTGCTTCAGGTTGGGACTTCTGGAAGCATGTGAAATTCGATGCAGACGGCAATGGATTTACTGTGAATTTATCAGACGTCAGTGATGTATTTAAAACAGCATCTAGCGACGAATTGATCGTTGAATACCAAACATTAATTCCTAAGACAACCATTCGCGTTGACAACAATGCTACTTTGACAGCTGATGAAATCACAACACCTCAAACAGATCCAGCCTTCTGGAACAACAACGAGTTGAAATTCTGGGTGAGCGGTGATAAAACTGTCACTGTTCAAAAAGAATGGGTTGGTGACGAGGAAGCTGACCGTAAAGATATTACTGTTCAATTATTGGCCAATGGTCAAAAATTAGATGGAATGACTAAAACATTAACAAAAGATTCTGGTTGGTCTGCTGAATTTTCTAAATTACCAGGAATTAAAGATGGAAAACCTATTGTTTATACGGTAGAAGAAACGAATACACCTGATGGTTATACTTCAAAAGTTGAACCAATCAATGAATCGAATGTTATTAAAGTTGTAAACACTTCAAATAAACCAAAAGTTACTGAAACTACTGCAAATCTTGTTGTTAAGAAATCTTTCGAAGTAGCCGGTGATCAGGAACATAAACAAGTTCCAATTACAGAAGGTCAATTCGAATTTGTCTTGAAAGACGAAAACAACAAAGTAGTCGAAACTGCCAAGAACCAAGCAGATGGCACTGTTAACTTTAAGTCTTTGACTTTCAATAAAGAAGGTACTCATACTTATACTATCACTGAAAACAAGGGTACAGATGCTAGTGTCAACTATAGTACACAAAGCATCACGGCTACTGTCGATGTGAAGAAAACTAACGACAAACTCGTTGCTACTATCACTTACTCAGGTGGAGATGGTGAAGAAAAAAATACGATCACCAATACTCAAAACAAACCAAAAGTTTCAAATGCTAAGGTAACCTTAAACCTTAAAAAAACATTTGAAGGTGGCGAACTCAAGGGTGATGACTTTGAGTTTGTTGCAAAAGATTCAAACGATAAAGTTGTTGGCACAACCAAGAACAAAAAAGATGGTTCAATTACTTTTGATAACATCACTGTAGACAAAGCAGGAACATTCAAATATACGATCACTGAAACAAAAGGTACAGACAAGACTATTACCTACAGTGATAAAACCATCACGGCTACAGTTGTAGTGGTTGAAAAAGACAATGCCTTGGTTGTAGAACAAGTCACCTACTCTGATGGTCAAACTGGTACAGATACGTTCACCAACAAAAAAGAAGCTCCTAAAACAGAAAATGTAAAAGCTACACTTCAAGTGAAAAAGCTTCTTAAAGAAGGTGAAGCAACCTTACCGTTGACAGACGATCAATTTGAATTTGTCTTGAAAGAAGGAAACAATACCCTTGAAACTGCCAAAAACAAGGCAGATGGTTCTGTAACCTTTAAGGAACTTTCTTATACTGCAGAAGGAACACACACCTACACCATCACCGAAAACAAAGGTACGGATGATTCTATCAGCTATAGCACACAAACCATCACTGCTACAGTTGAGGTGAAGAAAGCAAACGATAAACTCGTCGCTACTGTGACTTACTCAGGTGGAGATACTGAGAAAGGTGATACGTTTACAAATACGAAAACACCTCCGACACCTCCGACACCTGTTCCTCCAACAGTGAAACCAACGTCAGCTCAATTCAAGGCTAAAAAAGTATTGGCGATCAATGGTACGAGCGATCGTACATTGAAAGCAAATGAGTATACTTTCCTTCTCAAGGATCAAAATGGTACGCTCGTTGATACCAAGACAAATGGTGAGAATGGTGATATTTTCTTCAATCCAGTAAGCTTTAATGAAGCTGGTACTTTCACCTACACAATTGTTGAACAAAAACCAGCTACACCAGAATCAGCAATCACTTATGATGAATCTGTTCATACTGTAACAGTGACTGTCACAAAGGATGCAACTGGACAATTGAATGCGGATGTGCAATACGACGGTAAAAAGGATACTCCTACTTTTACCAACACGTATACACCTCCGACACCTCCAACTCCAAGTGAAAAACAAATTACCACAAGTAAGATTTTAGAAGGTCGTGACCTTCAAGGTGGTGAATTTAGCTTTAACCTCTTGGACGAAAATGGTACTGTTCTTCAGACAAAACAAAATGCTGCAGATGGTACAGTGACATTTGATGCAATCGCCTACACGGAAGCGATGATTGGTACTCATAAATATACCATTAAAGAAGTCGTTCCAGCTGATCAGGCAAACATCCAATATGATGAAGGTCAAGTGGATGTCACAGTTACCGTCACAAAGGATGAAGCATCAAATGCTATCCAAGCAGTCGTTGCTTATGGAGATAAGAAAACCTTTATCAACAAGGTTATCCCACCAACTCCACCAACAGTGAATAATCCTGAATTGAAACTTTATACCCTTAGGGTTTGTAAAGTGGATGAAAAGGGTGATTACCTAGCTGGTGCAGTATTTGGACTCTTTGAAGCAGATGGTGTGACACCTGTTGCCAATCCATATGGACAAGGCCAAGCGCAAGCAATTTCTGGTCAAGATGGACTTGCAAGCTTTGTTGGATTTGAAGCGAAAGATTACGTGATCAAAGAGATCTCAGCTCCAAGTGGTTACCAACTTTCAAATGAAGTCATCAAGGTTTCTGCAAGTGACTTTGCTTCAGCTACAAACCTTGTTGTTGATAAAGGAAACGTGGTAAACAAACTCCTTCCACCTCCACCTTCAACAGATATTCCAAATATACCAACACCAAGTAATAGCAAACCTAAAAATCCATCACCAAATGGAGATAAGCCTAAGCCTAGTGACAAACCTAAATCTAGTGAAACTCCTAAATCTAGTGACAAGCCTAAAGAAAGTAAACGATCCCTTCCTTCAACAGGAACGGAAGATCATTTAGGACTTCTTGTAACTGGTTTGACATTCGTCGCTACAGCTATTGCTTCTATGACACTTAAGAAGAAGGAAGACTTCTAAGCAACATGAAAGATCTAGTCAAACATGACTAGATCTTTTTCTTGTATTCGGTTACTCAATTCTGAATATTTTGATCTTCATAAAAAATAACTTTCCCATCTTTAACTTTGAATGAGTAACTGATGGAATCAGCATAACTGCCTTTGGAATAGTAGAAATCATAGGCACCATCCGGTAGTTTGCTAGCGTCTAATCTTTTTGCAGCTGCTTTTAAGTCTTTTTCCTTAACGGATACACCATCCTTTATATAAATGGTCATAGTGATTAACTCTTGATCAATTAAGGTCTGAAAAGGGATTTGATAGTAACCGGCAAAGTCCTTTTTCCCTTCTTTGAGATTTTGACTTGCGATACTATCTAGAATTTGCTCCTTCTCATCACGGTTGGAGTTAGATAAAAAAC
>SKER01002508.1_pt1 | contig 11894 bp, 9 predicted proteins | sample 4826961 | NCBI WGS metagenome assembly SKER01 (sample SAMN11008804, study PRJNA524170) | human gut metagenome | biome: Human fecal sample; material: Feces; isolation source: fecal sample from pouch patient p47 | host: Homo sapiens | place: Israel: Tel-Aviv | collected 2016-11-16
CTGTTTCCCATTCCCCGTCCAAAAAGTCCTCCGGAACCGATTGCATAAAGTCCCTGCAATGTTTGATAACCTTTCTCATACTTTTCCGGATTTCTCCAGATTGCAAGACGTTCCAGGCGATAGCTCTCCACCCCGAGGAAAATACCAAGGAATCCACATCCAAGCAGCCCCATCCAGATAAACTGTGCATACTTTGGACTTGCCACAAAAATCAGAATGACTGCAATCCCAAGAATAATGATTGCAGTACTTAAATTACTTGCCCCGACAAGACCGACAACCGGGAGTACCATAAGCATAATCTTAAACAAAGTCTTGATCTTTCCCATCTCTTTTACATTTTTGGTCACAATACATGCAAGAAATAGAATCAGCGCCACCTTTGCGTACTCTGACGGTTGAAAAGATAAAGGTCCCAAAGACAGCCATCTTTTGGACCCATTATACTCATCTCCTATAAAAATCACCGCAACAGACAGCCCGATTGCAACAAGATAGCCAATGCCTGCAAGCGGTTCCCAGACATGATAATCGATATTTGCCACGACCAGCATCAGAACCGTTCCTAAAATCGTTGCAAACAACTGTTTTTTTAAATAGTAAAAACGATCGTGGAATTTTAACTCACCATTGTAGGCACTCGTACTGTACAAGATCATCAATCCTACGAACACGAGCAGAAATACAACCGCAAGCAATGTGTAATCATACCCTTTTTTCTTTCCGGGTCTGCCCACAATTCTTCACTCCTTATAAATGATTTACAAGTTCTTTGAATTTATCTCCACGTTCTTCAAAATTTTTAAACATGCCCCAACTCGCACATGCAGGGGAAAGAAGTACTGCATCTCCCTCTCTTGCAAGTCGCGCACTCTCCATGACAGCCTCCTCAAAAGTATCTGCGAGGATAACATTGTCAAATCCTTTTCTTCTTGCGGTCTCAGCGATTTTCTCTTTTGTTGCTCCAACTAATACAAGGTATCTTACTTTTTCCCCGAAAGAATCAATCCACTCATCATAAGAAGAGTTCTTATCATATCCTCCTCCGATCAGTATCGTCGGTCGATTCATCGCCTCCACTGCCTTGATGGCAGCATCCGGATTTGTTCCCTTGGAGTCATTGTAGTATGCAACCCCTTCTTTCTCCGTCACAAATTCGATCCGGTGGGCAACTCCGCCGAAATTCCTGATCGTCTCTCGTATACTCGAAAGCGGGACTCCATATGCCGCTGCCATCGCAGAAGCCGCCATCACATTCTCATAATTATGCGTACCAAGCAACTTTAGTTCTTCTACCTTACAGAGCACTTCCGGCTTTCCATCTGCATAAATGATCTTTCCGTCTTCAAGATAGATCCCTCTCTCTAGTTTACGCCTGCTGCTGAAATATAGAACCTGTGTATGAAGTTTTTCTCCGAATGCACGCAGCACTTCGTCCTCATAATTGAGTACACAGACATCTTCCTCTGTCTGATTTTTTGTGATTTCCTCTTTCGCCTGAATATATGCCTCCATCGTATGATGTCGGTTTAAATGATCTGGTGTAATATTTAAGATCGCACTTACCTTTGGATGGAACGTATCGATCGTCTCCAACTGAAAGCTGCTCATCTCCGCAACCGTCACAGAATCTTCCTTCATCTCCAACGAAGCTCCCGTGTACGGTGTCCCGATATTCCCGACAACAAAAACACTGTCTCTGTACGCTTTCATGATTTCCCCCAGCAATGCAGTTGTTGTTGTCTTTCCATTTGTTCCGGTAATTGCAAGTACCTCTCCACTTGCAAAGCGGTATGCCAGTTCCACTTCTCCCCAAATTGGAATTTCTCGTTCTCTCAACTGATTTACAAGCGGAAGATCTGTCGGAACCCCCGGACTTAACACAACAAGTTCCAGCTGATCCATCACTTCCAGCGGAAGGCTGCCGAGCAAGATCTCAACAGAGCTCTCTGCCGCAAAATGTTTTCTTAAGTTTTCTTTGTCTAAATTTTCATTTCCATCGTACAGGATCACAGACGCTTGTGCCCTCTCAAGCAGCGCTCCTGCACCAATTCCGCTGATTCCTGTTCCAAATACAAGTACTTTTTTTCCTCTTAAATCCATAATACCCTCCTAAAGCGCCATCAGGCCAATCAGACATAAAATTGCTGTTGCAACAGCGAACACTGCTACAACCCGTGTCTCAGACCAGCCGCAAAGTTCAAAATGATGATGAATTGGCGCCATTTTAAAGATTCTTTTCCCGCCTGTCTTCTTAAAATATGTCACCTGAATCATAACCGACAGCACTTCAATCAGATAAATCAGCCCTACGATCACGATGAAGAGCGGCATCTGGAGCATATATGCTGTGGATGCCACAAATCCTCCCAGCGCAAGCGATCCGGTATCTCCCATAAACACACTAGCCGGATAGACATTAAAGAGTAAAAAGCCAAGCAGCGCTCCCACAACCGCACAGGTCACAGGCTCGATACCGCTTCTCGTCCCCACTGCCACTACAGTGAAAAATGTGGCAACAAGCACCGTCACACTGGAGGCCAAGCCATCCAGCCCATCCGTGAAATTCACTCCATTGACCGTTCCAATCACGACAACAAACAACAGCGGAATCGAAAGCCATCCGATATCCAGATATTTTCCACTGGAAAATGGAATCAGTAGTGTCATTGGAACATTTGTCACTTTTACAAGATAGTAGGCAAACACTGCCGTCACAACAATCTGAAGCGCCATCTTCTGCTTTGGAAACAACCCATCCGACCGTTTCATCACAACTTTCAAATAATCATCGAGAAATCCGATCAATCCAAAACCAAGTGTCACAAACAGCACCGGTATGATCTTCGGATATTCTTTTATATAAAAAACTGAAGTGAGCAATACACTTCCAAGGATGATCACACCGCCCATTGTCGGTGTTCCTGCCTTCTTCAAATGTGACTGTACACCTTCCACCCGTTCTGTCTGTCCCATCTTTAGTTTTCTCAGAAACGGAATGACGACCGGTCCCATCAGCAGACTCAATGCAAAAGAAATCAGCACTGGTACAATTAATTTATAATCCATAGATACACCCTTTCACTCTTTTGTTCTCATTTTAATTCAACTTATATAGTATACTTCATTTCCCTCTCATTTTCAACTACTCCTCCTCTTTTGTTTCGCTAACCGGCCCTCTTTCTATCCCCATATATGGAAGAATATTGTCGAAAATATCACGGATTACCGGAGCCGCAATCGTTCCCCCATAATAAATTCCCTGCGGATCATGGATCACCGCCATTCCTAGTATTTGTGGATTGTCTGCCGGAGCAAATCCGATAAAAGAAGAAATATATTTATTGGCGCTTCTCGGAAGTGTCGGGAGTTTGACACATCATTTTTATAACTTTCCTTAGAAACCCCTTATTTAAGCCATTCAGGGCTTATTTTTTTGTCAAATTTTATGATTTTATACGTGCTATTTTTGTGCTATCTATGGTATAATAAAGAAAAAGGGGTGGAGGAATTATCATATGTATGTTTCTATTACAGGAAATAAAGGAAATCAAGATGTTTATATCAAACAATCTTATCGAAAAGATAACGGAAAAACATCCTCTCGTATTTATAAAAAACTTGGAAAATATAATACTCTCTTAGAACAGTTTTCAGGCAATGAAAAAGAGCTAATGGACTGGGCAAAGAAAGAAGCCGAAAAAGAAACTCTTGCTTACAATCAGCAAAAAGAAAAAGTTTCCCTTTCTTTGTCTCCTCTTGCTCGCATTCCACTTGACGAAGAACGCGTATTTAATATCGGATATTTATTTTTACAGAAGATATGCAGCGAGCTAAGAATGGATAACATTTGCAGAAATATACGTAATCATCATAAGTTTTCGTATGATTTCCAAGCAATCCTCACAGATTTGATTTATACAAGAATACTGGCTCCTTCTAGTAAACTCAGCAGTTATAAGTACTGTCATTCTTTATTAGAACCGCCAAAATATTCACTCCAGGATCTTTATCGCGCTCTGTCCGTTCTCGCCGAAGAGTCTGACTTTATTCAGGAAGAATTATACAAGAATTCCAATTTTATTCATCCACGGAATTCCAGGATTTTATATTACGATTGCACAAACTATTATTTCGAGATCGAAGCTGAAGATGGCATAAAAAAATATGGAAAAAGTAAGGAACATCGTCCAAACCCAATCATAACCATGGGGCTTTTTATGGATGCAGATGGAATTCCTTTGGCATTCGATATATTTCCAGGAAACCAAAACGAACAACTTACATTAAAACCAATCGAAAAGAAAGTCATCAAAGATTTTAATTGCAGTGAATTTATTTTTTGCTCAGATGCTGGTTTAGGTGGAAAAAGCAATCGTTTTCTGAACAGCTTTGGTAATCGCTCTTATGTGATTACTTATTCTTTGAAAAAAATGAAAAAGGAAGAACGTGAGTTAGCACTCTTGCCAACTCAGTTTAAGGTTCCTGGTTCCAACAAACTGATTGACTTGCGGACACTTGATGAATCCGATCCAAAGGTATACAACACTATTTATTATAAAGAATACCCGCTTGTAACAGGAGATATGGATGAAACGGTCATTATCACCTATTCGCCAAAATATAAAGCTTATCAAAGTAAGATTCGTAATGCTCAGATTGATCGAGCGAAAAAAATGATACAATCTTCAGATAAAACCCGAAAAGGAAAAGGTTCAAATGATCCAGCTCGTTTCATTCAAAGAACCTCAGTCACAGAAGATGGTGAAATAGCTCAAAAAAATATTTATCAATTAGATGAAGCTAAAATCCTAGAAGAGTCTATGTATGATGGATTTTATGCAGTGGTTACAAATCTTGAGGGAGATATCAGAGAGATTATTAATATCAACAAACAACGCTGGGAAATCGAAGAAAACTTTAGAATCATGAAATCAGAATTCGAAGCGAGACCTGTATTTGTTAGACGCGAAGATCGCATCAAAGCTCATTTCCTGACCTGCTTCATTAGCCTATTAGTTTATCGATTATTGGAAAAGAAACTTGGAGAAGAGTTTACCTGCAGTCAGATTTTAGAAACATTAAGAAATATGAATGTTACACTTTTATCCAAAGACAGTGGCTACATTCCTTCTTACAAACGTACAAAGATAACAGACAAACTACATAGTTCCTTTGGGTTCCGTACGGATTATGAATTCATACGCAAATCTACTATGAGGACGATCATAAAAGAAACAAAACAGAAAGAACAACTAGAAAAATAGCACATATCGTTGCAAACAAGAAAACGGCTACACCACCCATGTTTACTGGGCTTGTAGCCGCATTTTCATTTTTCAACTGTCAAAGATGGGAATATACCGTATTTCGGGAGATTTTGCAAGTGTACATTGAATTTGCGGGGGCTTTATAGTATGATAAAGATACTGCCCGGAGGAATACTTCGGGACAGGATGAATAGGAACAGAATGAATGATGCATATAGATAGAAGCAGGAGATAGAGCATGAAGAAAGAATTTTATGACGCATTGATACAGCTGACCGAAGAAAAAAATGTGCTGACAGACGAACCGTTGAAAAACCATGTGACGTTCCGTGTCGGAGGAGCAGCGGATTACTTTGTATCACCGGAGAGTGCAGAAGAAGTACAGAAGATTATTCTCTTATGCAAAGAGGCAGGAATGCCATATTATATTTTAGGAAATGGAAGTAATCTTCTTGTTAGCGATCAGGGCTACCGAGGGGTTATCATACAGATTTACAAATCCATGAGTGAGATTTCTGTAAAAGGAGAATTTGTGACAGCGCAGGCAGGTGCGCTTTTATCGGCAATTGCAGCAAAGGCAGCAGGAGAGTCGCTGGCTGGATTTGAGTTTGCTTCCGGAATTCCGGGAACAATCGGAGGAGCTGCAGTGATGAATGCCGGAGCATACGGCGGTGAGATGAAAGATGTGCTGGAGCAGGTGACAGTTCTGACAAAGGAAGGAGAACTGCTCACGATTCCGAGAGAGGAACTGGATATGGGATATCGCACAAGCAAGGTTGCGAAAAATCAGTACATTGTACTGGAAGCGGTAATCCATCTTGCACATGGGGAGCAAGAAAAAATCCGGGAAAAAATGAATGAACTCAAAGAGAAGCGCACGACAAAGCAGCCGTTGGAATATCCAAGTGCAGGCAGCACCTTCAAACGTCCGGAAGGATATTTTGCCGGAAAGCTGATTGAGGAAGCCGGGTTACGAGGATTTCAAGTAGGAGGCGCACAGGTATCAGAAAAGCACTGTGGGTTTGTGATCAATAAGGATAATGCGACAGCTGCGGAAGTACGAGAACTGATCCGCCAGGTATCGGAGCGCGTAAAGGCAAATTCCGGGGTGACACTGGAACCGGAAGTAAAGATGTTAGGAGAATTTTAAGATGAGATTTGTGATCGTTACGGGAATGTCCGGTGCGGGAAAGAGCACTGCATTGAAGATGCTGGAAGATGTTGGATATTTTTGTGTAGATAATCTTCCGATTCCTGTGATTCCGGCTCTGGCAAGTCTTTTGAGTGGGGCCAATTCAGAGATTGATAAGCTGGCTCTTGGGATTGACATTCGGGATGAGCGGAATTTTACAGAATTAGAAGAAGTGTTAAAGAAGATTGATGACACTGGATTTGCTTATGAAGTGTTGTTTCTTGAGGCAGGGGATGATGTGCTGATCAAGCGATATCAGGAGACAAGGCGGACTCATCCGATTGCAGGAAATGAGCGGCTGGATAAGGGGATCGAACTGGAACGTGAGAAATTAAAGTTTTTAAAATCCAAAGCAACATATATTGTAGATACAAGTAAAATGCTGACAAGGGAACTAAAGGGTGAACTCAACAAAATTTTTGTAGAGAATAAAGAATTTAAAAATCTGTATATTACAGTATTGTCGTTCGGATTTAAGTATGGAATTCCTAATGATGCAGATCTGGTATTCAATGTGCGTTTCCTTCCGAATCCATATTATATAGAAGAGCTCCGGCCGATGAGTGGAAATGACAGTCCGGTCAGTGAGTATGTGATGAAGGAACCAAAAGCACAGGAATTTTTAGAGAAGTTAAAAGATATGGTTACCTTTCTGATTCCAAACTACATTATAGAGGGAAAGAATCAGCTTGTCATTGCAATTGGATGTACCGGGGGAAAGCACCGATCTGTTACACTGGCAAATGAACTGTATCAGTTTTTGAAGCAGGATGACAGATATGGAGTAAAGGTAGAACACCGGGATATTGAAAGAGATTCATAGGGAAAAGTAAAATAAATGGAAAAAATGTCATTTTCAGCAAAAGTAAAAGAAGAACTGTCCACGCATATGAGCAGTGCAAGACATTGTCAAATTGCAGAACTTGCGGCGATCATAAGTATCTGCGGGAGAATTTCCATCTCCAGTTCGGATAGATACCGGGTGACGGTACACACAGAAAATATAACTGTTGCAAGAAAGTACTTTACATTAATCAAAAAAACATTTAATATATGTACTGAAACTTCTATTCGAAAGAACCTTAAAAAAGGAAGTGTTTTTTATTCCGTTATTATTGCAAGGCACGAAGAGGCAGTGAGAGTGCTTCAGGCAGTGAAGTTATTGGATGATACGGGTGAAATTAGAGAGGAACTTTCTATTGTAAAGAATGTGGTGATTCGTCAGCTATGCTGTCGGAGAGCGTTTCTAAGGGGAGTGTTCCTTGCATCAGGTTCAATCAGTGATCCTTACAAATCTTACCACTTTGAAGTGGTATGTGCGACTGAAGACAAGGCGAAGCAATTACAGTATATTATGAACAGTCTGCATATGAGTGCCAAGATCGTGCTTAGAAAGAAATCCTATGTTGTCTACCTCAAGGAGGCAGATCAGATTTCAGATATGCTAAATATCATGGAGGCACATGTTGCACTGATGGAGTTTGAAAATATTCGTATTTTAAAAGATATGAGAAACACCGTGAATAGAAAGGTAAATTGTGAAACTGCCAATATTAATAAAACCGTTTCCGCAGCAGTCAAACAGCTGGAAGATATTGTATATATCAGAGATGAGATCGGTTTTGAAAAATTAGCAGACGGATTAAGAGAGGTTGCTCTTGCGAGAATCGCCTATCCGGAAGCAACATTGAAGGAACTAGGTGACGCACTGACACCGCCAGTCGGGAAGTCGGGTGTGAATCATCGGCTAAGAAAGTTAAGTGAGATCGCTGAGAAGGTAAGAGCGAACAAGGAGGTACACAATGATTAGGAAACCAGTAACAATTCAACTTGACAATGGATTAGAGGCAAGACCAATTGCTCTGCTTGTTCAGGAAGCAAGTCAATATGCAAGCCAAATCTATATTGAGATCAAGGAAAAAAGAATTAATGCCAAAAGCATTATGGGAATGATGAGCCTGAACGTTCACAGCGGAGAAGAGCTGACAGTAGTTACTGAGGGTGAGGACGAAGAAAAGGCAGCACAGGGTATTGAATTGTTTTTAAATAATGTAAAGTAAAAGAGGTAGGAAAAAGAGCATGTGATATGCTCTTTTTTATCCTATAAAAATAGTAGAAAGGAGAACGCGATGAAGAAATTATTATTTATTTATAATCCGAACGCAGGGAAGGGACTGATCAAGCCAAAACTGTCAGATGTACTTGATATTTTTGTGAAAGCAGGATACGAAGTGACCGTTTATCCGCCACAGAAGTACCGGGATGGATATCACAAAGTGCGTCACTTTAAGGAAGAATATGACTTAGTTGTGTGCAGCGGTGGAGATGGCACGCTTGATGAAGTCGTAACCGGGATGATGAAGAGAAAAGAACAGATTCCAATCGGTTATATCCCGACTGGTACGACGAATGATTTTGCCAGAAGTTTACATATTCCAAAAGATATGCTAAAGGCTGCAGATACGGCAGTGAATGGAATTGTCTTTCCGTGTGATATCGGGAAATTTAACCACGATTTTTTTGTGTATATCGCAGCATTCGGGCTTTTTACAGATGTTTCATATCAGACAAAGCAGGAAGTGAAAAATGTTCTCGGACATCTTGCATATGTGCTGGAAGGAATGAAGCGCCTTTATAATGTGCCGTCTTACCGGATTAAAGTGACGCATGATGATCAGGTGATCGAAGATGAATTTATCTTCGGGATGGTAACAAATTCCAGGTCGATCGGCGGATTCCGAAATATGGTTGGAAAGAGTATTGTATTTGATGACGGAGAGTTTGAAGTGACTCTGATTAAGACGCCAAAGAATCCGTTAGCATTGCAGGAGATCATCGCAGCGATTCTGATCGAACAGATTGATACAAAACATATGTATACATTTAAGGCAAACAGCTTGAAACTGGAGTCTCTGGAAGAGATTCCGTGGACACTGGATGGTGAGTTCGGAGGGGAACATGATGAAGTGATGATTGAGAACCAAAGACAGAAATTAAAGATTATGGTGCCTATCGATAAAGTCAAATCTCTGATGAAGGAACCAGATACGTTACAATTAGAGGAAGGAATTGAAGAGGATTAATGGAAAAGAGAGAAAAATTTTCATCCCGGTTGGGGTTTGTATTGATTTCAGCCGGTTGTGCAATCGGTCTTGGTAATGTATGGAGATTTCCATATATTACGGGAAAATATGGAGGGGGAGCATTTGTACTTGTATATTTGTTTTTCTTATTTATACTTGGTCTGCCGATTGTTGTTGCAGAGTTTTCGGTAGGGAGGGCGAGCCAGAGAAGTATTGCTACTTCCTTCAATAAATTAGAGCCAAAAGGGACAAAATGGCATTGCTATCGTTATTTTGGAATGGCAGGTAATTATTTGTTGATGATGTTTTATACAACCATCGGTGGATGGATGCTTGCGTATTTCTTCAAGATGCTCAAAGGAGAATTTACAGGACTGAAGCCAAAGGAAGTTGAGCAGGTATTTGCTACATTTACATCTGATCGAAATGCGATGATCTTCTGGATGTTATTAATTTCAATAGCAGGATTGTGTGTGTGTTCGCTTGGACTTCAGAAAGGCGTGGAGGGAATCACAAAGATCATGATGTCTACGCTGTTTGTAATTATGGCGGTGTTGGCGGTGAAGTCACTAACACTTCCAAACGCAATGGACGGTCTCCGTTTTTATCTTGTACCGGACTTCGGTAAGATGAAAGAGGCAGGGATCGGTACTGTGATTTTTGCAGCCATGGGACAGGCATTTTTTACACTGAGCATTGGAATCGGGGCACTGTCAATTTTCGGAAGCTATATTGGGAAAGAACGAGCACTGACTGGAGAGGCCATCAGCGTTGGTTTACTTGACACAACGGTGGCGATTGTTTCTGGTCTGATTATTTTTCCAGCATGTTTTGCATTTGGAATCAATCCAGGAGAAGGTCCGGGACTTGTATTTGTAACATTGCCGAACGTATTTAACGAGATGGCAGGCGGAAGAGTGTGGGGAAGTCTGTTCTTCCTGTTCATGACATTTGCGGCATTTTCTACGATTATCGCAGTGTTCCAGAACATTATCACATTTGCAAGAGAGATGTGGGGGTGGTCCTTACAGAAATCTCTGCTCATAAATGGTGCGCTTTTGATCCTGTTAGGACTTCCGTGTATACTTGGTCTGACAGATTTGTCTGGAATACAGATCCTTGGAAAGAATATTATGGATTTTGAGGATTTCCTTGTCAGCAACAACCTGCTTCCACTCGGATCTTTGATCTATCTGTTATTCTGTGTGACAAAATATGGGTGGGGATGGGATCATTTCCTGAAAGAAGCCAATACCGGAATCGGAATCAAATTCCCGGGTGGCCGTCCGATGAAGTTGTACCTTACATTTGTTCTTCCGGCGGTAATCTTGTTTATCTTTATTTTCACAACAATGCTGTCATATTCTTATCAGTTAGAGTCAACATGTAAGTACTTATTTGGTGAAAATAAATGGGTTGTTACATTTGTACGTATTCTGTTCCTGATATTCTGTATGTTTGGTATTCTGATTGATGGAGATACGATTTGGCCAATGGGTGATATCGGTGTAGGATGTATGCTGTGGGTAAATACATTCAGTATTCTGCTTCTGACACCGGTACTGATGCGTATCGTGAAGGATTATGAGAAGCAGAGAGCACAGGGACTGAATCCGCTGTTTGACCCGGCAACGGTCGGAATTGAGGATGAAGCCGGTGTATGGAATCAGTATGTAGAAGAAAAGAAGAAGCGTGGAGATTATGAGAATCCGGCGCTCGGATATGAGAAGAAAAACTAGAGTGTGTTTCCGGCTGAAAATAAGCCGTTATACGAAATCGCGCGTCTTGACTTTCAGAAACATATGTGTTACGATTTTTGTCAGATTAGACAAACGCAATGACGAAGAGAGTACGCAGAAGGAAGTTCTACAGAGAAGTCCCATAAGGCTGAGAGGGATGGATGGAAGACTGCGGAAGATGGCTTCTGAGTGGTGTAGATGAACTGGAATAGCATCTATTGGAGAGATGATGCCAGATAATACAGTAAATCTGCAATGGGTGCGCCCGTTACAGCGTCATGGTGTGATGCACCAGTTGAGACTCCTGCTGTGAGGCTGTGAGTGAAGAGAAGTGGTAACACGATAGATATCGTCTTCTTTGATCTGAAAGGATCAGAGAAGGCGTTTTTCTTTTGTAACATTACGTTTGTTCAAACATTTTAAAATGGGTTAGGAGAGAGAATTATGTGTGAAAAATGTAGTAAACCAAAGTTTTATATGACTACAGCGATTGCGTATACTTCAGGAAAGCCGCATATCGGTAATACTTACGAGATCGTGCTGGCTGATGCAATTGCACGATATAAGAGAAAACAGGGATATGATGTGTTTTTCCAGACAGGTACTGACG
>SKER01002523.1_pt1 | contig 11821 bp, 10 predicted proteins | sample 4826961 | NCBI WGS metagenome assembly SKER01 (sample SAMN11008804, study PRJNA524170) | human gut metagenome | biome: Human fecal sample; material: Feces; isolation source: fecal sample from pouch patient p47 | host: Homo sapiens | place: Israel: Tel-Aviv | collected 2016-11-16
TTTAATAAAAATTGTCATACATAATTATAAAAGGAGAGGAATTTAAGTAGGAAGTACTGATGAGATAAGTGTTGTAGTTACTTTTTTGTAGATTTTACTTCAGGGCCTTCCAATGAAAAAAACAAAAAAACTCTTGACACTGTCTTAGTTAGTTGATATAATTTATCTTGTTGTTGCGGAAATGGCGGAATTGGCAGACGCGCAGGACTAAGGATCCTGTGGCCGCTTGAGGCTGTGAGGGTTCAAGTCCCTCTTTCCGCATGGTAAGAATCGACTGAGGTCGGTTCTTTTTTTACAATTTTTACGACTCGGCCATCAACGGCCTTCCTTCCGATAACTGTTTGCCAGTTTTGGAAAAACGCTTCCAAGTCTGATTAAGGCTAGTTTTTTGTAAGGATTTGTGCTAGAATTAACATTGTAAACGGGTTCAACCCGAAAAATAAATAGGAGGCCTTTATAATGGCAATCGTTTCAGCAGAAAAATTTGTCCAAGCAGCTCGTGACAATGGTTATGCAGTTGGTGGATTTAACACAAACAACCTTGAATGGACTCAAGCTATTTTGCGTGCCGCAGAAGCTAAGAAAGCCCCAGTGCTTATCCAAACTTCTATGGGTGCTGCTAAATACATGGGTGGTTACAAGGTATGTAAGAACTTGATTGAAAACCTTGTAGAATCAATGGGTATCACTGTACCAGTTGCTATTCACTTGGACCACGGTCACTACGAAGACGCTTTGGAATGTATCGAAGTTGGCTACACTTCTGTTATGTTTGATGGTTCACATTTGCCAATTGATGAAAACCTTGAAAAAGCTAAGGTTGTTGTTGAAAAGGCTCATGCTAAAGGCGTATCTGTCGAAGCTGAAGTTGGTACTATCGGTGGTGAAGAAGACGGAATCATCGGTGATGGTGAATTGGCACCAATCGAAGATGCTAAAGCAATGGTTGCTACTGGTGTAGACTTCTTGGCTGCAGGTATCGGTAACATTCACGGTCCTTACCCAGAAAACTGGAAGGGTCTTCACCTTGATCACCTTGAAAAATTGGTGGCAGCTGTGCCTAACTTCCCAATCGTCTTGCACGGTGGTTCAGGTATTCCTGACGATCAAATTCAAGCAGCTATCAAACTTGGTGTTGCTAAGGTAAACGTCAATACGGAATGTCAATTGGCCTTCTGTAAGGCAACTCGTGAATTCGTTCATGAATTTGATGCTAACGAAGCTGAATACATGAAGAAGAAGCTCTTCGACCCACGTAAATTCTTGAAACCTGGTTTTGAAGCTATCACAGAAGCTGTTGAAGAACGTATCGATGTATTCGGTTCAGAAAACAAAGCTTAATAAAGTTTAATGAAGAGATCCACCTTGGGTGGGTCTTTTTTTTTTTTTTTATAGCTCTCAATGGAGCGGGCCAGAATGCCAAAGGTGCATTTAGGACTATCATGCAGTTTGAGCCAGAGCGAAAACTAGGTTTCCGCGATTATCTAATCGTCCAAGGTCGGCGACTGCCTGTAAGTGGGGTGGTCTGTTTCGATGGCTTGTAAGGAAGGCGTGAAATTAGTTAAACTGAGAAGCTTGTTTAGCAAATAAATTTCGATCCTTTGATTTGAGGCAGGGAGAGGCTTGCTCTTTTTCCCTTGCTATCGTAAAATGAGGTTAATTGTGATTGATTGAATTGGAGAGAGCTGGGAGTTTAAGATGAAAAAATATTTCTTGCCCTGGAAGGATGGCGGTCGTCCGCTAGAAGCCTTTCTGGCAGTAGTGGTCTTTTATATTGGAAATTTCTTTATGCCTGCTTGGCTGAATGCTTTAGCAGCTCTTGATGGCTTGACGAATGAGCAGAGAGGAGTCTTGTCAGATTTTCTTGTTTTGGTCTTTCTCCTTACTTATCTATCTAGGCGAGGCTTCCGATTGAATGAATCTGGGAGAGATCTTTTTAGCCAAAAATTTATGCTTATTTTAGTTGGGGCTTGCTCTTTGATTTGGCTCAGTGATTTTGTGGCTGCCTCACTTGGGTCCTACATTAAAGGAGCGACTTATCTGACTCAGAATCAGGAAGCGCAAAAATCTGCTATCAATGGGGCTCAGTCAGTAGCCTATCTGGTTTCGGTCAATCTTATGGGACCAATTTTTGAGGAGATTCTCTTTCGAGGGCTTCTCTTCAAATATGTTTTTTCCAAACGGTCTTGGCTAGGTTTGGTCCTTGTCAACCTACTTTTTTGCCTTTATTCATACCCCAACTGACTTCTTGAGCTGGTGCTACTTTTTTGTGCCAGGTGTCGTATTTACCCTGACCTATTGGTTATCCAAGCGAATTGAACTTCCAATCTTGGTGCATATCTTAACCAATTTGACTGCTTCCCTTCAACTTTTACATTAAATTCTTCAAATAGCTTGCCAAGCTTATTGAATTCTGATAAACTGGTACAGTATGTGGTGCTAGCACATCCGTAAAAAAATAATATAGGAGGACGCAATTAAGATGGCAAAAGTATGTTATTTTACAGGCCGTAAAACTAAATCAGCCAATAACCGTTCACACGCGATGAACAAGACTAAACGTGCCGTTAAGCCAAACTTGCAAAAAGTTACTATCCTTGTTGATGGTAAGCCTAAAAAAGTTTGGGCTTCAGCTCGTGCCCTTAAGTCAGGTAAGGTTGAACGCGTTTAATAAGTCAATGAGAGCCAATAGGCTCTTTTTTAGTGTTGTGATGGAAGTGACGTTCGGATGATAAAAATATTTAGTCAAGCAGAAGGAACTAATGAAGGAGACAACTGATTGCTCTAAGTCATCTATCTATGCAACAGGACTCTAATAATTAGTTGCCAAGCCCCTCTACTCAATGGCTACCGTGAGACACCAAGTGTTTTAACGCTTTGGTAGAACTCATCCGCTTATAGGTTTAAGGGCTTGCGACAGGGAGATAAAGTAGTCGATCATACTACTTTATTGAAGTTAGCAAAGGAGGTGGGCGGTCCACCCCTAGTGGCTGCCGTGAGACACCAGGTGTTTTAACATTTAGGTGTAACCCCACCTTTGTACTTTACTTGGGGTTTATGATAAAATAAAGTGATAAAAACTTGAGAGGTGCGAAATGACTGTAAAAATTAACACGAAAGATGGTCAGATTGAGCTGTCTGATGACGTTATTGCGACGGTTGTCGGAGGCTCAGCGACAGAGATTTTTGGAGTGGTTGGAATGGCCAGTAAGAGTGCCATCAAGGATAATTTTCAGGCCCTTTTGCGCAAGGAAAATTATTCTAAGGGAGTCGTTGTTAAATCTTTAGAAGATGGGATTACGGTTGATGTTTACACAGTGATGAGTTACGGTGTTAAAATCAGTGAAGTTTCCAAAAATATTCAAGAGCGTGTAAAATTCAATCTTGAAAACCAACTTGGCATCCATGCTAATGTGGTTAATGTTTATATCCAAAATATCAAAGTTGTAGGAGAAGATTAGTGGCAAATATTACAACTAGCCTTTTCCAAGAGATGGTGCAGGCAGCTGCAACACGTCTTGGCAAGCAGGCAGAATATGTCAATTCTTTAAATGTCTTTCCTGTGCCTGATGGTGATACTGGAACCAACATGGGAATGACTATTGAAAACGGGGCTAAGGCAGTTGCTGATCAACCGGCCTCAACGGTTGGTCAAGTTGGTCAGGTCTTATCCAAGGGTCTCTTGATGGGAGCTCGTGGAAATTCTGGGGTGATTACCTCTCAATTGTTCCGTGGTTTTGGACAAGCCATCAAAGATAAGGACGAACTTGACGGTAAAGCTCTGGCTGAGGCCTTTCAATCTGGAGTAGAAGTCGCCTATAAGGCGGTTATGAAGCCAGTTGAAGGAACCATATTGACCGTCTCGCGGGGAGCAGCTATCGCAGCCTTGAAAAAGGCCGAGTCAACAAATGACGCTGTCGAAGTTATGCAGGCGGCTCTTGATGGAGCCAAGGCAGCCTTAGCTAAGACACCAGAGATGTTACCCGTTTTGAAAGAGGTTGGTGTCGTTGACTCTGGTGGCCAAGGCCTCGTCTACATTTATGAAGGTTTCCTATCTGCTTTGACGGGTGATTATCTTACCTCAGAAGAGTTTCAAGCAACCCCAGCTAATATGAGCGAGATGATCAATGCCGAGCACCATAAGTCTGTTGCTGGACATGTGGCTACTGAGGATATCAAGTTTGGCTACTGTACAGAAATCATGGTCGCCCTTCGTAAGGGTCCTACCTATGTCAAAGACTTTGATTACGAAAGCTTCCGAAATTATCTCAATGAGTTGGGGGACTCCCTTCTAGTCGTCAATGACGATGAGATTGTCAAGGTCCATGTCCACACCGAAGATCCTGGTTTAGTCATGCAAGAAGGACTCAAGTATGGTGCCTTGGTCAAGGTAAAGGTGGACAATATGCGAGGCCAACACGAGGCGCAATTAGAAAAAGAGGCAACTCAAGAGCCTGTGCCAGCCAGTCCGGCTAAGGACTTTGGCCTCATTGCAGTGGTTGCTGGTGATGGCTTGGCAGAAATTTTCAAATCACAAGGTGTTGATGTGGTTATTTCAGGTGGCCAAACCATGAACCCATCTACCGAAGATATTGTTAAGGCTATTGAGTCCCTTAATGCCAAGAATGTGATTATCCTGCCGAATAATAAGAATATCTTTATGGCGGCCCAATCAGCTGCTGATGTTGTGGACATTCCCGCAGCGGTTGTCGAAAGTCGCACCATTCCTCAAGGTTTGACCAGTCTTTTAGCCTTTAATCCAGAGCAAAGCTTAGAGGATAACCTTAGTGCTATGACGGATAGCCTAGCAGATGTTGTTAGTGGTAGTGTCACCTTAGCAGTCCGTGATACCAGCATTGACGGCTTGGAAATCCATAAGGATGATATTTTGGGCATGGTCGATGGCAAGATTCTTGTCTCAAATCCGGATATGGAGACGGCCCTGCTGGCGACTCTAGAAAAGATGATTGATGAGAATAGTGAAATTGTCACCCTCTATATTGGTCAAGATGGTCAGCAAGATCTTGTTGAGAAATTAACTCAAGCTTTGACTGATAAGTATGAGGAAATTGAAGTAGAGGTTCACCAAGGTGACCAACCCGTCTATCCTTATCTATTTAGTGTTGAATAAGTGTTTAACAAGTTGGCTTAGGCTCTTTCGGAGTCTAGGCCTTCTTGTTTATCGGATAGAGGTTGGCTTAATTTGGGGCTTGCAGTAGTGGAAAAAGGACTGTTTGTCATCCTTTTGATTTTTGAGGCGTCTTTGGAGACAGTTGGAGAATTTTCTCATTTTGACTTGCAATATTTTCTGAAAATGTTATTATAGACACAAGATTTTTGAATTTTTAGAAAAATCCGCAAAATTCAGACAAAGGAGGTAGTATGAACCAAATAAGATTAGAAAAAGCCAAGACGGGCTCTGATTTACTTTTAGACACTCTGGTGGATTTGGAAATTCAGACTATTTTCGGTTACCCCGGTGGGGCTGTTCTTCCTTTGTACGACGCTATTTACCAACATGATGACATCCATCATATTCTGGCACGTCACGAACAAGGAGCGCTTCATGAGGCAGAAGGTTTTGCCAAGTCAACAGGAAAAATCGGTGTTGCCCTTGTGACCAGTGGACCCGGTGCTACTAACGCCATTACGGGTATTGCGGATGGCATGAGTGATAGCGTGCCTATGCTGATCTTTACAGGTCAGGTTGGTATGGCGGGGATTGGTAAAGATGCCTTCCAGGAAGCTGATATTGTTGGGATTACCATGCCAATTACCAAGTACAATTATCAGATTCGAGATGCCGCTGATATTCCACGGATTGTGACCGAGGCTGTTCATATTGCAACGACTGGTCGTCCTGGCCCTGTTGTCATTGACCTCCCCAAGGACATTGCAGCAGCTAGGGTTACTAGCTACAATGACCCTAACTTGGATTTGCCTAGCTATCAACCCAAGGTTGAGCCGAATGGCTTACAGATAAAAAAACTCCTCAACCAGCTCAAGCGCTCCAAGAAACCTTTGATTATTGCAGGTGGTGGTGTCAATTATGCTGGAGCCTCTAAGGAGTTGATTGCCTTTGCAGAAAGGTATAATATTCCGGTTGTTTCAACGCTTCTGAGTCTAGGAACTATTCCTATCGATCATCCTCTGGCCTTAGGAATGGGAGGCATGCATGGTTCTTATGCCTCTAATATGGCTATGACCCATTGTGACTTGATGATCAACTTTGGCTCGCGCTTTGCCGATCGTCTAACAGGAAATCCTAAGACCTTCGCCAAGAATGCAGTGGTAGCTCATGTTGATATTGATGCTGCTGAGATTGGTAAGGTTGTCCCAACGGCTATTCCCATAGTTGGAGATGCCAAGGAAACCCTGAGCTTACTTTTGGCCGAGGAAAAGGTCAGAACTCGTCATGATGCTTGGACTGAGGAAGTTCTGGCTAATAAGGCTAAAGCACCTTTCTCTTACAAGCATGACCAAGAAGTCATTAAACCTCAAGAGGCCATTGAAAGGATCGGTCAGCTGACGGATGGGGAAGCCATTGTTGTGACCGACGTTGGGCAACATCAGATGTGGGCAGCTCAGTTCTACCCTTTCAAAAATGAGCGTCAGCTTATTACTTCAGGGGGACTAGGGACTATGGGCTTTGGTATTCCGGCAGCTATTGGGGCCAAGTTGGCAAATCCAGACAAGGAAGTTGTTCTCTTTGTTGGTGATGGTGGCTTCCAGATGACTAATCAGGAACTGGCCATTCTCAACGGTTATGGTCTTCCTATCAAGGTTGTCCTCATTAATAATCATTCTCTGGGAATGGTTCGTCAATGGCAGGAGTCCTTCTATGATGAACGTCGTAGTGAATCGACCTTTGATGATGAACCCAATTTCCAACTTTTGGCTGAGGCTTATGGAATTGCCCATTATCAGTTTTCTGACCCCAAGACTCTGCAAGAGGATTTGCAAGTCATTACAGAAAACAAGCCCATGCTGATTGAGGTCAATATCTCTAATCGTGAACATGTTTATCCTATGGTTCCTTCTGGAAAATCCAATGCTGAAATGATGGGGGTGAGCTTCGATGCGTAGAATGTTAACAGCCAGGCTTCGCAATACAGCTGGAGTTCTCAATCGTTTCACCGGTGTCCTTCTGAGAAAGCAAATCAATATTGAGGAAGTTTCGGCAGGACATACGGAAGAAGAGGGTGTGACTCGGATTACCGTCATCATTGATGTCGCCAGTTTAGAAGAGGCTGATTTGATTATCAAGCAACTCAATCGCTTGATTGATGTCATCCGAGTGCGTGATATTACAGATGTTCCTCACCTAGAGCGGGAAGTCATCTTGATTAAGTTGGCGGCTCCAGTTCACAAGCGTGCTGAGATTTTGGCAGTCATTCAGCCATTTCGAGCTAGCGTTATTGATGTTGCCTTGAAATCAATTACGGTTCAGGTTACAGGGGATGCTAGCAAGATTGATGCCCTCTTGCGTGTTGTCGAACCCTATGGTATTCAGAATGTTGCCCGAACAGGAGCAACAGGTTTCTCTCGAGATTTATCCTAAAAATCTCTCTTAATCGTGTTAACCCTAGCCGTAAGGCTAAACTATAATTTTTAGAAAAGAGTGTTGTAATTATGGCAGTAGAAATGGAATATGAAAAAGATGTAACAGTTGATGCCCTTGCGGGTAAAAAACTTGCCGTCGTTGGTTATGGTTCTCAGGGCCATGCTCATGCCCAAAACTTGCGTGATTCAGGATATGATGTCATCATTGGTGTTCGTCACGGTAAGTCCTTTGATAAGGCTAAAGAAGATGGCTTTGATGTTTATGAAGTTGGCGAAGCAACTAAATTAGCCGATGTCATCATGGTTTTGGCACCAGATGAAATCCAAAAAGATATTTACGCTAGGGAAATCGCCCCAAACCTGTCTTCAGGTAATGCTCTTGGCTTTGCTCATGGTTTCAACATTCACTTCGGTTATATCAAGGCACCAGAAGATGTTGATGTCTTCATGGTGGCACCTAAGGGACCAGGTCACTTGGTTCGTCGTACTTTTGCAGAAGGATTTGGGGTACCAGCTCTCTATGCTGTTTACCAAAATCCAACGGGACATGCACAAGAGATTGCTATGTCTTGGGCTAAAGGACTTGGATCAGCTCGTGTGGGTCTATTGACGACAAGCTTCAAGGAAGAAACCGAAGAAGACCTCTTTGGGGAACAAGCAGTCCTTATGGGTGGCTTGACACACTTGATCGAAGCTGGTTTTGAAGTTTTGACCGAAGCTGGCTATGCACCACAATTGGCTTACTTTGAAGTGCTCCATGAAATGAAATTGATTGTAGACCTAATCTACGAAGGTGGCTTCAAAAAGATGCGCCAATCATGTTCAAATACTGCTGAATTTGGTGACTTCGTCACTGGTCCGCGTGTCATTGGACCTGAGGTTAAGGAAAATATGAAGGCTGCTCTTGCTGATATTCAATCAGGTAAATTCGCTAAAGAATTTGTTGAAGACCACGATGCCGGCTTCCCACGCTTGAAGGCTTATCGTGAAGAAGCAGAAAATCTTGAAATTGAAAAGATTGGTGCTGAATTGCGTAAAGCCATGCCGTTCGTCAGTCAAAATGATGATGATGCCTTCAAGATTTACGAATAAGCAGATGTGATTAAGAGATGAAAGAAGGCGGAAGCCTTCTTTTTTCGTGACTAGGTCACCAAGCCTATTAGCTGGGTTAACCTAAAAAGTTTAGAATAAAATACGCGGGTAAATTCCCAAAGTAAGTTCCACCTATTCGTAATCTGGAATTTAGTCTGGGAAAACTCAGTGGTAAAATACGTGCTGGGCCTATGATTGAAACTTGCCTTTAAAAATAAGGTGAAAATGATATAATGGACAGGACTATATAAAATGGAGAAGTGTGCAATGACTTTCTATAATCATAAAGAAATTGAAACAAAGTGGCAGAAGTACTGGGCGGAGCATGAAACCTTTAAAACGGGAACAGATGCGTCTAAGCCTAATTTTTACGCCCTCGATATGTTCCCTTATCCATCAGGAGCAGGTCTACACGTTGGGCACCCTGAGGGCTACACAGCAACAGATATTCTCAGCCGCTACAAACGCGCTCAAGGCTACAATGTCTTGCACCCTATGGGTTGGGATGCTTTCGGACTTCCTGCTGAACAATATGCCATGGATACGGGAAATGACCCTGCCGAATTTACCGCAGAAAATATTGCCAACTTTAAACGTCAAATCAACAGTCTAGGTTTTTCTTATGACTGGGACCGCGAAGTCAACACGACAGATCCTAACTACTACAAGTGGACTCAGTGGATTTTTACGAAGCTTTACGAAAAAGGCTTGGCATATGAAGCCGAAGTGCCTGTCAATTGGGTAGAGGAATTGGGAACAGCTATCGCCAATGAAGAAGTCCTACCAGATGGGACTTCTGAGCGCGGAGGCTACCCTGTTGTCCGCAAGCCTATGCGCCAATGGATGTTGAAAATTACGGCCTATGCCGAACGCCTTTTGGAAGATTTGGAAGACCTCGATTGGCCTGAGTCTATCAAGGAAATGCAACGCAACTGGATTGGTAAGTCAGTTGGTGCCCATGTTGACTTCAAGGTGGTGGATACGGACAAGTCATTCACCGTCTTCACCACTCGTCCTGATACCTTATTCGGAGCTACCTATGCTGTTATGGCACCCGAGCATGACTTAGTTGATGTCATTACCAGTCCTGAACAGGCTCAGGCAGTTGCTAACTACAAGCGTGAAGCAAGTCTCAAATCTGACTTGGCTCGGACCGACCTCAATAAGGAAAAAACTGGTGTTTGGACGGGTGCCTACGCCATCAACCCTGTCAATGGTCGTCAGATTCCTATCTGGATTTCAGACTACGTCCTTGCTAGCTACGGAACGGGTGCTATCATGGCTGTCCCGGCCCATGACGCACGTGACTGGGAATTTGCTAAGGAATTTGGTCTGGAGATTATTCCGGTTCTTGAGGGTGGGAATGTTGAGGAGGAGGCCTATACAGAAGACGGACTCCACATCAATTCAGAATTCCTTGATGGCCTCAACAAGGAAGATGCGATTGATAAGATCATCGAATTTCTAGAAGAAAAAGAATTCGGTAAAAAACAAATCAACTATCGTCTCCGCGACTGGCTTTTCAGTCGTCAACGTTATTGGGGAGAGCCAATTCCAATTATTCATTGGGAAGACGGCACTTCAAGTGCGGTACCTGAAAATGAATTGCCATTGGTTCTTCCAGTGACCAAGGATATTCGTCCTTCTGGTACGGGGGAAAGTCCGCTGGCCAACTTAACCGACTGGCTGGAAGTTGTTCGTGAGGACGGCGTCAAAGGTCGTCGCGAAACCAACACTATGCCACAATGGGCAGGTTCTAGTTGGTATTACCTGCGCTATATTGACCCACATAATGATGAAAAATTGGCGGACGAAGAGCTTCTCAAGGCTTGGTTGCCGGTTGATATTTACATTGGTGGGGCTGAGCACGCCGTTCTTCACCTGCTCTATGCCCGCTTTTGGCACAAGGTTCTCTATGATTTAGGCGTTGTACCAACCAAAGAACCTTTCCAAAAGCTCTTCAATCAAGGGATGATTTTGGGAACCAGCTACCGCGACAGCCGTGGTGCCCTTGTTGCGACTGACAAGGTTGAAAAACGTGACGGCTCATTCTTCAACATCGAAACGGGCGAAGAGTTGGAGCAAGCACCAGCCAAGATGTCTAAATCCCTCAAAAATGTTGTCAACCCAGATGATGTCGTTGAGCAGTACGGTGCGGACACTCTGCGTGTCTATGAAATGTTTATGGGGCCCCTTGATGCTTCTATCGCTTGGTCAGAAGAAGGCCTAGAAGGTTCTCGGAAATTCCTGGATCGTGTTTATCGCCTTTTGACCACCAAGGATATTACAGCGGATAATGATGGAAAGCTAGATAAGGTTTATAATGAAACCGTTAAGTCTGTAACGGAACAAATTGAGGCTATGAAGTTCAATACAGCTATCGCTTCACTTATGGTCTTCGTTAATGCCGCAAATAAGGGAAAGGCCCTCTTTGTCGATTACGCTCAAGGTTTTGTTCAACTCTTAGCTCCTTTTGCGCCACATATATCTGAAGAATTGTGGCAAAAACTTACAAATTCAGGGGATTCCATTTCCTATGTTGCTTGGCCAACTTGGGATGATAGCAAACTTGTTGAAGATGAGGTTGAGATTGTCGTTCAAATCAAGGGTAAGGTTAGGGCGAAACTAATGATTCCCAAGGATCTTCCGCAAGAAGACATGCAGGCCCTGGCTTTAGCGAATGATAAGATTAAGACAGAGCTAGAAGGAAAAGAAATCGTCAAAGTAATCGCTGTTCCTAATAAGTTAGTTAATATTGTGGCAAAATAAGTATCTGAAGTAGATTCTCGTAAGGGGTCTACTTTTTATAGTAGTGACAGAGTGGGCATGGTAATTGTTGAGGAAGACTCTCTGGCTTTGAAAAATATTATTATAATCGAAGAGAAATTTTTATCACTTTTTGCTAAATTATCAGACTTAAGAAAAGCCTTTTGAGTCTGAAAAGCGCAAAAAGATATAAAAAATTTTTAAATCAAAAAGACGAACGAAATTGCTATTTCTGACCTTCAGAATTCAGTTTTGTTCGTCCTTTTTTTGTTAGAAACAAGCATTTGCCTTAGCCCGATAAAAAGATGCTAATATTAGTCTCCACTAAGATTTTCTCCAAGTTTCAAAAAATAAAAAAATCCCGACAAACCTATTGACAAGGGTGAAGGTGTTTGCTAGA
>SKER01002526.1_pt1 | contig 11809 bp, 8 predicted proteins | sample 4826961 | NCBI WGS metagenome assembly SKER01 (sample SAMN11008804, study PRJNA524170) | human gut metagenome | biome: Human fecal sample; material: Feces; isolation source: fecal sample from pouch patient p47 | host: Homo sapiens | place: Israel: Tel-Aviv | collected 2016-11-16
TATCACCCTCGGTTTACCCTTTATTCGAACGTCCGTTGACCACGGTACTGCGCTGGATCTGGCAGGCCAGGGGAAGGCGGATGTCGGCAGTTTTATTACGGCGCTTAATCTCGCCATTAAAATGATTGTTAATACTCAATGACTAATCGAGTCCATCAGGGCCACTTAGCCCGTAAACGTTTCGGGCAAAACTTCCTAAACGATCAGTTCGTGATCGAAAGCATTGTCTCGGCTATTAATCCGCAAAAAGGCCAGGCGATGGTCGAAATCGGCCCGGGTCTTGCCGCGCTGACCGAACCGGTAGGCGAGCGCCTCGACGAGCTGACCGTCATCGAACTGGACCGCGATCTGGCCGCACGCCTGCAAACGCACCCGTTCCTCGGGCCGAAGCTGACCATTTATCAGCAAGATGCCATGACCATGAACTTCGGCGAACTGTCAGAAAAAATGGGTCAGCCGCTGCGCGTATTCGGCAACCTGCCGTATAACATCTCCACGCCGCTCATGTTCCACCTCTTTAGCTATACTGATGCCATTGCCGACATGCACTTCATGTTGCAAAAAGAGGTGGTTAACCGCCTGGTTGCAGGCCCGAACAGTAAAGCGTATGGTCGTTTAAGCGTGATGGCGCAATATTACTGCAACGTGATCCCGGTACTCGAAGTACCGCCGTCAGCGTTCACACCACCACCGAAAGTGGATTCAGCGGTTGTGCGCCTTGTGCCGCACAAAACGAAACCGTACCCGGTAAAAGATCTGCGTGTACTGAGCCGCATTACCACTGAAGCCTTTAACCAGCGTCGTAAAACGATCCGTAACAGCCTCAGCAATTCCTTCACCGTTGAGGTGTTAGCTGAGCTTGGGATCGACCCGGCAATGCGTGCGGAGAACATCTCCGTAGAGCAATACTGCAAGCTGGCTAATTACATCAGCGAAAATGCGCCGCCGAAGGAGAGTTAAGCCATGATTGATTCGCCCCGCGTATGTGTCCATGTACAAAGCGTTTATGTTGAATCACAGTCCTCACCGGATGAAGAACGTTTTGTCTTTGCTTACACCGTGACCATTCGCAATCTGGGGCGGACGCCCGTGCAGCTGCGCGGTCGCTACTGGCTTATCACCAACGGCAATGGCCGCGAAATCGAAGTCCAGGGGGAAGGTGTGGTCGGTGAACAGCCTCATATCGCCCCTGGCGAAGAGTACCAGTACACCAGCGGCGCGGTGATTGAAACGCCGATGGGTACCATGCAAGGCCATTATGAAATGGTCGACGTCGATGGCAATGATTTCCGCGTTGCCATTCCGGTGTTCCGTCTCGCCGTAACCACACTCATTCATTAATCTAATGTCTACATATCTGATTGGCGACGTTCACGGTTGCTACGATGAACTGATCGCATTATTAAAACAGGTCGACTTTACGCCAGGACAGGACACACTCTGGCTGACGGGCGATTTAGTCGCGCGTGGCCCCGGCTCCCTTGAAGTATTACGTTTCGTCAAATCGCTAGGCGACAACGTGCGCATGGTGCTGGGCAATCACGATCTGCATCTGCTGGCGGTGTTCGCCGGGATCAGCCGCAACAAGCCTAAAGATCGCCTCACCCCGCTGCTGGATGCGCCAGATGCCGACGATCTGATTAACTGGCTGCGCCGTCAGCCGCTGCTGCAGGTCGACGAAGAGAAAAAGCTGGTCATGGCGCATGCCGGGATCACGCCACAATGGGATCTTGAGACGGCGAAAACCTGTGCGCGTGACGTTGAGGCGGTGCTGGCGAGCGACTCCTATCCTTTCTTCCTCGATGCCATGTACGGCGATATGCCGAACCACTGGAGCGAGGATCTCAGCGGTCTGGCGCGTCTGCGCTTTATTACCAACGCTTTCACCCGCATGCGTTTCTGCTTCCCGAACGGACAGCTGGACATGTATTCCAAAGAGACGCCGGAGAGCGCGCCCGCTCCGCTCAAACCGTGGTTTGCCATTCCCGGGCCGGTGACCAGCGAGTACAACGTGGTATTTGGTCACTGGGCTGCACTGGAAGGAAAAGGAACGCCAGAAGGGATCTACGGCCTGGATACCGGATGCTGCTGGGGCGGAGAGTTAACCTGCTTACGCTGGGAAGATAAAACTTACTTTGTTCAGCCGTCCAACCGACAGCTGGATTTAGGGGGAGACGAGGCGGTTGCCTCCTGATATGCACTTCCCTCTCCCGGCCGGGAGAGGGAAAAATCACTTAACGACGTTCCAGAATCTCGAAGCAGTAGCTGTGGGAGTTCTGTGCATCCGCGTCGTGGAATTCACTGAACACCGATTCCCACTCGTCCGGATCGTAGTCAGGGAAATGGGTATCCCCTTCCACTTCCGCATCAATGTGGGTCAGATACAGCTTCTGCGCTTTTGGCAGGAACTGCTCGTACACGCGCCCGCCGCCAATCACCATGATCTCTTCGGCATTGCCGCATGCAGCAATCGCCTCGTCGACTGATTTTACCCATTCGACGCGATCGTCAGTGCCCGGCTGGCTGCTGATAACGATATTTTTACGACCCGGCAATGGACGACCAATCGACTCCCAGGTCAGGCGGCCCATCACTACCGGCTTGTTTAACGTAGTACGTTTAAACCATGCAAGATCGGCAGGCAGGTTCCACGGCATGGCATTTTCCATACCGATAACGCGGTCCACCGCCAGCGCTGCAATCAGACTGATCATTGAAAATTTCCCGGATGCAAAAAATTGCCGCCACTATACGGAAAGCTTAATCTTTCGTCGACTGGCGGCAGGGTAAAGATAAAGAAATTTTTTATTATTGCTGGCAACTCCACTTCACGCGGAAGGTTTACTCTCCGGCTCGTCAGCCGGATCCCCGGTATGCTTGCCCTCTTCCGTTCCCTGCCAGCCGTGACGCTGGATAAGCGACAGGTGATTACGGTCCTCGTTAATGATTTCCGTCAGCATCGCGCTGGTGCGTTTAAACACCGCCGCGCGCTCGGTGGCCGTACTGCCCGCCATCGCCGCCATCTCTTCCACCATCTCAGTATTAAAGCGACGGAACAGGTCCGCACGCTCGCGCGCTTCGTACGCGCCGAGCCCCAGATTTTCCAGCGCCATGCGGCCAGATTTCAGCGCACCTTCAAAGGTTTCACGCTCCGGTGCTTCTACCCCCGCCTGCCGCAGCCGGATATAGTGATCCACATCGCGGGCGCGGGAAATGATGGTCAGATTCGGGAAATGTTCTTTCGCCATTTCCACCATCTGCATGCTGGTCTCCGGATCGTCAATGGCGTTAATCAACACCTCCGCTTTTGCCGCCCCGGCAGATTCCAGCAGATCGACGCGGGTCGCATCGCCGTAAAACACCTTCATATCAAATTTTCGCAGGGTATCGACATGGTCGGGGTCGTGATCGAGGATAACCATTTTCACCCCGCTGGACAGCAGCAGACGGCCAACGATCTGCCCGTAGCGGCCAAATCCGGCAATAATGACGCGCGGCTGCTCTTCGTCAATTTCATCGGCTTCGCGCTCCTGCTCGCTACCCGATTTTTCCAGACGCGTCAGCACCACCAGCAGAATAGGCGTCGCGGCCATCGACAGTGCGACCGCGAGCGTCAGCGCTTTCGCCCATTCTGGGTCGAGGACGTTTGCCATCTGTGCTGCGCCAAAGACCACAAACGCAAATTCACTCCCCTGCCCCAGCAGAACCGCAAACCAGCTGCGCTGCTTATTCGGCACCTTGAGCGGACGCGCAATCAGCCACAGCATCGCCATTTTAATGATCAGGAAGCCAACCAGCAGGATGACGATCCGCAGCGGGTGCGTCACCAGCGTGCCGAAGTCGACGGACATCCCCACGCCGATGAAAAACAGCCCCAGCAGCAAGCCTTTAAACGGCTCGATATCGCTTTCCAGCGCGTGACGGTATTCGGAACTCGCCAGCAGAACGCCGGCCAGGAACGCCCCCATCGCCATCGACAGCCCGGCTTCCTCCAGCAGCAAACCAAAGCCAAACACCAGGAAGAGCGCCACGGCGCTGAACACTTCGCGAAGGCCCGAGCGGGCAACGAACCGCAGCAGCGGACGGGTGACGTAGCGACCAAGCAGCACCACCAGCGCCAGCGCCCCCACCACTTTTAATGCCGACAGCGCGAACGCCCCCAGCGTCGTGGCGGAACCGCTGGCCGCCAGCAGTGGGATCATCGCCACCAGCGGGATAGCGGCAATGTCCTGGAACAGCAGCACCGAGAACGCGCTGCGTCCCATCTGGGAGACCGTCAGATTGCGCTCGTTCATGGCCTGCATGGCAATGGCGGTCGAGGAGAGCGCCAGCGTCATGCCGATAAGCTCTGCCACTTTCCAGTCCATGCCCAGCAGGATGCAGAACCCACCCAGCAGCAGGCCGCAGGCCACCATCTGCAGCGCCCCGCCGCCAAACACCGAGGCGCGAAGCTTCCACAGGCGCTGCGGATCGAGTTCCAGACCAATCACAAAGAGCATCAGCACAACGCCGATTTCAGCGAAATGGAGGATTGCCTCTGCATCCGTCACCAGACGAAAGCCCCACGGCCCAATGACGCAGCCCGCAATCAGATAGCCGAGAACAGAGCCCAGCCCCAGGCGAACCGCCACGGGTACAATCAGCGCCGCCGCGCCGAGGTATATCAGCGCCTGTATCAGCGTATGGCTATCCATGGTGCGCCTCCTGCCACTCAAGTAAGCGTTGTTTATAATGGCGCGCCTGCGCCTGCAGCGTTTCATCGTCGCAGACAAAGGTGCAGTGCATCGCAAAAGGCGGGAGCCAGTTCAGCCCGCAATAAAGTGCGGTCGCCTGCAGCGGCTGTGCCAGAACATCAAACCCCGGGAAGGAACCAATATCAAAGTGGCTTTCCCCTCCACCCGTGGTGACCGCCCACATCAGGCTTTTCCCTTTTAGCGCATTGCCGTTGTGGCCGTAAGCCCAGCCGTGGGAGAAGACTTTATCAATCCACAATTTCAGGAGTGGGGGCGTGCTGTACCACTGCATAGGATGCTGCCAGACGATCAGATCGGCACGGGAGAGCGCCTCCTGTTCGGCGGCAATATCGATGTTGAAATCGGGATAGAGTTGATAGAGGGAACGTATCTCGACGTTTTCAAGCGTCCTTACCTGCTCAAGCATCCGCTTATTCGCATGCGAGTGCTGCGGATAGGGGTGCGCGTAAATTATGAGTATCATCAAATGGCCTGTCTTCTTCTCTTCTTGTAGCAGTGAGTGTAGACAGTTAACCCGCCCGGTGAAAGGGGCGCAGCAGCCATGAAAAGGAAAGCGCAGCTATTGGTAATCATCATTCGTTGGACGATTTTTCCTCTCCAAAAAATCCAGGATGTGAATATCTCACTTCAATCCATATAGGAATGAGATATTTTAAGAAAATCTAAAATAATTATTTAATAAATCGATCTATACATAAAACATTGAAAAAATAATAATTTTACGCTCTTTGTAGCGAGCTCATTCTTTTTCTCCGCATACTGACGTGATTTTAATACGTCGTATCGCGCCTTTCTAATTCAAATGGATGTGTAAATGAGCAACAAACATTTCAGACTCAATAAAACGACTAAAACTCTGGGAAGTCTCTTTCCTGCCCTATTGTTATTCACCCCCGCCGTCGCTTTTGCCAGCACGATTGACCAATCAACCTCAATTCCACAAAACTTCTCCACCGACGCTGAATACGTCATTAATAAAGACGTTACGATAACCTCTTCCGGGAATGAAGCTGCCGTGTCGGTCAATGGGATTGATGTTTCAAACGTTGAAAATATGGGAAATATTTCTGGTTACGGGAATGGACTTGATATTAGCACTGGAGCACAACGTTTAGTAGTGAATAACGAGGAAGGGGCGACAATTTCCTCTACTTCAGCAACAGGTGTTAATATTGATACCATGCAAGGGGACCTGATTAACAAAGGAAATATTACTGCGGCTGAAAATGGTGTTTTCGTCAGTAAAAACTCATCTGCTGTCAGTATTTCCAATACCGCTACCGGTCTTATTAAAGGCAAATCAGGTCTTAATGCTGAAGTAGGTGTTGCCATTCATAACGCTGGCACCATCAAGGGTACAGAAGTTGACGGTATTACCCTGAGCGATGGCAATATTAAGCTCACGAACACGGGTACCGTAGAGGGCCTTCAGCACGGAATCAACATAACGAATACCGCTAAAGTCGACATCATAAACAGTGGTTCAATCGGTGGCGGCAATACGGCAATCTCCTTTGCCAGTAATAAAAATAATACGCTGGTACTCAATACCGGCTCCTCGCTCAACGGTGATGTGATCTCTACCGGCTCAACGGGAAATAGCCTCACGCTGGTTGATGCCGGAATAGAAGACAGCAATTTTGTTGGCCTGAATAAGGGAGACGGTTTTGCCTCTGTCAAAATGGAGGGTGAAAGCTGGACGCTGACGGGTGATCTCGACGTGATCGGTTCTGGCGATTCCCTTCAGGTTAACAGCGGTGATTTAACGCTGGCGGGAACCGTCTCTAATAGCGGCAATACGCTGGTTACTAAAGATGCCTCTCTACAATTAGGCAATGGCCAAAAAACAGCTTCGCTCAGTGGCGGTCTGAAAAACAACGGTACGGTAATATTTAATCAGGGCAACAATTCCACTTTCGCCACCGATATGACCGGTAGCGGCAAGGTTGAGAAAGTAGATTCACACACCCTGACCCTCACCGGCAAGAACAGCTACACGGGCGATACTGTTCTGCACGGCGGCACCACCCTGGTCGCTAATGGTGCTACGCTCGGCGTAAAGAACAGTAACGCCACCGTCACCGTTGAAAATGGCGCTACGTTTGCTACTGCGGGTGAAGTGAACAATAACATTCATGTTCTGGCGGGCGGTACGCTGGCGGCATGGAATGCAGTCCAGGGTAACGCCACGCTCAGCGCTGCCGGCGTTGATACTATCAACGGCAACGTGGCTAATGGCGGCAAACTGTTGCTCAGCGCCGCCAATAACAGCGTTGGCAACAATTTCACCATTAACGGCGACTATACCGGCTCCGCGGGCAGCCAGATCGTGTTAAACAGTACGCTCGGTGAGGATAATGCACCAACCGACCATCTCACCATCACCGGGAGCAGCTTTGGCCAATCCGGGGTCAGCGTCAGCAACATGGGGGGGCTGGGCGCGCAAACCGTAAACGGGATGGAAATTGTCAGAGTTGGCGGCAGTTCAGAAGCTCAGCTCACCCTGGCAAAACCGATTGTTGCGGGTGCGTATGAGTATAATCTTTATCAGCACGGCGACGGAAACTGGTATCTGGAATCGAAGGCAACGCCATCAGACATTCCGGCAGACGATACCGATACCGACAACGGTGGTAATACCGACAACGGCAGTAACACCGACAATGGCGGTAACACCGACAATGGCGGTAACACCGACAACGGCAGTAACACCGACAACGGTGGTAACACCGACAACGGCAGCAATAGCGGTCCCGAAGTCATGGCTCCTGAGGTCGGCGCTTACTTAGGTAACTACCTTGCCGCGCAGAGCATGTTCCTGCACAAGCGTGACGATCGCGATCAGATCACCTTCCGTAACGAGGAAGATCTCAACACCTGGATGTACGTCAAAGGTCGCTACCATGAAAACAATGCGGGCGGTGACAAAGTCAGCTATGACACCACCACCACTGTCCTTCAGGTAGGCAGCGACTTCATGAGTAAGCCAATGGACAACGGCATCCTGCGTGCGGGTGGCATGTTCGGGGCAGGCCAGGCGAAGACCCACTCTGATGCAAGACACAACGTACGTGATGCGCAGGGCAAAGTGGATGGCTTTAACCTCGGCCTGTATGCAACCTGGCAGGAAGATCAGAAGCTGCGTCTGGGCAGCTACGTTGATACCTTGGCCGCCTATAGCTGGTACAACAATAAAGTGACCAGCAACCGTAACGATGAAGATTACAACAGTGAAGGCTTCGCGGCATCCGTCGAAGTGGGCCATGCATGGGTGATTGATTCAGAAAATGAGCGCACCTGGAAAATCGAACCTCAGGCGCAGGTTATCTACAGCTATCTGGATCAGGAAAACCATACCGATCGCGACGGCGTGCGAATTACCACGCTGGACAACGACGGTCTGTTTGGTCGTCTGGGCGTCAAATCAAGCTACTTCGAACAGAAAGACGTGAAAGCCTGGCAGCCGTACGTTGCCGTGAACTGGCTGAAAGGCGCAGGTCAGAACGATCTGGCGTTTAACGGCGAGACCGTCAGCAACGATACGCCGGAAGATCGCGGTCAGTTAGAGCTGGGCGTCACCGGCAACCTGAACGAAACCACGACGCTCTCCCTGCGCGCCAGCGGCGAGTGGGGTGAGAACAGCTATGCTGCTTATGGCGGTCATATCCTGCTGAACCACCGCTGGTAATCGTTCCTGAAAGACTAAAAGCCGTGGCAAACACCACGGCTTTTTTTATTAGTTATCCAGCTCGCCCATTGATTTCACCTGATCGCGGTTGATCTGCTCGGTCTGACCCGTTTCCGCATTTTTATACGACACCAGACCGGTATCGTCATCGACCTGTGGTTTTCCGTCGGTGACAATGGTTTTGCCATCGGTGGTTTTCACTGCCTGGTTAGAAGAACAGCCCGCGACGGTAAACGTTGCAGTGGCGGCAAGAAGGGTGGCGATCAGTAATTTATTTTGCATGGTGTTTTCCCCTGCTCTCAGTTGAATTTCGTTATCGACCTAACAATTTTAGGCTAACTGACTGAAAGAGGATGAAAAACCAGAAGGTTCTGAAGATGGGGTGAATGCCCGGCAACCGAACGGCACCGGGCATTTTTACTTACTTGCTAATCTGCGCGTGCATTTCCTGAACCGAAATCACCTTCTCGGTGGCATCCGCGTTCAGCGCCATGGCCGTTGCGAAACCGCCGTTCAGGGTGGTGTCGTAGTGCACTTTGTACTGCAGCGCGCTGCGGCGAATCAGCTTGGAGTCTTCGATCGCCTGGCGGCCTGCGGTGGTGTTGATGATGTAGGTGTATTCGCCATTCTTGATACGATCCTGAATGTGCGGACGACCTTCATGCACCTTGTTCACCAGACGCGGGTTGATGCCCGCTTCGCCCAGCACAATTGCCGTACCGTGGGTCGCGTCCAGCTCAAAGCCCTGCTTCAGCAGCTTGGCCGCAAGGTCAACCACGCGCTCTTTATCGCCTTCGCGAACAGAGAGCAGCGCACGGCCCGATTTTCTCATGGTTGAGCTGCTGCCCAGCTGCGCCTTCGCAAATGCTTCTGCGAAGGTACGGCCCACGCCCATCACTTCCCCGGTTGAGCGCATTTCTGGCCCTAACAGCGGGTCAACGCCCGGGAATTTGTTGAACGGCAGCACCACTTCTTTCACCGAGTAGTACGGTGGAATGATCTCTTTGGTCACGCCCTGCTGTGCCAGCGTCTGGCCTGCCATCACGCGCGCCGCCACTTTCGCCAGCGGAATGCCGGTGGCTTTAGAGACGAACGGGACGGTACGTGCCGCACGCGGGTTGACTTCAATCAGGTAGACTTCGTTGTCTTTCACCGCGAACTGGACGTTCATCAGGCCGCGAACCTGCAGCTCGAAGGCCAGCTTCTGCACCTGCTGGCGCATCACGTCCTGAATCTCCTGGCTCAGGGTGTACGCTGGCAGAGAACAGGCGGAGTCGCCGGAGTGTACACCCGCCTGCTCGATATGCTCCATGATGCCGCCAATCAGCACCATTTCGCCGTCGCAGATGGCGTCAACGTCCACTTCTACCGCATCGTCGAGGAAGCGGTCGAGCAGCACTGGTGCATCGTTGGAGACGCTCACCGCCGTCTGGAAGTAGCGGCGCAGGTCGGCTTCGTCGTAGACGATTTCCATCGCGCGGCCGCCCAGGACGTAGGAAGGACGCACCACCAGCGGGTAGCCAATCTCTTTCGCCTTCTCTACGGCCTGTTCGATGGCCGTCACCGTGGCGTTCGCCGGCTGTTTCAGCTTCAGACGGTCAACCGCCTGCTGGAAACGCTCGCGGTCTTCGGCACGGTCAATCGCGTCCGGGCTGGTACCGATAACCGGTACGCCCGCCGCTTCCAGCGCGCGCGCCAGCTTCAGCGGAGTCTGGCCACCGTACTGCACGATAACGCCTTTTGGCTTCTCGATGCGCACGATTTCCAGCACATCTTCCAGCGTCACCGGCTCGAAGTAGAGGCGGTCAGAGGTGTCGTAGTCGGTGGAGACGGTTTCCGGGTTACAGTTGACCATGATGGTCTCGTAACCGTCTTCACGCAGCGCCAACGAGGCGTGTACGCAGCAGTAGTCGAACTCGATGCCCTGGCCGATACGGTTTGGACCGCCGCCCAGCACCATAATCTTGTCGCGGTCAATTGACGGATTCGCTTCGCACTCGTCTTCATAGGTGGAGTACATGTACGCGGTGTCGGTAGAAAACTCTGCCGCACAGGTGTCGACGCGCTTGTAAACCGGGTGCAGGTCATACTGGTCGCGCAGCTTGCGGATCTCCGCTTCGCGCACGCCCGCCAGCTTAGCCAGACGCGCGTCGGCGAAGCCTTTACGCTTCAGCATGCGCAGGAAGTCTGCGTCTAGGCCGTTGATGCCCAGCTCGGCCACTTTCTCTTCCAGACGCACCAGCTCTTCAATCTGTACCAGGAACCAGCGGTCGATGTTGGTCAGGTTGAACACGCCGTCTACGGACAGGCCCGCGCGGAAAGCATCGGCGATATACCAGATACGCTCTGCGCCAGCGTCTTTCAGCTCGCGGCGGATTTTAGTCAGCGCTTCCGGGTCGTCGAGACTCACTTTCGGATCGAAGCCAGTTGCGCCCACTTCCAGGCCGCGCAGCGCTTTTTGCAGGGATTCCTGCTGCGTGCGACCAATCGCCATCACTTCGCCAACCGATTTCATCTGAGTGGTCAGACGGTCGTTAGCACCGGCGAATTTCTCGAAGTTGAAGCGAGGAATTTTAGTAACCACATAGTCGATGGACGGCTCGAAGGAGGCCGGAGTACGCCCACCGGTGATGTCGTTCATCAGCTCGTCGAGGGTGTAACCCACCGCCAGTTTCGCCGCCACTTTAGCAATCGGGAAACCAGTGGCTTTCGACGCCAGCGCAGAGGAGCGAGACACGCGTGGGTTCATTTCGATAACAATCAGGCGACCGTTTTTCGGGTTCACCGCAAACTGGACGTTGGAACCACCGGTTTCAACGCCGATTTCACGCAGCACCGCCATCGAGGCGTTACGCATGATTTGATATTCTTTGTCGGTCAGCGTTTGGGCTGGCGCGACAGTGATGGAGTCACCGGTATGGATGCCCATCGCATCAAAGTTTTCGATAGAGCAGACGATGATGCAGTTGTCGTTTTTATCACGCACCACTTCCATCTCGTACTCTTTCCAGCCGATCAGCGACTCATCAATCAGCAGCTCTTTGGTTGGGGAGAGATCCAGACCGCGGGCGCAAATTTCTTCAAACTCTTCGCGGTTATAAGCGATACCGCCGCCGCTACCGCCCATGGTAAAGGATGGGCGAATAATGCACGGGAAGCCCACGTCAGCGGCAACCGCCAGCGCTTCTTCCATCGTGTGTGCGATACCGGAACGCGCGGTTTCCAGACCAATTTTCTTCATCGCTACGTCGAAACGACGGCGGTCTTCTGCTTTATCAATCGCATCGGCGGTCGCACCAATCATGGTGACACCGAACTCTTCCAACACGCCCTGACGTTCCAGCTCCAGCGCGCAGTTCAGCGCCGT
>SKER01002528.1_pt1 | contig 11804 bp, 10 predicted proteins | sample 4826961 | NCBI WGS metagenome assembly SKER01 (sample SAMN11008804, study PRJNA524170) | human gut metagenome | biome: Human fecal sample; material: Feces; isolation source: fecal sample from pouch patient p47 | host: Homo sapiens | place: Israel: Tel-Aviv | collected 2016-11-16
ATGTAGAAAATCCGCAGACGCCGGCCCTGGTCCGTAGGCGGCTGCACGCGTGCGGTTGCCTCTGCGAGAATGGCGTTGAGTCGGCCGGTCGGAATGCGCATATGGTTCTGCTCATATACCTCATGGATCGAGGAGCCCGGCAGAATATCGTGGAACTGATTTGTCAGGATCATCTCCCACATGCGGTTCAGTTCTTCGGTCGGATATGCTTTTCCGGCCTTTTCTGCCAGAACGGACAGAAGCTCTAATTCCATCATCGCATACTCGCTCTTACGGTTTCCGCGTTTGTTGCGTGCCATCGAAGTATACGTTCCCCGGTGGAACTCGAAATACAGCTCGCCGATCCAGGTTGGAAGGCGTTTGCTGTCTTTTACTTTCTCATGCAGTTCGTCGAAATACGTTCTCGCAAATGCCTGGCGTACTTTCGGCACGCCCTTGATGCCTTTTTCCATTCGTTTGGATGTCTCAAGCATCGTTCTGGTCGGGCCGCCGCCGCCGTCCCCGTAGCCATAACTGATCAGAATATCGTTGTTGATATCCTTATTCTGATAGCGGTCCCAGCCGCCCATGATTGCATCCGGATGCAGCATGCCGTTGTATGTCGTAAAGAAGCTGGTCTCCGGCTGGCCGACGCCGAGCGTTGTGATCATATGCGTGAAAACTTTGCTTCCGTCGATTCCTTCCCAGTTCATGGTATCGTACGGCACTTTGTTAAACTCGTTCCATGCCAGCTTTGTCGTCATGAAGTAATCAATTCCGCATTTTTTCAGAATCTGCGGCATGGCAGCGCTGTATCCGAACACGTCCGGCAGCCACAGAATTTTGTTGTCTACACCGAACTCCTCTTTGAAGAAGCGTTTTCCGAACAGGAACTGACGCACAAGGGACTCTCCTGATGTCAGGTTGCAGTCTGCCTCAACCCACATGCCGCCTTCCGGCTCCCAGCGTCCTTCTTTGACTCTCTGGCGGATTTTCTCGTATACTTCCGGGTGTCTTTCCTTTACAAAGCTGTAGAGCTTCGGCTGGCTTGACATGAAATGATAGTTTGGATACTCATCCATCAGTTTTAATACGGTTGCAAAGCTTCTGCAGGATTTCTGACGCACCTGGTCGATGGTCCACAGCCATGCTACATCGATGTGTGTGTGGCCGATGCACGTTGCCACAACTTCGTCCCAGCCGCCCATTTTTTCATAGATCTCTTCCTGGATGCATTTTTCTGCCTCTTCGATGGAAGCGTAGAACTCTTTACTGTACGGCTTGCGCAGGTCCAGCAGATTGATCGTGTTGGTCAGTGCGGTTTCGAGATCCAGACGCGTTTTATTATCCTCGTCCATACGGTTCAGGCCCTGCATCGGAACGATGAGGTCGTAATAGATCTCCTCGATTTTCGCATCATGCTCCTCAAGGTCTGCCAGCAGACGGAACTCGCTGTGCAGCGTTCCGGTGTAGGACTGCAGGTCAAGCTGGATTTTTTCACCGGCCTTTGCATTTTCTCTTACAAGTACTTCGCGGTGGTTGATATCCATACCCTGGATCACTTCACCGTTTGCAAACAGCAGGAACTGCGGGTTTCTTCCGTCATCCCAGTCGTCCAGTCCTGCATGGACTCTCATCCAGAGATTTTTTCCATCGAAGCTCTCCGGAACGGTGATGGTGGTGCGGAACCAGTAATGTTTGTCCGGTCCGTACCAGCGGTCATTGACCGTATCAAACGATGTCCACGGCTCTTCTGATGCATCGGCCTCTGCCGGTGTGATATAGCATCCATTTTTCACCTGCATATCGGTGATTTTAATTTTCTGTGAAATCGAAAGTCTTGCCAGTTCCTGGCAGATTACGTTCACACGCTCTTTTACAAATTTCATAGTGCCTCCTTATGCTGTCCATGGGGTCATTTTTAAAAAGAAAGTCCGCCGGACCTGCAGGCTTCTTTCACCCGTAAGCCCGGCGGACTTGTCGCTTTTTAAGTTATCTTATAAATCAAAGGCTATTCTCTTTCACATAGTTCAGCAGCTCATCTACGGTTGTGAATGCCATACCGGTTACAGTATCTGCGCATCCGTAGTAGATAGTGATTCTTCCGGTTGCTGCATCGCTTAAGGTTGCGCACGGGAATACTACGTTCGGAACATCACCCATGCACTCGTACTGGGTGATCGGAGCCATAATATAGTCTTTCGTTCTGTATTTTACTTTCCACGGCTCGTCGATATCAAGCAGTGCGCATCCCATACGATATACGTATCCGTTGCAGGTTGTGATAACGCCGTGGTAGATCAGCAGCCATCCCTCATCTGTTTCGATCGGAACCGGGCCGGCACCGATCTTGGTGCACTGCCATGCAGACTCATCGCCGCGGACCGGGCTCATCATGTGACGGTGTCTTCCCCAGAATTCCATATCTTTACTCTGGCTGACAAAGATATCGCCGAACGGTGTATGGCCGTTGTCGCTTGGACGGCTCATCATCATGTAGTAGCCGTTGATCTTTCTCGGGAACAGCACGCCGTTACGGTTGAATGGAAGGAATGCGTTCTCAAGCTGAACGAATTTCTTGAAGTCATAGGTGTAAGCAACACCGATGGTCGGGCCGTGATAGCCGTTGCACCAGGTTACATAGTATTTGTCGTCGATTTTGCAGACACGCGGGTCATAACGGTACTCTCTTGTCAGAATCTCCTCGTCAGCGCCCTCAAATTTGATCGGTTCATCCTCGATCTCCCAGTGGATACCGTCTTTACTTCTTCCAACGAAGATGTCCATGCTGATGGAACGGCTGTCGCAGCGGAATACACCTACGTATCCGTCCTCGAACGGTACGACTGCGCTGTTGAAGATACTGTTGGAACGTTTCTGCTCGTAACGGCCGATGATCGGGTTCTGATCATAGCGCCATACCGGCATGTGCTCTCCTGCTGGTTTTTCCTGCCAAGGCATATCCGGCAGATTGTTTCCGATGATTTTACTCATGATTGTTTCCCTCTGTGAAAATTATTTTTTTCTTTCTCTCTTGTCACGCCATACGGACATTTTTGATCTTTCGATCCGATACTTCTATCTTCGTCCATTTCTGCGCAAAAGTCAAGTGTTTTTGTTCACTTTTATGTAAATTTTCGTTTTCTTTGTTACTTTTTATCGTTCATTTATTTTCTATTTGTGTTCATCTTTGTTCACAAATGGATTTTTTCTATTTTTCGTACGGTTTTCTTCCCCGCAGAATGTCGGCATACCAGAATACAATCTCTGAAATGTGGTGCAGATCGCCTTCTTTGCTGATGCTTCTCCAGGACGCTTTATACTTCATAAACCAGGTTTCCAGCCGTCCCGCAAGTGCCGCGCAGGCTGTCTCATCCTTTTCTTTTCCAAGCTCAATGTCACACATTCTCGCGCCCGTCTCATTCCAGATGTCAATCGCTTCCATCGTGAGTTCCAGCACCGGAACCATTGGACGGCAGGATTCTTCCAGAGCACCGGCTGTCTTTTTCAGTTCTTTTTTCAGAGCCGCAATTGTTTCCTTTGCAGCTGCACGCTTCGCCTCATCCTGGATTCTCGCGTCAAACAGCGCATTCCGGTTGTTCGGATGACCGAGCACTTTTTCCTCGTAAACGACGTTGGCATCCCACCAGTCAAAGATGGAGCATTCTGCCGTTTTTGCCATATAGGAAACGAATTTTCCGCTCCGGTCGCCGTAGGCCAGACGGGAAATCTGTTCATTCAGCTCCTCAAAGCTGTCGGTATCGTCTCCCCAGGAGAAGACGGCTCCATAGATCATGCCAGGAAGGGAAAAGTCCGGCTGATTGATGTGGCCGCAGTCACCCCAGTCTGTGTTCAGAACACCTTCCGCATGGTATTTTCTCGCATAGCCGCACATCCGTGCGATATTTTTGTAGCTGTTCTCCACCAGGTTCATCCACTGGTTCCAGCCGCCGACCCCAGGACAGAGATACTGTCTTGCACCAGCTTCCGCCATCACTTTTGCCTCATGCTCTCTCTGCTCGGCTGCATAGCCCCAGGTCAGGCAGACGGTTTCCTCTGGCAGCTCTTTGATCAGCTCCGGCTGTGCGCAGATGATATCGCCCCAGAACATCGGCTTTTTGCCTTTTGCCACGAGAAACTCGCAGAGCTCTTTTACATAGTCGATATACAGGCGGTGAACGCCTTTCTCGTCTGCCAGCGGTTTCGATTTTCCTTTTCCAAGGTCGAACGTTTCGTCCGCGCAGATGTTGAATTTATCCGTGGCAAAAAGCGCCATGTACTCCTCGATCATGGCCTTGATCAGCTCGATCGCTCTGCCGCCGGAGACATCCACCGTGTGATGCTGCATCCGGTCCCAGAAGGAAAACGGCTCTTTCCAGCTGTCTGGGAATTCACAGAGGTCGCCATAGCTCTTTGTGGAGAGCAGCATGTACAGATGGCCGAACGTTGCGATCGACGGCACCAATTCGATATGAAGCTTTGCGCAGTACGCATCCAGCTCGCGGATTTCCTCTGCCGTAAGCGGCGTCTCATCGCGCCACATCTCGGAAAGTCCGGAGAACAGATACGTGTGCTCCACATAGAGCTGCAGCTGGTTCAGCTTGTAGTACGCCATGCGGTCTGCCACCTGTTTTAAATAGGAAAGTGTCAGCACACGGCCTCTCGTCTCATCGAGATAATAGCCGCGCACCGGCAGATCCGGCTCATCCTCGATCCGCACGGCAGGAAGCAGTGCACCGTATTCGTGCATCATCTGGCACAGCGTCTGCACACCGTAGAGCACGCCGGCTCCGTCTCCGCCCTGGATGCGGATTTCCTCCTCTGTCACCTGCAGCACATACTGCTGGCTTTTCCTTGTCTCATCCAGTTCCAGTACAATCGCGCCGGTCTCTTTTCTTCCCGGAACGCCGTATCCGATATCGTACTGCATTCCGGTTTCCTTTTTGATTCCCTTCTGCAGCACTTTCGCATACGTATCCCCATTTCCCAGCAGTCTGCCATCCAGTACAATTCTGCCGTCATAGCAGAGTGCATGTTCCCCCGTCAGGAGTTTTACCTCTTTTGGTTTTGGTAAAAATTTCATTTTCCTTCTCCTCTTGTTTTTTGTTTTCTTTGTAACCATAGAACTTTCACTGAACGTTAAGTAACATTTTGAAACCACTTTTCTCTTCTCCCCCATCCTACCATATTTTTTCCACATATTCCACAATAATTTGTAATTTTCTTCAATTTTTTTCAAAATTTCTTCCTGTTCTGCTCTTTTATATGTAAAGTAACTTTTGTTTCCCATTTTCATTCCGGAACAAAATCTGTTTTTTCGGATGAATGCGATCATCGGCTTTACCGCTCTGGCTGCCGCCCACGTCAATCAGCCGGACCAGGTGCAGGAATACCTGAACAAGATTTCCACCTCCGGCCAGCACCTTTTAAGCCTCATCAACGATGTGCTCGATATGAGCCGGATTGAGAGCGGCCGTGTCAAGATTGAGGAAAAAGAAGTCCATCTGCCGATGTGATGCACGATCTGCGCGCTATGAGATCATTCCGCAGCTTCAGGGCGTCCGCGTCCTCGTAGTGGATGACGATTCGAACACGGCGATCAGCGTCAGCCATATGGTACAGGAAATCGGCATGGTTGCCGAGTGGACGCTCTCCGGAAAAGAGGCAGTTCTCCGCACCAAAGTTGCTGTCGAGCAGAACCGCGAATTCGGTGCGTACACCATCGCCAAAGTGCTTGGCTGATTCCCCTTTCTTATCTGCCGGAACCGTGAATTTTCTCTTACTCGAAAAAGAGGAGAAAAAGTTCACGGCTCCGGCAGATTTTTTCTTGCATTCTTTCGGGGAAGTGTGCTAGAGTGAAGGTATCATATTTTATAAGAGGTGCTTATTTTGGATATTAATTACGAGTTATATAAGGTTTTCTATTACGTTGCCACCACACTCAGTTTTTCCGAGGCCTCCAAACTGCTTTTTATCTCGCAGTCGGCGGTCAGCCAGTCGATCAAGGTACTGGAGAAAAAGCTTGGAATCACGCTCTTTATCCGCAGTACAAAGCGCGTGCAGTTAACACCGGAGGGAGAAACGCTGCTGCGCCACGTAGAGCCTGCGATCAACCTGATTGCGCGCGGTGAAGCACAGATTATGGAAGCGGGAACGCTTGGCGGCGGCCAGCTCCGCATCGGCGCGAGCGACACAATCTGCCGCTATTTCCTTGTTCCGTACCTGAACCGTTTCCACCGCTCCTTTCCGAATGTCCACATCAAGGTGACAAACCAGACTTCGACCCAGTGTGTCGATCTGCTGGAATCCGGCCAGGTGGATTTCATCGTGACCAATTATCCAAACTCGCATCTTTCCAGCCGTCTTCACACGATTCCGATTCATTCGTTCCACGATATCTTCATCGCGAACGGCGAATATTACCCGGAACTGGAAAACAGGCCGGTTCACTTAAAAGAGCTGCTGCAGTACCCGATTCTGATGCTCGACCGCAAGAGTACAACGAGTGAGTTCCTGCACAGCCAGTTTCAGCGGTTCCAGCTCGACCTCGTGCCGGAAATTGAGCTTGGCAGCAACGATCTTCTGATCGACTTGGCGAGTATCGGCCTTGGTATCGCGTTTGTGCCGGACTACTGTCTTGTAAAAGAGACGGCGGCCTTCCAGCTCGACCTCGTGGAGGAGCTTCCGCCGCGCCAGCTTGTCGTTGCCCACAGCTCCCATCTGCCGATCCCGCAGGCAGCAAAAGAGTTCATGAGCATGCTGGAAAAAGGCGCCGAATAACTTTTTCCGATCTATACGTCAAAAGAGGCAGGATCCTCAAGAAATTTCTCTGGATTCCTGCCTTTTTTTCTGTTTTTATGATCCGTTCTGGATTTACTGCTCGCTGCCGTCTTTCTGCACCGGTTCGGATGCTTCCGCTTTTTCCGGGCTTTCTGCATCCGCTGCTGCCTTTCCGGCTTCTGCTTTCAGATACTCTTTGAGCTCTTCCGGGCTGGAGATCTGAATGTTGCGGTTTACTTTTGCATCGTATGTATCGGCTCTCATGATTTCGGAGAGATCGACACCGGTCGCCTCTTTCATCGACTCAAACAGCTTTGCCATCACCACCGGCACATTGCCCGCTACGGAGCCGATGCCGTTGTCCTCGCTTCCGCCGCCGATGATCGTAATCTTGTCGATCTGGCTGAGCGGCTCTGCGATCTTTCCGGCGATCTCCGGCAGAACCTTGATCATCATCTCTGCCATTGCGGCTTTGTTGTAGCGCTGGTAAGCCTCGGCTTTCTTCTCCATACCTTCGGCCTCTGCAAGTGCCTGGGCGCGGATGGATGCGGCTTCCGCCTCACCTTTTGCCTTGATACCGAGTGCTTCCTGCTCCATCGCATAGCGCTGGGCTTCTGCCTGGGCTTTCTTTGCCTCCGCCTCGCGGATTTTTTCGAACTGGTCTGCCTCTGCGTCTTTCTGACGGCGGTACAAATCTGCCTCTGCCTGCTGCTGTTTTGCGTAACGCTCGGCCTCGGCTTTCTTCTTAACTTCTGCCTCGAGGGATTTCTCGGTTACTTCTACTTCTCTGGCACGGAGCTCAACCTCACGCTCCTGACGGGCGATGTTCGCATTCGCGGAAGTGATTTCCAGCTCTTTTCTCTGCTGCTCTTCCTGAATTTTGTACGCTGCATCTGCCTCTGCCTTTTTGATATCGGACTCTTTTTTCAGCTCTGCCGACTTGATTGCCAGATCGTTGTTTTTCTTTGCGATCTCGGTCTCGGCAAGAACGCGCTCATCGTTCGCCTCTTTATTTGCACGCGCCTGGGCAATTTTGATTTCTTTCTCGGAATTGGCACGGGCGATCGCCGCGGATTTCTTGATTTTTACGATATTGTCGATACCGAGGTTTTCAATGACCTGATTGGAATCGACGAAATTCTGTACGTTGAAGCTGATGATGTCAAGTCCCATCGCAGCCAGGTCCGGTTCTGCATTTTCTTTGACCAGCTCCGCAAACTTCTGGCGGTCGGAAACCATCTCTTCCAGACGCATCTTTCCAACGATCTCACGCATGTTTCCTTCAAGGACTTCTCTTGCAACCTTGGCAATATATTCGCTGTCGCGGTTCAGGAAGTTCTGGGATGCTTTCTGGAGCTTCTGCGGTTCGTCCCCGACTTTGATGTTGACGGCTGCATCCACCTGAATATTGATGTAGTCAGCGGTCGGCACGGCGTCGCTCGTCTTCACATCAATCGCTACCAGCTTCAGACTCAGCTTGTCCAGCCGCTCAAAGAATGGGAGCTTGATGCCGGCTTTACCGATCAGGATCCGCTGGCCTTTTTTGAAACCGGAAATAATAAATGCGGTATCCGGCGGCGCCTTCACATAACCGCTCGCCAGAATGGCAAGAATGATCACCACAACGGCGATCACGGCAATCATGGTTGCATGTTCGAATACAAATTCCATCTTGTTTCCTCCCTTTTTTCTGCGGATGCTTTTCGCTCCGCGTTCTGCTTTTGTGTCTGTGTTATTTTCACTATAGCATTTTTTGCGGGATAGATACAACTGCATTATTATTACGATTTTGTAAGATTTCTGTTCGGGCAAAAACAATCCGCTGGAGCAGATTCTGATATGCCTTGCAACAAAAAAACGAAGGAGCTTCTTTTTACAGAAACTTCTTCGCCTTTCCTTTTTTCACTGATCCTGCTCTTATGCTCTTTCGACAATCTTCTCCAGCGCTTTTGTGATCGCTGCTTTCAGCTCCGTCTGATCTGCCGGTGTCTTGACAGCCAGCTGACGGATCAGTGCTGTTACGTGATCGTCTCCAACCTCACCAAGGCTCGTAACGGCCGCGATTTTTACGTCCACATCGTCTACTTCCAGAAGAGAAGTCAGAATATTAACAGAACCATCATTTCTCGAAGCTGCACAGGCTTTTGCAAGCGCTACCTGCGTTGTCTTGTCCGAATCCAGATACTGTTTTCTTAATTTGTCCCATTTTCCTTTTTCCACCATTTTTTTCAGCTTGTCTTCCGATGCCTCTTTTGAACCAAACATTGTAAATCCTTCTTTCTTTTTGCTTTTATTTTTGGTGGATGTAGCAACTGCCGCGGCGAATCAAAAAGGGGCGTAGTGTTTTTGCTGTCGTCCCTGTCATGTCCGTCACATTGTAACCATGCTCTCGTCCATAACAGAGATTATACTCCTTTTCTTCTGGTTTTTGAACAGAAATACTATAAAATTTTTATAAAAATTGTTACTTTTTCACAGATTTTTCTTGTTGTTCTGCTTTTTATTTCAGATATCCCGTATATTCCGCCGTATGCAGCAGTTTATTGGCGTTTTCCACGCGCTCTTTGGTCGGCGGGTTGATGCCTTCGAGTTTGTATGGGATTCCTAAGGTTTCCCATTTGAATACGCCGAGGGTGTGGTATGGGAGAACCTCTACGCGCTGTACGTTGTGCAGGCTGTGTAAAAACTCATCGAGGCGAATCAGGTATTCGTCGTAGTCGCTGCGTTCCGGGACGAGGACGTGGCGGATCCAGACTGGTTTGCCGATCTCGTCAAGGTAGCGCGCCAGGTCGAGGATGTTCTCGTTGGTGCAGCCGGTCAGCTCTCTGTGCGCCTTGTCGTCAATCAGCTTGATATCGAGCAGCAGCAGGTCGGTGTATTTCATCAACTCATTAAATTTGCTGAAATACGGCTCCTCTCTTGTGAACGGATTTCCACTGGTATCCAGTGTTGTGTGAACGCCGTTCTTTTTTGCCTTGCGGAACAGCTCGATCAGGAAGTCGATCTGCAGCAGCGGTTCTCCGCCGCTTACGGTAATGCCGCCTTTTTCTCCCCAGTAGTTTTTATAGCGGAGCGCTTTTTTCAGCACCTCGTCTGCGGTCTGCCAGTCGGCATCTTTTGTTGTCCAGGTGTCCGGGTTGTGGCAGAACTGGCAGCGCATGTTGCAGCCCTTCACAAAAATCACGTAGCGTACGCCAGGTCCGTCGACGGAACCGAAGCTCTCGATCGAATGGATCGCGCCCTTTACCGGGCCATTGTTGTTCTGATTCATTTCACTCATGTTTTTTCCTCTTCTTTCCAACTAACCATCTTTGCATTTATCTGTATTTTCCGGTATTTTTCCATTTCCTGGATGCCCGGAAAATTCCTGCCGTTTTTCAGGGTTCTGCTTGATTATACGGAAATCCGCGGTTCTTTTCAAGGCATTTCCATGTACAAAATCGAACACATTTTTCTTTGTATTTTTTTCTTTTACTATATTGCATTATGATATAGTCTGTGCTATGATCTACTCAACAAGGAGGTGTTCATATGAATCCACAACTCAAAAAGGGCGTCCTCGAGCTCTGTGTCCTCTCCCAGCTGACAAAAGAGGACAAATACGGCTATGAGCTGACAGACGCCATTTCCCGCGAAATGTCCATCGCCGCAGGAACGCTCTATATGATTTTAAAACGACTCAAGGAAGCCGGTTACGTGGAAACGTATCTGCAGGAATCCGCATCCGGCCCTGCCCGGAAATATTACCATCTGACTGAAGCAGGAACAGCTTATCAGCAGGAGAAAAAACAGGAATGGCTGGATTTCACCCAGCAGATCAACCGACTGATTTCAGATGAAACGATCTGACGATAGAAAGGAAAATCATGATGAATACAACGTATGAAACTTATATGAATGCATTGAAACAGGGCCTTGCATCCTTTGATTCTGCCGCCGCAGAGGAAATTTTAAACGATTTCGAATCCCATTTCGCCGACGCCCGCAGCCAGGGTCTCTCCGATGAGGAAATCTGTGCGGAACTCGGTAATGTCGACGATGTCCTCGAATTTTTCCGTCAGGAATATGCCACAACGAAGCAGCCTGTTGCAAACGTGCCGCCACAGGAGAAAACCCACTCCAATTCTGAAGAAACACATCCGAACTACCCGTACGCCCCTTCCACCGCCATCACCGCTATGGAAATCTCCCTGCGGAATGCTTCTGCCGACTTTGCTCCGGGCACTTCCGCTTCGGTTGAGTTCGACTTTTCCGGCGACTTCGATCCGGACCGCTTCGAGGCAGGCATTGAGGGCAATACGTTCTGTCTGCGAGAGAAAAAACTCATCCCTCCCGTATTCTGGAAACATCTTTTCTGCAATAATCACCAGAAAGAGGTGTTCTCCTTCCAGGTGCCGTCCACCGTACAGAAGCTGACGCTCCGCTCTTTGAACGGCGCGACCGGGCTTGATACCCTCTCCCTTACTACGCTCGAAATTTCCGCCACAAACGGCAAAATCACCGGCGATTCCCTTTCCGCATCCAGCTGCCGCATACAGGCCGCGAACGGAAAGATCGTCCTGACCCGTCTGCGCACAGACAGCCTCGATGTTTCCGCCACAAACGGCAAACTTGAAATCACCGGCGACTGCTCCCGCGCATCCTTAAACAGTGTCAACGGTAAAGTCCTCTTCGAGGGAACCTGTTCCGAGTACCTGACAGCAAAATCCGTCAACGGTTCCGTGAAACTCCATCTCCCGCACGACCTTGCCGATGCGTCCATTCATGCATCCACGACAACCGGAAAAATCCGCCTCGTCTCCAATGGAAGAACGGAATCCTACACAAAAACATTCACCCGCTCCGGTATTTCTGCATTCACCATTCAGGCAAGTACCGTCAACGGAAATGTCCTGCTCTCTGACTTGCCGGCAGAAAACTGACAAAAAAGAATGGACTGGATAAAATGTTTTTCTTTAGTCGACTGATATGTAAGAAGAACACTGACTACAAAATCAGTGTCCTTCTTTCTTCCTTTACATATATTTCATAATAGTCGGCAATAA
>SKER01002537.1_pt1 | contig 11776 bp, 13 predicted proteins | sample 4826961 | NCBI WGS metagenome assembly SKER01 (sample SAMN11008804, study PRJNA524170) | human gut metagenome | biome: Human fecal sample; material: Feces; isolation source: fecal sample from pouch patient p47 | host: Homo sapiens | place: Israel: Tel-Aviv | collected 2016-11-16
ATCTCTTTCTCAGAGCTAAAATCCCTATGGCTTTTAAAGGTTGATTTATCCCTATCTAGTTTTATATATTCCAAAAATATACATCGTATCAGGGAGAATAATCTTCCTGATTTTTTTGTTAGCTATTTAGAAAAATTTCAAAATAGAGTTGAAATAATATTTAAAAGGTATATAATCTATTTAGAAATATTTCTAAATAGGTGGTGATACTTTGTTTGAAAAAACATTTAAAGCATTAGGTGCTCCAGTCAGAAGAGACATTTTGAGTTTATTAAAAAAAGGCAAGATGTCAGCTGGAGATATTGCGAGTCATTTTGATATGTCTCAGGCAACAGTTTCCTATCACTTATCCTTATTAAAGGATGCAGGTTTGATTTGTGAAGAGAAGGATAAAAATTTTATCTTTTATCAAATTAACGCATCTGTTTTTGAGGAGATGTTGTGTTATTTTAAATCTTTTATTGGAGGGAATGAAGATGTTGAAAAATAAATGGTTTCAATTTAGTTTAGCTTTGTTTGTGATTCCTTTAGTATTGAATCTAGTTTTCTATAATCAACTTCCAGATGTTGTGCCAACTCATTTTGATGTAAATGGACAAGTTGATGGTACAATGCCTAAGTTTATGGGTTTATTTGGTATGTTGTTTTTGTGCTTGGCAATTCATGTATTTACGTGTTTTGTGAGTGTAAAAGATCCAAAGCGAAATAATATTCCAGATTTTATGATGAATATTTTATTTATGATTTGTCCGGTTATATGCATTGTGACAAGTATGACGATTATTTATTTTGGTTTGGGATATTCTTTTGATGTTGGTTTTGTGATGAATATTTTAGTTGGAGTTGTATTGATTGTACTAGGTAATTATTTGCCGAAAGTAAAACGAAATTATGCGGTTGGAATTAAAACATCGTGGGCATTGAATAGTGATGAAAACTGGGTGTTGTCAAATCGTGTGGGTGGCTATTGTATGGTCATTGCTGGAATCTTATTTATAGTACTTGGATTACTTGGTTATGTGACAATGGGCATTGTTGTGATTCTTGTAGCGACTATTATTCCGTGTATCTATAGTTATATATTATTTAAGCGAGGAATTTAAAATCCTCGCTTGATTTCGTTTTGAATGCATTTGAATAAGACTTGAATGGTTTCAATAATCATTTTCTTGGTTTGACTATCTACATTTTGAATGGATTTGATGATTTCAATCATGTCGATATTCTGCCTAAAATCTTTTGGATTGTCATAATTTGAAAAGATAGAGTAAATGGTATCAATGACTTGTTTGCGGGTATTAACATCAATGGATTTAAGCCATTTTGATAGTGTGGATTGTGTATGTTTAGATAGTTGATCATTTTGTTCTAGATAAATAAAGTCACCATTTTCAACGCACCACGTAAATGGATCGTGTTGAAGGATGGATATGGCATCGCTTTGAATGATTTGATAATTATTTGTTTCTTCAAGTAAGAGTCCGATAACACTTGATTGTGGTATGGTCTTAAATACTTCCTTATCCGTTTGATAAGGTGTAAGAAATCCAGGCCCATCATGGTTGTATGTACAATAAATTGGATTGTGTGTATGGATAGTGGCATAAAGGGCAAGATTGGCTCCTTTGGAGTGTCCGCCTAAGATGAGTTTGTGATTTGTCTTATAGTTGTTTACATAGTTTAAGGCAGAAATTTGACTGGGAATATTTTCTTGAAAACAAAGATTGAAATCTTCTTTCCATCCTACAAAGCTAGCATCGGTTCCGCGAAAGGCAATATAATCGGTTTGATTGGGCAAGTGAAAAGCCATAGCACAGAATTGTTTTTCGTTGTCTTTGTCAAAATTGGTTTGTAGATGAGAAATCGTAATAGCTTCATATCGTAGTGAATGAATCGTTTGAAGGAATAATTCCTCGTTTAATTCGGGTACTCGTGTATTAGTACATAAATCATTAATTTCATTTTCAAAATCACTTAATAGATGTACTTCGGATTCGATGTCAATAGTGGAGTTTTCAAATTTAATATAGGAAATTTGTGAGAGACTCAAAGAGTCCACATTATTAAATGGGTATTCTTCAAGGGTTAAATTTCCGTATTCTTTAATATAGTCAATGATGTTTTTCATAGGTTTATTGTAGTGCATAAATACATTTAATGAAATATGTTCATCCATAATTTTAAAATTTTTAAAGTTCGTATACAATAAAGTTAGTGAGGGTGGATTGTTATGTTGATATTTGGAATTTTGAGTATTTGTCTGAGTTTAGATGTATTTGTATGTGCACTAGAACAGGGGGCTTCAATTCGTAATATTCGCTTTTCAAAAGCATTGGTTTATGGATTGATTTTTGCACTATGCAGTTCGGGTATGTTTTTATTAGGACATGGAATGTCCACACATATTTTTGGACGTCCATTGGCAACATTGAATAAATATGTTGCGATATTTGTCTTTTTGATTCTTGGAAATGGAATGGTCATTTATAGTTTTAAGCGTGGAAAGTTTGTGGAAAGACTACAAGAGTTTGATACAAAACAAATTATTAAATTGGCTCTTATTGGAGGACTCGACTGTTTTTTTGTTGGCGTTGGCTGTTATTATATGAATCTTCCTTATTTGATGGAGTCTTTCGTTTTATTTTTAATTGTACTTGCTGGCTATATGATTCATTTTTATATTGGATATTATAATGGGGCCGGATATCAAAAGGTTTATTATTTTCTTTGCGGAGTCGTATACTTATTTATGAGCTTATCATTAATTTTTAAATTAATTCGATTGTAGAGGTGATTTCATGACATTAAATGAAAAGGTGACAATGAAAGATCTTCTGAGTGAGGGATTGTATATTTTGATGCAACAAAAGCCTTTCGAAAAGATCACAATCAAACAGATTTGCGATAAAACAGGTGTTATTCGTGGAACTTTCTATAATCATTTTATGGATAAGTATGAGGCCTTGGAATATTTGATTCATCGTATGTTTTATAAAGGGATTGAGCATGAATCAAATCCTCAAATTATAAAACATATCTTTCAGACTGTAAGTGATGATCGTGATTTCTTTAAGTCTTGTTACAGAATCACAGGACAGAATGGTTTTGAAGATTTAATGAGTAATGTGTTTAAAGAAATATTTAGAAATGTATTTACTTATTTAGATGTGAGTGGGATGGATTCAAGGTTCACAGTCGAATTTTTAGTGGATTATTATGCGAATGATTTATTATACTTTTTAAAGTATTGGATTTCTCGTAATTTTGAACCGGATGTAGAAACATATTATGCCAAGATCGATATTTTATTTAAAAACAGTATTAAAGAATTAAATATTCGATATATGGATAAATCTTAAATTGACAAATTGTGTATTGTCTAGTAGGATAAAAGCGTATAAAAAGGCAATGAAGAGGGCGAGTACCTTTTAGAAATACTTTAGAGAGCTTTTGGTTGGTGAAAAAAAGCGTAGGACTAATTGGGAATAAAGACTTGGAGCTATTTGTATTTCCTGCATTAAAGGAAGCGCTGTTTATAGACAGTGACTAAGGCTAGACAAAGTGATTTGTCTGGTAAATTAGGGTGGTAACACGAGCACTTCGTCCCTTTGTGGCAAGTGCCTTTTTTTATGGATAAAAGAAAAAGGAGAAAACAATGGAAAAGTTAACGCAACAAGAACAAGTTCGTCGTCAAAAGATGCAAGATTTGATCGACATGGGTATTGATCCATTTGGATCTCGTTATGATCGTACTTCAAATTCGGGTATTATCAAATCATCTTATGAAGACAAGACAAAAGAAGAATTAGATGAATTACAAGTAACTGTTAAGATTGCAGGTCGTATCATGACGAAGCGTCGTCAGGGTAAAGCTGGTTTTATGAATATCCAGGATCGTGAAGGTCAAATTCAGATTTATGTTCGTAAAGATGAAATTGGTGATGATCAATATGAAATCTTCAAGAAAAATGACATTGGAGATATTGTAGGTATTGAAGGTACTGTTATGAAAACAGATCATGGACAATTGTCTGTTCGTGCTAAAAATTATACACATCTTTCAAAATCACTTCGTCCATTACCAGAAAAATTCCATGGTTTGACAGATGTTGAAGAGCGTTTCCGTCGTCGTTATGTAGACTTGATCATGAATCCAGAAGCTAAGCATATTGCACTAACAAGACCAAAAATTATTCGTGCAATCCAACATTATTTGGATGGTCAAGGTTTAGTGGAAGTTGAAACTCCAGTTATGCAACCAATCTTAGGTGGTGCAAGTGCTAGACCTTTCGTAACGCACCACAACACATTAAATATGGATTTCTATTTGCGTATCGCAACTGAATTGCCATTGAAACGTTTGATTGTTGGTGGTTTAGAAGGTGTTTATGAAATTGGACGTTTATTCCGTAATGAAGGTATGGATGCGATGCATAATCCTGAATTTACTACAGTTGAAGCTTATGTTGCCTATAGTGATTTACATGGAATGATGGACTTGATTGAAGGTTTATTTGATTCTGTCGCAAATGAAGTATTGGGCACTACAGATATTACTTATCAAGGAACAAAATTATCATTAAAGGCTCCTTTCAAACGTATTCACATGGTTGATGCGATCAAAGAAGCTTGTGGTGTAGATTTCTGGCAAGATATGAGTTATGAAGAAGCTGTTAAATTGGCTGAGGAACATGATATTGAAGTTGAAAAGATCCATAATACAGTTGGACACATCATCAACTTATTCTTCGAAAAATATGTTGAAGAAACAATTGTACAACCAACATTTGTATATGGTCATCCAACATCAATTTCTCCATTAGCTAAAAAGAATAAGAAAGATCCTAGATTTGCGGATCGTTATGAATTGTTCATTTGTGGACACGAATATGCGAACGCATTCTCTGAATTAAATGATCCAATTGATCAAAGAGAACGTTTCGAAAAACAATTAGAACTTCGTGAATTAGGTGATGATGAAGCCAACGAAGTGGATACAGATTATGTAGAAGCATTGGAATATGGTCTTCCTCCAACTGGTGGTGTAGGACTTGGAATTGATCGTTTCGTAATGTTGTTGACAGATCAAAGAACAATTCGTGAAGTATTATTATTCCCTCACATGAAAAACATAGGGGATTCAAACAAAAAAGTGCAAGCTAAAAAACCAGTGGAAGCTGCACCTGTAAAGGTTGATTTCTCGAATGTAAAAATCGAACCAATCTTCACAGATATGGTAGATTTTGAAACATTCAGTAAGTCAGATTTCCGCGCTGTTAAAGTCCTAGCTTGTGAAGCCGTAGAAAAATCTAAGAAGCTATTAAAGTTCACTTTGGATGATGGCCAACGTAAAGATCGCGTTATTTTAAGCGGAATTCACGAATATTATGAACCAGAAGAATTGGTTGGAAAGACTGCAATTGCGATTGTAAACTTACCACCAAGAAAAATGATGGGTATTAATTCTGAAGGTATGTTGATCTCAGCTGTTCATGAAGATGATGGTCATGAATGCTTGAACTTATTGATGGTTGATGACAAGATTCCAGCAGGAGCTAAGCTTTACTAGGATAAAAAAATGAGTAATTTTTGGTTGTAAATTTACGCATTTACGCCAAAAAATTAAGAAGAAAAAGATGGTTACACTAGTATAGTGAAGCATTTTACATCAATTGATGCAAGCAAGAAAAAATCGCATAAATAGTACAAAGAGTGGGCAATTCCAATCGGGATTGCCCATTTTTAAAACAAACAGAAATACAAATCGGACTTTGCACAATTCTTGAACTCAACACTAACTGCCGTCAGTGTTGTTCTGTTGCTCATTCTTTTCTGGTATCATATAACCACCAAATGAAGGAGGCAACAAGCCATGAATACAGATAAAATCTATGCAGAACAACTCGCAAACGAATATGCACCCAAGGACACCTCAAAGGTGGTCGCTCTTCGCAAACTAGACACAAAAGCCAAGCTTCCCGCAACTGTTTTTGCCTACACATTTGGTATTATTAGTGCGTTGGTGGCCGGTGTTGGGATGTGTCTTTCCATGAAGGTTATCGGCAGCGGTAGTGCTGTTATGTTTGTTCTCGGCGTGATCGTCGGCATGATCGGGCTGCTGGGTCTGGGCGTTAATTACCCTATCTACAAAAAATTGCTGGCTCAGGGCAAGCAGAAATACGCTTTTGAAATCATAGAATTGGCAAAAGAAATCAGCGAGAAGTAAACAACATGAAAGATGGGTGAGAACGATTGAATAAATCAGAAAGCAGATATTTTACTACTGCAACCAAAATGGACGAAGCCTTTCTGGCACTTCTAGCAAAAAAGGATTTTATGTATATTACAGTCAAAGAAATCTGTGAAGTAGCAGGGGTCAATCGTTCTACCTTCTATCTGCATTATGAAACGATGTCAGATCTGCTCTCGGAGAGTGTCAGTCGGATGAACGAACAATTTCGTGCTTGCATGGAGAAAGATTCAGATGCTTTTTCTGCAAAGTTGCAAAATTGCCCGAGGGATGAATTATATCTAATTACACAGGATTATTTAAAACCTTATCTCAGTTACATTAAGAACAATAAACGACTGTTTCGCACAGCAACAGAAAATGCGGCGGTGTTGGGGCTGGATAAAAGTTATGATAGAATGTTTCGTCATGTGTTTACACCAATTCTCGACCGCTATGGTGTGCTACAGCAAGATCGTCCTTATATCATGGCCTTTTATATTCGGGGGTTGATGGCAATTATCTCAGAATGGCTCAAGAATGACTGTACTGATTCCATTACGTATGTTATAGGTGTGATTCAGCAGTGTGTAAAAATGCCACAAAGCGAAACAAAGAACGCTGTTTGACAACTTCAAGTTTGTCAATTTGCCCTTTGAGAGTGGAGAAATCCTTTTCTCAAATTTTTTTTATTTATACAGATTATCCGCAAACTACAAGATAAAGCCAAAACTTCATATACTCTAAGTAAAAGGAAGTTGATGTTGGCCTTATAAACAGTTATCAAAGATTTCATATATAAATAATTTGGCAATTAAAAGATGTTGTCCTCTGCAATGTACTTCTGATTGATGAAACAGGATGACAGGATAAGAGGAAAAAAGTATAATGATTTCAAGAAATTAGAAGTTGGAGGAAATATACATGAAAATTGTCATTATTAATGGAAGTGCCAGAAAGGGAAATACATTAAGAGCGATAGATGCATTTATACAAGGGGCATCAAAAAAGAATGAGATTGAAATCATCCAACCAGATAAACTACAGATAGCTCCTTGTAAGGGGTGTGGTGCCTGTCAATGCTTAAATGGATGTGTTGATCAGGATGATACAAATTCCACAATCGATAAAATTGCCGATGCAGATATGATTCTTTTTGCTACTCCGGTATATTGGTGGGGAATGTCTGCACAGTTGAAGCTAATCATTGATAAGTGCTACTGCCGCGGTTTGCAGCTGAAAAATAAAAAAGTCGGAACAATCGTTGTGGGAGGATCCCCGGTGGATAGTATCCAGTATGAATTAATTGACAAACAGTTTGGTTGCATGGCGAAATATCTTTCATGGGATATGGTTTTCCAAAAATCATATTATGCAACAGACAGTGATGAGCTTGCAAAAAACAAGGATTCTATAAAAGAACTTGAAAATATTGGTAAAAACTTATAAAGCATATTTAATGTTCTAGGTTTCAGAAAAAATAAAAATATGAGTAGGACTCGATAAATTCCAATTGGTATAGCTGGCTATAATGTGTCATGCCATTGCGATTGTAAACTTACCAACAAGAAAAATGATGGGTATTAATTCTGAAGGTATGTTGATCTCAGCTGTACATGAAGAAGATGGTCATGAATGCTTGAACTTATTGATGGTTGATGACAAGATTCCTGCAGGTGCTAAGCTTTACTAGGATTAAAAAAATCAGTAATTTTTGGTTGTAAATTTACGCATTTACGCCAAACTTACGCCAAAAAATTAAGAAGAAAAAGATGGTTACACTAGTAAAGTGAAGTATTTTGTATTGAATTAAACAAAGAGCAACTCTCTGATGAAGGGGGGTGCTCATTTTTGTTATTAAATTCATGAAGAAAATATAGCAACTAATTTAATACCACATAGATAATATGACACCTTTTTTAATGTTGATGAAGTGTCTATAGCATTGAAATATTTACTTTTGATTTTAATTGACACTAACGACATTAAAAAAGTTGCTGTTTACATAAAAAATGTGCAGAAAATTAAGTGAACGGTATTATAAAAGTTGTCATATTGACACTATTGACATTAAAAAAGTTGACATTTATACTTAGACAACAAGTGTAAAATATCAAAGGATAATTAAGATGATATTTTTAAAAATGCTTTATATATAGTAAATATTTCATTGAAATATCAAAATATCATATAATATGATAGATGTGAAATAAAAAAGCATTACCCGATTTTGTGATGATGCTTTTATCTACTTATTTTTGTTCTGTTCTTTTTCTAAATCAGGATATTCTTCGTTTAGGTTTTTAGCAAAGCTATAAGTCTTATAAAAAATTTCGCCTTTGTCATCATGGTTTTGTTCGAATGTTTCGACTAAGCCGTTTAACAGGTCGTAAAATTGATCGTCTGAATAAAAAATTACGCGATGTGAACCTTTATCTCTATAGATTTTTTTATAGTATTTGTAACAGCTTTGCTGATTTCAGTGGAAAGCCGAGTTCTGATAATGATATTCAATTGATGGTTTATTCCATACGGGAATAAATCTTCATCAAATCTTTATTTTTTTCTGTTAGGTTATATTTCAGTAAGAAATGAAATATAGAAGGAAGGATAGTAAAGATGGAAATGATGTTACAGACACAAAATCTATGTAAATATTTTAGAAAACAGAAAGCGGTAAATAATGTTTCACTTAATATCGAAAAGGGACAGATTTATGGACTGCTTGGACCGAATGGCGCTGGTAAATCTACCACATTGAAAATGCTGACCGGTATGATGAAACCAACTGCAGGAAAGATTTACTTTGATGGAAAACTTTTGGATAGGAAAGATTTATCAAAAATAGGAGCGTTAATTGAAAATCCGCCTATTTATGAAAATCTTTCCGCCAGAGAGAATTTGAAGGTAAGACAATTATTGCTTGGTACAGATGAAAACAGAATTGATGAGGTCTTGCAGATTGTATCACTTACAAACACCGGAAAGAAGAAAGCAGGACAGTTTTCTTTGGGGATGAAGCAAAGACTAGGCATTGCAATGGCATTGCTTGGAGAACCGGAACTTTTGATATTGGATGAACCTACGAATGGATTAGATCCAATAGGCATCGAGGAATTACGAGAGCTGATCCGGTCTTTTCCGGAACAGGGAATCACTGTAATTCTCTCCAGTCATATTCTCTCAGAGGTACAGTTACTTGCAGATAAAGTCGGGATTATTTCAGGTGGAATCTTAGGATACGAAGGAGCATTAAAGCAGGGAGATAATCTTGAAGATTTGTTTATGAATGTGGTAAGAAAAAACCAGAAAGCAGGTGAAATCCATGGTTAATATTATAAAAGCAGAACATCAAAAAGCCAAAAGAACCATGCGAAAAAAGTTTATCTGGGGATTTCCTCTTCTTACATTTGTCATGGCATTTATATTTACTCTTGGGATGACAAATGCTTATGCAGAAAGTGTTTGGAACTGGTGGTATACACTTTTGCTGCCGGGGATGATTGCTCTATTTTGTTATCTTTCTGTGGCGCAGGAGAAAAAGATAAAATACTATCATTTAATGACTATTCCCACAGACAGAAGAAAATTGTTGCTGGGGAAAATTATTTATATTGGGTACATGATTTTGTTTTCTAATGTGATTGTGTTTGCAGGAGCAACGCTTGGAGGCTTTCTTCTAACGACACATGTTCCAGTTGGAGGAGCGTTGATTGCAGTATTGTTTCTGACGGTTTCTGAGTTATGGGAGATTCCGGTAGCTTTATTTTTAAGTGAACGATTTGGAATGATTGTAAACCTGTTCGTCTGCCTGTTTATTACCGTCAGCGGTGTGGTAATATCACAAACCAGAATCTGGTATGTACTTGTTTCTGCAATCCCTATGCGAATGATGTGCCCGTTGCTTCATGTTTTACCAAATGGACTTGCCGCAGAAGCAGGGAATCCTCTTTTGGATATGGGAGTCATTGTTCCGGGAATGTGTCTCTCAATCATCTGGTTTGTTTTTGTAACGGTTCTGTTTTTGAAATGGTTTGAGAGAAGAGAGGTGAAATAAGATGATTGGAAGATCTCTTAATGCAGACTTGCGAAAGATGAAAGGAACATCTGTGATTCTGGCACACTTACTGATTCCGATTATAACCAGCGTTATATTTTTAATATATTACTTTTTTTCACCATGGAATGAAAATATGAAAGTGATTGCATTTTATCAGGCAATAGGAGCAGGACTTCCGGTACTTATTGGAATTTTTACAGCAAGTGTGATGGAACAGGAACAAAATGCAGGTGATTTTCAAAATCTGTTGTCTTTACCGGATAAACCTGCAGCATTTTTATCGAAACTGTTGATGCTACTGGTTTTGTGTCTGTGCTCTATCCTATTGACAGCAATCATATTCGGAATTGGATTTGGAAGAATCGCATCAAGCGATATCGAAATCATGAAAGGATGTATATTTGCAGCATTGCTGCTGTGGGGAAGCAGTGTTCCACTTTATCTGTGGCAGCTGATTCTGGCTTTTCAGTTTGGAAAAGGGGTATCCATTGGAGCAGGGATTATATCAGGACTAATTAGTGCATTGATGCTTACCGGACTTGGAGATTATGTGTGGAAATATGTATTTGTCTGCTGGACGGGTAGAGTACCATATACTTATCTGCAATCTGTATTGGGAGAAACTAATGTAGGTGAATGGTTGTCATTCATACCAGGTTGCTTAATATTTACAGGGATTAGTATGGTATACTATTTTTGGTGGGTAAACCACTGGGAAGGAAACAGAATATCGGAATAGAATCGAGGGAAACTATGGCAAAAATACTGGCAGTTGATGATGAACCGGCAATTTTGGAAATGATAGAAAGCATTTTGAATAAGGATGGACATCTGGTTACCAAAGTAAGTAATCCACTAAAAATTAATATGGAAGAATTACATCGTTATGACCTGATTTTACTGGACATTATGATGCCTGGAATTGATGGCTTCGAATTATGCAAAAGAATCAGGGCACTTGTGGATTGTCCGATTTTGTTTCTTACGGCAAAAACGGAGGAAAACAGTCTGGTAAACGGACTTTCTTTAGGAGCAGATGATTATATTTCAAAGCCGTTTGGAGTGATGGAACTTCGGGCAAGGATCAATGCACATCTTAGAAGAGAGCACAGGGAACATTCTGTCCGGATGGTTTTGGGGAGGGTCTGTATTCAAATATCTCAAAAGAAACTATTGGTTGATGATAAGGAACTTCCTCTTACGAAAGCGGAGTACGAAATCTGTGAATTTCTAGCTAAAAACAGAGGACAGGTTTTCTCGAAGGAACAGATATTGGAAGCGGTCTTTGGCTTTGACAATGAGAGTAATGACAGTACTATAATCACGCATATCAAAAATATAAGAGCAAAATTTGCGGATTATGATTATATGCCGATAAAAACAGTCTGGGGGATTGGATATAAATGGGAAGAGTAAAGAGAAGCAATGCACTCAGCAGGATTTTTATGAGATATGTACTGGTCATGCTTGGATCATTAGTTGGTTTG